>Ga0316204_10003188_pt1 | contig 33876 bp, 25 predicted proteins | sample 6monrhotite_MG_2_FD_205661 | JGI IMG/M metagenome (GOLD analysis project Ga0316204, IMG submission 205661) | Microbial mat bacterial communities from mineral coupon in-situ incubated in ocean water Damariscotta River, Maine, United States -... | ecosystem: Environmental > Aquatic > Marine >... | reverse complement strand
AGGAGCTGTACACCCTCTCCATCGACTCCGAGTCCGCCATCGAGGACTACGTGGTCCAGCAGCTCAAGGTCCGCGCCCTCTACAAGCTGGTGTTCAAGAACCGGGTGATGGGCCCCTTCGTGCGCGCCATGCCCGGCCTGCACGACCTCGTCCAGCTCGGCAAGGTCTGGGATCTGGAGCGGCAGGCGACCCGGGGCCGCCAGGAGTGGGATCTCGTGGTGGTCGACGCCCCGGCGACAGGGCACGGCCTGAGCATGCTCGACAGCCCCCGCTCCATGATGGACCTGACCGTCGCCGGCCCCTTCCACGAGAACGCCGGCCGCATCCGGGAGCTCATCGAGGACGCCCGGCGCACCGCCCTGGTGCTGGTGGCCCTGCCGGAGGAGATGCCGGTGAACGAGACCCTGGAGCTGTATCAGCGGCTGGAGCACTTCCAGCGCCAGGTCGCGCTCTGCGTGCTCAACAAGGTGCTGCCGCCGCCCTTCGAGGCCCTGGAGCAGTGGTCGGCCGCCCGGGAGACCCTGAGCGCCGGGGCCGACGCCCAGCTCCTGGAGGCGATCGACTTCACCGATCACGCCGTGGGCCGCGCCCGCCGCACGGCGGACGCCCGGGCCAGGCTGCGGGCCGGCCTGCCCTGCGCCCACATCGAGCTGCCTCAGCTCCTTGGAGCCGCCATGAACGCCGGCGCCCTCACCGAGCTGGGGACCGCGCTCGGAAGCGGCACTGGAAGCAAGCATGTCTGAGGGGAGCGAGCAGCGCCGGGTCATCGTCTGCGCCGGCTCCGGCGGCGTCGGCAAGACGACCACCTCCGCCGCCCTGGCCATGGCGCTGGCGGCCTCGGGGCGCAGGGTGGCCGTGCTCACCATCGATCCAGCGCGGCGGCTGGCGGACGCCATGGACGTCGGCGCCATCGGCAACGCCGCCCGTCGGGTGCCCCTGGAGCAGGTGCTCCCCGGCTGCCCCGGCACTCTGCACGCCGTGATGCTCGATCAGAAGGCGACCTTCGATGGGGTGGTCTCCCGCTTCGCGCCCAGCGACGAGATCCGGGACCGCATCCTGAAGAACCACTACTACCAGTACACCTCCTCCAAGCTCGCCGGCACCCACGAGTACATGGCCATGGAGAAGCTCTTTGAGCTGTACCACTCCGGCGACTACGACGTGGTGGTCCTCGACACCCCGCCCGCCCGGCACGCCCTGGAGTTCCTGGAGGCCCCCGAGCGCCTGAAGGGGCTCTTCGACGACGGGGTCATGCGCTGGATCACCCTGCCGCGCGACAACGTGGGCTTCAAGGTGCTGGAGCGGGGGTCCACCGCGCTCGTCAGCGTGCTGAAGAAGCTGGTCGGCTCGCGGACCATGTCCGACATCGCCGAGTTCTTCCACGCCTTCCAGGATCTCTGGGGCGGCATCCGAGAGCGCAGCGCGGCCGTGCGCGCCCTGCTGGCGAGCGAGGTCACCACCTTCCTCCTGGTCACGACCCCCTCCCCCGCCGCCCACGCCCAGGCCCACGAGTTCCTGAAGGCGCTCACCAACGCCGGCATGCCCTTCGGCGGCTTCCTGGTGAACCGCATGGTCCCCGCGCCCACGGACCCCGCTCCCCTGGACCCGGCGGCCCTGCCGTCGGCCCCCGAGGGTGTGGACGCGGGCGACTGGGACCGGATCATCGCGGCGGTCGCGTCAGCGCCCGCCCGACAGGCCGAGCTGGCGGGCGCCGATCGCGCCGCCATGGAGAACCTGACCCGGGAGGCCCCGGACGTGGGGCTGTGGCCCATCCCCGAGCTGTCTCGGGATGTGAGCGATCTGGAGGGCCTCCGGGAGGTCGCCTCCTACCTCGAAGGCCCCATCGAGCTGCTGCTGGGCTGACAGGCGGTCAGCGCCTGCCCGCCTACTTGGAGGGGATGCTGCCCGCGACCTCGTAGGTGATGGAGACCGTGGTGCCGCGCGGGGGCACGTAGTCGCCGTCGAAGCGGATCGTGTAGTACTCCTCGTCGTAGGTCCAGCCGTCGGCCGCCCCCTCGGCGATGAGCTCATCGTCGACCGCGACCTCCAGGCTCTCCACCACGGGCACGTACTCGAGCTGGAAGACCGAGAGCACGCCGGACACGGCGAGGCCCATCTGATCCATGATGCCGGAGTAGTCCGCGTCGCAGATCGAGCCCACGATGCCGCCGGTACCACCAGCGACCGCCTCGTAGCGGTGTCCCGGCCAGCTGCCGTCGCAGCCCTCGGAGGCGCTGGGGCCGATGATGCCGCTCGTCAGCACGCGGCCGTTGGTGCTCGCCTTCAGGTCGATGAAGCCGTCCACGAAGTCCCGGACGGGGACGAGATCCTGCTCGTTGTGGTAGCAGGCGCTGCCGTCCTCACCCGCGAGGGCGTTGTCGTCGGAGCAGTCGTCCTCGTCGGAGACGAAGATGATGGAGAGCACCGCGTCGGGCCGCAGGAAGCCGTCGTTGATGCCGGAGACCTTGGGCTCGGTGAGCGCCTCCAGCGCGGCCGAGAGGCCCTTCTCCTGATCCGAGCCGTCGGTGCCGACCTGGATGCGCTCCTCGAAGAGCGTGACGTAGTCGTCGTCGCTGGTGAGGTAGTGCGGCTCGCCCAGCAGCGCCCCGGCCTCGGGGTTGCCCGCGTCCATGTCGGTCGTGACCACGCCGATATGGAAGTTGATGTTGGTGTCCTCGATGGTGCTGATGAACCCCTCGAAGCCGTCGGCGACGAGCTGCTGCTCGCTGGCCATCGAGATCGAGTTGTCGATCACCCAGAGGATATCGACGTCGGCGACGGGCTCCTGCAGGAAGGTGTCCGTGTGAGCATTTCGATCGACGCTGTTCTCGGGGGAACAACCTGATGCCAGCGCGATTATCGCGCCAGTCAGCGCTAGCTGCCTCATGGTGAGCCTACTCCGTGGAACCGAGCGGAAGGTAGTCGCGACTTCGGGGGGTTGGCAATTACCTTGAGCTTACCTGTCGCTCTCATGGGCGCTACTGCTGGAAGGTCAGCTCGGACAGGCAGAGATCGTTGAACTCCTTACCCTTGGAGATCTCACCGAAGGTGACCCGCACCGAGGAGGTGGTCACCGGGGAGATAGCGACGGTCTGAATCATGAAGGAGTTCTTGATGTCGACGGTCTGGGAGCTGCCGTCGGAGAAGGCCAGCGTCGCCTTGGTGACGCGGTTGGCCTTCATCCAGTACTTCATATCGCCGCCGTTGCCGTTGATGAGCGAGAGGCTCTTCACGGTGTAGGAGCCGCCCAGGTTGGCCTCCAGCCACTCGCCGGCGCCGTCGCCCTGCTGGCTGCCCTCGCACCACATGGTGTCCTTGACCGAGTCGGTCAGGTTGCCAGGCTCGTAGTTTCCGTCGGCGTCAGCGGGGTAGACCGAGCTCGACGACCAGCCCGACACCGGGATGTCGGCGGAGCGACTGGTGTCGTAGAACACGATCTCTGAGATGGGGGTGTCGCTGAAGGTGCTGCCGTTGTAGACGGACTTGATGGTGACCCGCACGCTGGAGGTCTTGACCGGCTTGATGTCGACGGTCTCGGCGGCCATCTCATCGGTCAGCGCGAACTTCTGCTTGCTGCCGTCGGAGAAGGTCAGCTCCATCTCCTTGACGCGGTTCTGGCGGTTCCAGAGGTCGTAGGAGGCCCAGCTGCCGTTCCAGATGCGGAGCTGGTTCAGCTCGACCTCGCCGGCGAAGGAGAACTCGACGAAGTGACCGAGGCCGCTGCCGGCCTCGTCGCCCTCGGTCCACACGGAGGCGACCTTGCCGTCGGCGGCGTTCTTTGCGTAGTAGTTCACGCCCTCCTGGGAGGGGAACTCGGACTTGGCGGAGGCGCTGCTGACCTTCACCGGCGCGGCGTCGGCGGTGGGGGCGGCCAGGAGGCCTGCGAGCAGGGCGATGGCGGCGGTCGTCTTCATGGCGTGAGGGCCTCGTCAGGAGGGGTGATGACGGCGACACGGTATCTACCAGCCGCGGCCGGCACAACCCGCGTGGGTCAGGAAGAAGTCCCGCCCGCGGCCTCGACCGGGCTCAGAAGGCGGTCGAGAAGGACAGGCGGGCCCCGTCGAAGCCAGGCAGGTTCCTGCACTGACCACCGGAGCATCGGATCCCGGCGCGGTAGGCGCCGTAGAAGAGCCGCAGCGTGGTGGAGCCGGTGGGCTTGTACTGCACCTCCAGCGCGCCGTAGGGGTTCTCCTCCGTCTCCTCGCCCTCATCGTCGGTCGTGGTGAGGGTGATGAAGGAGAGGTTGCCGTCGGTGGAGATGAGCGGGTTGTCGGAGTAGTCCCCGAACAGCGACAGCGAGAAGGGCCCCTCCCCGCCCACCGCCAGCGTCAGGCTGGCCTGGGTGAAGTCGTGCTGCTGGATGACGTTCTCGCCCCACCAGAACTTCTGGAAGTCCAGGATCGCCTCGGCGTGCAGCCTCCCGACCGGGAAGCGGAAGTCGATGTCGGCGTGGGCCAGCCGGTCGGCGCCGAAGTCGAAGTCCGGATCCGCCTCGCCGCTCTCGGGGTTGACGTCGTCCCGGAGGTCCGCCCGGTAGCCGAAGTTGATCAGGCTCTGGACGTGATCCCCGAAGAGGTCCATACCGGCCACGGGGTGCAGGATGGTCTCGACGGTCTGGTTGAAGTGCCCGCTGCCGAGATCGTAGTCCCGGAAGCCCGCCATGGAGATGTAGGGCGTCCAGACGCCGGGCCTGGCGGCGATGTCAGCCCGCAGGCGCGCCCCGCGGATGTTGTTGGAGTTCACCGCGGACGAGGAGTCCTCGGTGATGACCCGCTCGTACTCCAGGTTGGGGCCCACGGAGACCTCGTAGCCCTCCTGGATGGAGAAGATGTTCAGCCGCTCGATGTTCAGGTAGTCCTTCACCTCCAGGAGCAGCGTCACCTTGCCCGGGTAGGCGGCGACCGATCCGTAGAAGGCCCGCCCCGTCTCCGTGCCGTCCGGATCCTCGAGATCCGTCAGCAGCTCGGGGGCCATGTAGCGGTAGATGTCCACCTCGCCGTAGAGATCGAGGCCCAGGACGCCGAAGGCCTCCAGCGTGGCGCCGCCCACCACCGCGTCCAGGCCGCTGTAGCGCGGGCCCACGGACTCAGCGAGGCCGGCGGTCTCGCGGGAGAAGCTGTAGGCGACCCCGTGCACGCCGACGTTGCTGGGGCCGAGCCCGTAGCGCTGCACGCCGGCGCCGGTCACCATGTTGTAGGCGTTGGGGCGCAGGGCCACGTTGGGGTTGTCCTGCTGGACCTGCTGCTGGTTCGTCAGGCCGGTGGCCAACGTCGCGTCCCAGTCACCAGAGCTCAGGCGCGCCTGAGCGCCCTGGACGGAGGTGTCCACGTCGATGTCGGTGTTCTTGACGAGGTTCACCGCCAGCCCGCGACCGAAGGCGAGGTAGCCGTCGCCCACCTGCACGTCGATGGCGTCGTTGACGCGCTGGGTGAGCCAGATCTTCTCGAGGTTCACGTAGGCCGTGGGTGAGAAGCTGGAGAGCCCGTCGCCGACCAGGTAGTGCTCGTACTGGAGCTCATCGTCGAGGTAGTAGGTCGCGGCGAAGAGCGCGACCTCGTCGACGGACACGCCCACCTCGGTGCCCTCGTAGGAGGCCTGGAGGTTCAAGCGATTGACCTGCTCGACGTAGTCAAACAGGTGATCGTTGTCCGGGAAGTCCGGGAGGGTGGTCGGGTTCCGGTAGTAGCGGAGCTTGAAGTCATCGGTGACCGAGACGCTGGCCTCCCCGACCTCCAGTGACCAGGCCGGTCCGGCCAACAACAGCAGCAACATCGGCGCTCCTCTATGTCGTCTTCTATGTCATCTAAGGGCGGGGTTACTCGCCCGCGGCGTCCGGCTCATCCCCGCTCGGGGCCGCCTCGGGGGCGCCGTTGGCGGCGGCGAGGGCCTTCATGACCTCCTCACGGAGGTGCTCCTCGTCGCCGGGGTTGTAGCCCGTGTGGCGATAGACGATCTCGCCGTCGCCATCGAGGATGAAGGTGTAGGGGAGCACCTTCTGCGGGTTGTAGCGGGAGACCACCTCGGTCTCCTTGTCCAGCAGCACCTCGAAGGTGTAGCCCTTGGACTTGATGAGCGGCTTGACCCGGCTCGCGCTGCGGGAGTCATCGACGCTGATGCTCAGCACCTCGAAGCCCTGATCGTTGAGATCCGTGTAGAGCTTCTGGATGTGAGGCATCTCCACCTGACAGGGAGCGCACCAGGTCGCCCAGAAGTTCACCAGGACGACCTTGCCGGCGTAGTCGTCGGTGGAGATCTCCTTGTTGCTCATGTTGCGGAGCGAGAAGGACTCCTTGGCGTCGGCGGGGAGGGAGTAGCTGGCGAGGCCAGCGAAGAGAGCCAGGGAGAGTGCGGTCGTGAGCGCGCGCATGCGGGGCTCCTTGTCAAAGTCGGGGGGAGGATGCCACGCCGGGGACGAGGCTTCGCGGAATTTCTTCGGTGGTGCCCTGTCATCCCCCTGTCATGACTTATCTCGACCGGTCACGGCGGCGCGGCGCGCGCGCGCCGTGGGTGCTGCTCAGGGCGGGCGTGATAGCTTGGCTGCTATGCAGAAACGGCTGCTCATCGTCGATGACGAGAACAGTATCCGCCGCGTCCTCCAGGCGCTGCTCACCCGGGAGGGCTACGCCGTCGACGTCGCGATCGACGGCGCGCAGGCGATCGCGCGCCTCGGCGAGCGGCAGTACCACGCGGTCGTGACCGATCTGAAGATGCCCAACATCGGCGGCCTGGAGCTGCTGAGCTGGGTCCGGGCCAACGATCCCGGGCTGCCCGTGATCATCATCACGGCCCACGGCACGGTGGACACGGCGGTCGAGGCCCTGAAGCTCGGCGCCGCCGACTACGTCACCAAGCCCTTCGATCAGGACGAGCTCAAGCACATCATCTCCAAGGCGCTGCGGGCCGAGGAGCTGGCGAGCCAGGAGTGGACCCCCGAGGAGGGTCGCTTCGACATCATCGGCGTGGTGCCCTCCATGCGCCGCATCTTCGATCTGATCGAGAAGGTCGCCCGCAGCCCCACCACCGTCCTGATCACCGGCGAGTCCGGCACCGGCAAGGAGCTGGTCGCCCGCGCCCTGCACGCCCAGTCCAATCGCGCCGGCGGCCCCTTCATCGCCGTCAACTGCGGCGCCGTGCCCGAGCACCTCTTCGAGTCCGAGCTCTTCGGCCACGAGAAGGGCGCCTTCACCGGCGCGGTCTCCGCCCGCCAGGGCCGCTTCGAGCTCGCGGACAACGGCACGCTGTTCCTCGACGAGGTGGGAGAGCTGCCCCTCGATCTGCAGGTGAAGCTGCTGCGTGTGCTCCAGGAGCAGCGCTTCGAGCGCGTCGGCGGCATGAAGTCAGTCTCCGTGGACGTGCGGGTCGTCGCCGCCACCAACCGGAACCTGAAGGCCATGGTCGCCGACGGCACCTACCGCCAGGATCTCTACTACCGACTGAACGTGATCCCGATCCACATCCCGCCGCTGCGCGAGCGCGCCGAGGACGTGCCCCTCCTCGCCGATCACTTCCTGCGCCGCTTCAACGAGCGTCTGGATCGAGCGATCACGGGGATGACCGACGCCGCGCTGGTGACGCTCGGTGGGTGGAGCTGGCCCGGGAACATCCGGGAGCTCGAGAACCTGATGGAGCGCGCGGTGCTGCTCGCCGAAGGCGACATCATCGACGCCGGCGATCTCCACGGCATCGGCGACATGGACGCCCCGGACGCCCCGCTGGCGGGGCTCGACGCCGATCCCGACGAGACGCTGGAGGATCTGGATCTCAAGCAGTACGTGCGCGTGCACACCGCCAAGCTGGAGCGCGCGCGCATCTTGAAGGCGCTCGAGAGCGTCGACTTCAACGTCACCCGCGCCGCCCGAAAGCTCGGGATCTCCCGCAAGAGCCTCCAGACCAAGATGAAGGACTACGGCCTCCGCGAGGATCCGCGCGCGGGGCGGTCTTGACCCCCCTCCTACAAGGCTCTACCCTCACGCCATGCTGACGCTCGCACTGCTGCTGTCCACCCCGCTGGCCCATGCCGTTGAGGTGACCCACATCCCACCGTTCCTGCGAGGGGACATCAACGTGGGGTACGAGTTCGACCTGGAGAGCACCAACCTGCTCGAAGGCGACACACAGGTCGCCCGAATGGCGCAGGAGCAGCACCGCATGCGGTACGGCGCCGTCTTCGGGGTCGCCCCCGGCGCCGCGCTGTTCGTGGAGCTGCCCAGCTACCTCCGGGATCGGGTGTCCTACGCGGACGGCCGCCAGATGGTCTACGAGCCCACGCTGGAGAGCGGCACCTTCGCCGGCGGCGAGCTGCTGGAGAACCAGCCGGTCTTCGAGGGCAAGGGCCTCGGCGGCACCTGGCTCGGTGTGCGCGGCACGCCCTGGTCCCAGGAGCTGATGGGCGGCCGCGGCGTAAAGTCGACGTGGCTGCTGGAGTTCGGCTACCGCTTCATCGACGAGAGCAACTTCTGGGTCGAGGACGACGAGGGCCTGCGCGGCGCCGGCCCCGGCGGCCCGGCGACCCGCTGGCGCACCGCCTTCTCCGCGGACAAGGGCGTGAGCCGCCCCTACATCGAGGGCTCCTTCGAGAAGAACTACTGGGTGGAGGCGGACATCCTGGACGCCGACGGTGAGGTCGCGGTCGAGAACGCGGTCATCACCCCCCGCTCCAAGCTGGACGTCCACACCGGCCTCGAGGTGACGCCCTACGAGGACGATGTTCGCGGCGCGAGCTTCACCATCGACTTCCGCTTCGGCTGGGGCTACCGCACCTTCGGCGAGGTACCGAGCGGCATCTACCTGCCCTCGACGCTGCCGACGTCCGCTGGCGATCTGGTGATCACCAGCGAGACCAACACCTTCAAGGGCGGTCTCGGCCTCTACTACCGGCCGTTCACCTACATGAAGATCAATCTCTTTACGGATCTGCACTACGTGATGCCGTACCAGCCGGAGCACCCCTACGAGGTCCAGACCGGCTACAGCACGCTGAACTTCACCGGCGGCGCGCAGCTCGAGATCCTGATCCGCACCGAGAGCGGGCTCTAAACCACAGCGGCGGCTCCGGCCCGCCCGCTCCGCCCCGCTACGACAGGGGCGGCGGGGAGCGGCTTGTTTGCGGTGCCCCCTGGCCGCGTGAACGCTCGTGTTCTCACCGGGTTCGCGGCTGATTTCCAGCGACTGGTGCGTCCGCGCTCGGATTCTATTTTTCATTATTTGGAAAATTAAGAGTTTTAAGAATGAAGATTATTTATACTAATTGAGCCTTACCGCGAGGCTCTGATGTTCGTGCTAGCCGCCCTGCTGGCCTCCGCCGCCGCCGCCCCCCTCCCCTCGGCCGGCGACTTTGACGCCACCTTCAAGACCGAGCCCCCCAACATCATCTTCCTCCTGGATCTCTCCTCCGAGATGGCTCAGGACTGCTGGGGAGAGCCCTGCATCGAGCGCGCACGCGACGCCGTCGAGACCACCGTGCACCGCACGAGCTGGGCGCGCTTCGCCGCGGTGGGCACCGCCTCAGCCCCGGACGACAACACCTTCACCCCCATCGCTCCCCTCGGCAGCTCGCACCAGTCCCTGCTCGCTGCGCTCGATGAGGTGAGCACCGGATCCGACGTTCGCAACCTCGGCGAGGCCCTCGCGGCGCTGGGCGTCGACGCCCTCTCCGTGCCCCCCGCCGACGGCGAAGAGGGCGCCATCTGCGCCGACTGCCAGGACACTCACGTCGTGGTGATCACCGCCGGACGCCCCCGCCACGACGAGCACCCGGCGATCAGCGCCTGGCTCGACAACACGCTGTACTGGGACGTGCGCTGCGACACCAGCGGGGAGTGGATCGATACCTACATCTCCGACTGGGGCTGTCAGTACGACAACGTCGTCTCCGAGCTCTACGACGCCGACCTCCGATCAGATCTGGCGGACAGCCAGCGGGTTGTGACCCACACGATCTCTCTGGGCCTGGACGAGACCTGGGCCACCCGCTGGCTGTTCGCCAATGCCTCCTACCGCACCAACAGCGAGGGCCTCTACGCCACCGTCGGCTCCTGGGGCGGCCTCGACGAGGCCATGGCGAGCGTCATCGACGCCATCCGCGGCACGCTCACGGCGACCAGCGCCCCGACCCTCGCGGTCGACGGTGATCGCCTGCTCTACGCCTGGTACGAGACCGGAGACGACGCGCCGCTGGCGAAGGGCCACCTCCGCGCCTTCGAGATCGGCACCAACCCCCACGACCCCACCTACTACGGCCGCCTGACCTACAGCGGCCCCGACGCCCTCGGCGGCGCCCTCTGGGACGCGGGCCAGCAGCTGTCCGAGCGCGACGCCTGGTCCGGCGAGTACAACGAGGGCGATCGCGACGGCGCCGGCGTGCGGGACATCTACACCTTCGTGCCTGAGTTCATGTCCCTCGACGACGATCTGCCGCTGATCAAAGAGGCGAAGCGCGACGGCCGCATGGGCTTCGACGGCGCCATGGTGAAGACGCTGGCCAGCGAGCCGTGGGCCATGGAGCTGCTGCTCCCCGCGGGCGAGGCCGAGCTGGATGATCCCTGGGACATGAACGGCGACTTCACCGTCAACCACTTCGATCTGCAGGCGCTGGTGGACTTCATCCGCGGTGTCCCCTACGCGCAGTTCCGCTACCTCTACGCGCTGCGCGGTGAGTGGCGACTCGGCCCGGCCCCCGGCGTCGCGCCCACCATCCTGCGCCCCCGCAGCGGCCGCTTCTCAGCGGACCCCACCTACCGCCGCTTCCTGCGGGCCCTCGAAGACTCCGGGGCTCCCGAGATCGGCCTGCTGGCCGCCAACGACGGCATGCTCCACGCCTTCGACATGGACGACGGCGAGGAGCTCTGGGCCTGGATCCCCGCGACGCTGCTCTACCGGGATCGGCGCGTCGAGTGGGCGGGGCTGGTCGCGGATCTGGCGCAGCACGGTCAGGTCTCCCTGTTCGAGGGCACGCCCACCATCGAGGACATCTGGATCGATCTCGACGGCGACGGCCAGAAGCGCTGCTTCTCCATCGACGACTGCGAGTGGCGGCGGGTGGCCCTCACCACGATGGGGCGCGGGGGCGCGGCGGTGCTGGCGCTGGACATCACCGATCCGAGCGCGCCCCGGTTCCTCTGGGAGCACGCCAACGTGATGGACGATCGGGCTGACGGCTACATCAGCTCCCAGCCGGTGATCGTGAACCTGCTCGACGACGCGGACTCCGACAGCCGCGACGAGGACATCTGGACCGCGATCTGGCCCGGCGGCGTGGCCCCGCCCGCGAGCCTGAGCGAGGACACCAACGCGGCGGCGGAGCCCACGGTGCACTTCCGCGCCCTGCGCGACGACTACTGGCGCTCTCCGACCGACGACTTCTACAGCCACATCATGAACGCCCGCTACGACATCCGAGGCGACAACCACCACCCGGACTCGGGCCTCGACATCGACGGCGACATGCGCGCCGAGGGCGGCTACATCGCGAGCAGCCCCGCCCTGATCGATCTCGACTCCGACGGCGACGTGGACGCCGCCTACCTGACGGTGACGGACAGCAGCGACGGGGCCGCGAGCCACCTCTACAAGCTCCTCCTCAACAAGGCGAACCCGGCCGCCCCGACCTGGTGTCCGCTGGGTGAGATCACCGGGGCGGACGATCTCCCGGCGGAGGTCCACTACGCGGTGACCGCCTCCTGGATGCAGGACGGCTCTCTGGGGCTGTACTTCGGCACCGGCGGCCCCTTCGATGGCTCCTCCCAGCGCGAGGGCGCCTTCGTGGGCGTCATCGACTACACCCCGTGGAGCTGCGGCGAGGTCGCCCCCATCTGCGGCGAGGACGGCCGCTTCTCCCTGGAGGCCGGAGAGCGCCTGACGACCGACCCCGTGGTCTACGACGGCGTGACCTACTTCAGCACCTGGGTCGCGGATCCCTCCGGCTGCGGGCGCGGCGAGGGGCGCATCTACGCCCTGACCTTCGACACCTGCGACGCCGCGATGGACGAGGACGGCGACGGCTACACCACGCCGTTCCTGGTGGTGGACGAGTACCCGAGCTCCCTGGCGATCTCCGACCAGGGCACCATCTTCTACGCGACCGCCATGCCGGACCTGACCCTGGAGGGCGCGAGCGCCGTGGGCGAGCTCCGGAACGCCATGGACCCCTTCAACAAGGTCAACACGATCGCCCTGCGCGAGGTCTTCTGAGCGTCCGCGGGGGCTGGCTCAGCGCTCCAGCGCCAGCAGCTCTTGATAGGCCTCCCGCTTGCTCACCCCCCAGCGCTTCGCCAGGGCGGCGGCGATGTCCTTCAGCCCCGCGTCCTCGCCCACGGCATCAGCGGACGCCTCCTCGACGGGCTCGCCAGGGCCGATGACGAAGGTGACCTCGCCGCGGATACGATCCCGCCCGGCCAGCTCGGCGGCCATCTCCGGCGCCGGGAGCAGCAGGATCTCCTCGTAGACCTTGGTGATCTCCCGACAGAGGCAGACCTGCCTGTCCGGCATGATCTCGGCGACGGCGGCGGCGGAGGCGGCGGCGCGGCCGGGCGCCTCGAAGAAGACGGTGGAGCCCACGAAGCGCGACGCGTCCGTGAGCCAGCGGCGAAGCTGCCCGGGCTTGCGGGGGCCGAAGGCCAGGAACTGGAACGGCACCGGCGACAGCCCCGAGACGCTGACGGCGGCGGCGGCGGCTGAGGGGCCGGGGATGGCGCGAACGGGCAGGCCGCGATCATGGCAGAGGCGCACCAGCTCCAGCCCGGGATCGGACACCGCGGGGGTGCCGGCGTCGCTCACCAGCACCACCAGCTCACCGGCCTCGACCCGATCCGCGAGGGGGACGGCCCGGCGGGCTTCGTCGTGGCCCCGATAGCTCATGAGCGTGGGCGAGGAGAGGCCCAGCGCGGTGTAGAGCTTGCGGGTGACCCGGGTGTCCTCGGCGGCCACGACGTCAGCGGCCGTGAGCGCCTCGCGGGCGCGAGGGCTCAGATCCGAGAGGTTGCCGATGGGGGTCGCCAGGACGTAGAGCGGCACGGAGCCTCCCGATTCAGAGGTCGCGCGATCCGCGCCGCGCGATCAGGCAGCGTCATCGATCACGTCAATCTGCCAGCCCTCTACCCCGTGGGTCACCAGGGCGGCGGAGAGCGTGCACTCGGTCAGCGGTCCGCGCCAGGTCGACAGCCACGCCTCGGCGGCGCGGCGGACCCGCGCCATCTTGGCTGGGGTGAAGACCTCCCAGGCCGCAGGATCGCTCTCAGCGCGGAGCTTTACCTCCACGAAGCGCAGGGCGCCGTCGCGCTGAACCACGAGATCCAGCTCACCGCCGCCGCCGCTCCAGCGCCGCTCCAGGACGGACCAGCCGCGCGACACGAACCAGTCGGCGACGCGGTCCTCGGCCGTCGCGCCGGCCTCAACAGCCCGGCGACGGTCCTCAGCGCTGCGGGACACGCGGACCTTAACGGTCGCGGATCTCGATGAGGCGGGCCTTCTTGCCGCGCAGCTCGCGGAGGTAGTAGAGCTTGGCGCGACGGACGCGGTGGTGGCTCTTGATCTCGATCTGCTCAATCACGGGCGCGTAGATCGGGAAGATACGCTCGACGCCGTAGCCGCCGGTGGAGATCTTGCGGACCGTGATGGTCTCGCGGATGCCGCCGTGCTTACGGGCGATGACGGTGCCTTCAAACACCTGGATGCGCGTCTTGCTGCCCTCACTGATGCGGACGTGGACACGGACGGTGTCGCCGATGCGAATATCGGAGCCTTGCTCCGAGTCGCCGACGAACTCCTTCTCCAGGGTCGCGATATCGATGCTCATGTTGGGATCTCCTGGCGTCGGTAGCGCCTCGGTCCGGCCTCGGATTGGGCACGCGGACAGAGCGCTTGCGATGGAACACCGCCGGGTAACCGGTTCGGAGGTGTTCGTGCAACCCGTCTCTCTCTACTCTTCGAGCAGATCGGGACGGAGCTTGCGGGTGCGTTCGAGCGACTGTTCAGCTCGCCACGCATCAATGAGCGCGTGGTTGCCCGAGACCAGCACCTCGGGAACCTCCACGCCGTCGTATTCCCTGGGGCGCGTGTACTGGGGGTGCTCCAGTCGACGGCTGGAGAAGGACTCCTCCCGGGCGCTCGATGGATTGCCCAGCACCCCGGGCACCAGCCTGGCCGCGGCGTCCACGATGACCAGCGCGGCCAGCTCGCCGCCGGTGAGCACGTAGTCTCCGAGGGAGATCGCGCCGTCGACGTAGCGCCAGATCCTGGCGTCGATGCCCTCGTAGTGACCACAGAGCAGGACGAGGTGCGGCAGCGCCGAGAGCTCCTCCGCGATCGGCTGGCTGAAGGGCCGGCCGCCGGGGTTCATCAGCAGCACCCGGCTGTCAGGTCGCCGCACGGCGTCGATCGCCGCCCGCACGACGTTCACCTTCATCACCATGCCCGGGCCGCCGCCGTACGGCCCGTCATCCACCTGCTTGTGCCGCCCGGGGGCGTGCTCGCGGATGTCGTGGACGTCGACGCGGATGAGGCCAGCGTCCCGACCCCGCTTCAGGATGGAGTGCTCCAGCGGCGAGCGGACGAGCTCGGGGTGGATCGTGAGGATGTCCACCTCGAGCTGAGGGGTGCTCACCTCCGGCTCACTCTTCATTCGGCACCACCAGCGCTTCGAGATCCACGGTGATCTGACGGGCGGTCAGGTCCACCCGCAGCACCACCTCTCGCAGCGCCGGCAGGTAGCGGGGCTCGCCCGCGCCGCGGACCTCCCAGAGATCCACCTGCCCTTCGTGGACAGCGGCCAGCTTGCCGAGCTCCTCTCCGCCGACGTCGACCACCGACAGCCCGAGGAGCTGGTGGTGGTAGTACTCGTCCTCGGCGATCGGAGGGAGGAGCGCCGCGTCCACGAGGATCTCGTGGCCCATCAGCGCTCGGGCCTGCTCTCGATCGTGTACGCCCTGGATGATGCCCAGGACGCGGCCGCCTGCCCCGCTGCGAGAGCGGAGCCGCGCCGAGCGGCGCTTGCCGTTCGGATCCACGAGGACGACAGCCTGCTCTGACTCCAGGAGATCAGACTCCCGGTTGTGCAGAAACAGGCGCACCTCACCCTTGAGGCCAAAGACACCATTGACGGAGCCTAAGCTGACCTCACCCTTTCCCGCGTAGCTAGACGCCATCGGAGTCCATGGAGACGCGGGACAGGGGGCTACTCTTCGGAGTCGCTGCCCGAGGGACCATCCACCATCTCCAGCACAGCCTTGCGGCGGCCGGCGGAGGCGGAGAGGACCGCCTTCAGGTGGGCCAGGGTCTCCTCGTCATCGCCGAGGACCAGCTCCCGGTCCTCCTCGTTGACGGACAGCTCAAGGATGACAGTGCTGTCACCCTCAATCTTGTTGACATGAACATCGTCGGGGTTGTCGACGAGTCCGCGGACGATGTAGGTGACCAGCTCTTCCATGCTCACTCCGCCGCTGCTGCGGGCGCGGTGCGAGCGCGGGAGATGAGGCTGTTCACGGTCTCGGAGGGCTGAGCGCCCACCTGGATCCAGTGATCAACGCGCTCGAGATCGATCTTCAACTCCATGGGGTCGTTCATGGGGTTGTAGTAGCCGATCTGCTCGATGAACCGACCATCGCGCGGAGCGCGGGAGTCGGCAGCGACGATGCGATAATGCGGCTTCTTCTTGCGGCCCATACGGGCCAGACGCAGGCGAACCATTTGGTATTCCTCTGTAGATACGGCGAGACAGGCGCAGCTATCCGAGCGCGCGGGGAACGTCAAGCAGTCAAGAGCCCTTGAGTCGGGTCAGGGCGCCGCGAATCAGCCGGGTCTCCACCGTCTTCTTCTGGCGGGCCTTGTAGAGGGCGTGATCGTTCTCCCCCACCTCGTTCTGCTCGGCCGTCAGCTGATCAACGAGCTGGAACTCCACCTTCACGAACACCACCCGTCCGAGGAGGTGCCGGGCCTGCTCGGGCGCGCCGTTCTCCAGGGAGGTGAGCTGCACCGGGAAGTCCACGATGAAGTTGATCATCCTGTAGGTGCCGCCGGAGAAGGGGTTGTTCTCGGCGATCCAGTCGGAGGCGCTGCGGCGCTGCCGCTGGAGGCGGGCGGTGAGGGCCGCGTAGTGCGCGTTCTCTTTCAGGACGCGGCGCAGGTTGAGCAGGTTGTTGTGGCTCTCGTCGGGGATCAGGTAGTTGAACGGAAAGAGCGTGCGGGTGAGGTAGGCCATCACCGGCAGCAGCTCATCCGGGGTCGCGACCACCACCCGGAAGCGCAGCTTGTCGAAGACCGTGGCGGCGAGGTTCTCGCGCTTGGCCAGCAGCTTGGTGATGATGGAGTTGCGGGTCTTGAGCGAGCCGTAGAAGCCCAGGATGGGGTAGCCCTCGGCGCGCATCTCGTCGGCGTGGGCCATGATCCGATCGCGGGCGCGATCCAGGAGCTTGGCTTCAGAGACGTGGCCCACGAACTTCAGCTCAGCGGCCTCCATGTGGTTGATGACGTGCATCAGCTTGACCACGGTGCAGGCGAGCACCTGCCGACGTCGGAAGCGGCGGCCGATGGTCGAGGCCTCCACGAAGACATCCCGGACGTCCCCCGGATTCCGCAGATCCGCGGGCAGCCGGATGTCGAGGTGCTCCTCGACGAAGTTGGTGGCCTCCCGGTACACGAAGTTCAGGCGCCGGGCGTCCATGGGATCGTCCGGATCGATCAGCAGCAGGCGCAGGAAGTCATTCACCGCCGGGCGATCGGTGAGCGAGAGCTGGTGCCAGTCGATGACCGAGCCGCCCTGGAGGATCAGGCGCGCGACCTCGAGCTCGTGCAGTGACACGCTCTCGGGGTCCAGTACGCGGCTGATGGCAGTGTCGATGGTCAGGATTTCGCGGGACATGTCACATCATACTGCGCTCTGTTGCTGGCCATGTCATCGACCGTTAGTGTCCACCGCCCATGGCAAGCTTCAATCAGGATCTCAGCTCCGCTCTCGGCATCTTGAAGACGGCGATCAGCCGCTCGTTCAAGGGGCTCGGGGTGCTCATCCCTCTGACCGTCCTCGTGGGGGGCGTCGGCCGCCTCATGATGTGGCAGGCGGGCATGTACTCCGTAGATTTCTTCGTGGAGCCCGCCCAGCAGGCGAACCCGCAGGTGACCATGTTCGCCTCGGAGATCGCCAAGCTGGTGGTTCAGATGATCTGGGGCGTGATGCTGTTCCCCATCATCGACGCGGCCTCGATCTATGTGTGGCGCGAGGTGGGCAAGGACAAGCCCGCCCGGTTCGGCAGCGCCATGAACTGGGCGCTCATCCGCTACAAGCGCATGTTCGGTCCCCACGCCGCGGCCTTCCTGACGATCACCCTCGGCATGACGGTGCTCGTCCCGGGCGTGCTCTTCGGCCTGATGTACGCCTTCACCGACGCCATCTCCGCGACCGACCCCAAGGCGAAGCGCCCGGTGGCGCGCTCGGAGAAGCTGACCCGCGGCCGCCGCCGCCGCATCGCCCTGACCTGGATGCCCTACGCGCTCTGGGGCCTCCCCTCCTCCCTGCTGGCCGTCTACTACGTCGAGGGCCTCGGCTGGTGGGCGGTCGCGCTCATGGGCTGCGTGGACATGTTCCTCCTCCAGATCATGGAGATGGCCATGTACGGCCTCTACGAGGAGCGCATCGACGACGCCCGAAAGGCCCTCGCGGCCAAGAAGGCCAGCGAGTCGGCTGAAGAGCAGGCCGGTGAGGCCGCCGCTGACGCCACTGACGCCACTGACGCCTCCTCCGGCGCCGCTGACGCTTGAACCGGGGCTTCTTCTCCCGCTTCGGTGAAGCCGTCGATCGCGGCGCCGCGCTGACCGGGCTGCCCGACGGGGCCGCCGCCCGCGTGCTGGCCATGCTCGCCGCCGACGGTCCCGTGCTGGTGGTCACCCCCGAGCACACCGAGGCTGAGAACCTCGCGGACACGGCGCGCTTCTACCTGGCGGACGACGGGCCGCCGGTGCTCCCCTACCCCGCCGACGACGTGCCGCCCTTCGAGGGGCTCTCCCCCCACCCGGAGATCCCCCGCGCGCGCGTCGCCGCGCTGGACGCGCTGCGCCGCTGCGCCCCCTGCGTGGTGTTCGCGCCGGCCCGCGCGCTGCTCCAGCGCGTGCCGCCGCCGGCGCAGCTGAGCGACGCTCCGATCCTGAAGCCCGGCGACGTCATCGAGCCCCGCGCGCTCGCCGCGACCCTGACCGACCTCGGCTACCTCTCGGTGGGCCGGGTCGAGGATCCCGGCACCTTCGCCGCCCGGGGCGAGCTGGTGGACGCCTGGCCCCCCGGCCTCGACGCGCCGGTCCGGCTGGAGTTCTTCGATGACGAGATCGAGCAGATCCGGACGATCGATCCGCGCTCACAGCGCTCACGGGACACGCTGAGCGAGGTGCGGCTCCTCCCCAACCGGGAGGAGGTGCTGAGCGCGGAGGCCGTGAGCCGGCTGAGCGCGTGGCTCTCGGAGCGGGTGGGCGAGCTCGGCTTCGGCCAGCGGCGGCGGCGGCGGATCGTGGAGGATCTGCGCGCCGGCATCCGCTTCGCGGGCTGCGAGGACTACCTCCCGGGCCTCTGTGAGCTGGTGACGCCGCTCAGCTATCTCGCGCTCCACGAGCGGACGCGGGTCGTGGTGGTGGGTCAGCCGGCGGAGGCCATGGAGAAGTTCCAGGCCCGGGCCCGCAGCCGCTGGGAGGCGCTGGATGAGGCGACCCGCCCGCTGGTGCGCCCCGAGCACCGCTGGGCCAGCGCCGAGGAGACCCTCGCCGCCCTGAGCGGGGCCGCCCACATCTCCCCGGTGGGTGTCGACGACGCCCTGGACTTCGGCTGCCGGGACAACAAGAAGCTGGCGCTCCAGAGCGGCGAGCTGGCCGTCTCCGCTGGCGTCCTCGGCGGCTGGCTGGCCGAGGGCTGGCGGGTGGGCCTCGTGGTGGAGTCCCGGGCGCGGGCCGACCGGGTGACCCAGCTCCTCACCCCCCACGGCCTGAGCGCCGAGCCCACCGACGAGCGCCAGCCCGAGCGCTGGGCGCCGGGCGCGCTGTCGCTGGTGCTGGGCGATCTGCCGGACGGCTTCCACGCCCCGGACGAGGCGCTGGCCGTCATCGCCGCCGACGAGATCTTCGGCCACAAGATCCACGTCCGCGGCCCCGGCCGGGCAAACGCCGGGTCCGCCTCCCGCTTCAGCCAGGTCGCCGCCGACGCCGCCATCGCGAGCTTCGCCCACCTGAAGGAGGGCGATCTCCTGGTTCACCAGCGGCACGGCGTGGGTCGCTACCACGGCCTCCGCAAGATCGACCTCGGCCACGGTGACCGGGACATGCTCCTGATGGAGTACCGGGGCGGCGACCGCATGTACCTGCCCGTCGAGAAGATGGATCAGGTCTACCGCTTCCGGGCTGGCGCCGACAACGCGAGCTTCCGCCTGGACCGCCTCGGCGGCGAGACCTGGGCTGCCCGCAAGCAGAAGGTGCGGGACGGCGTCCTGAAGCTCGCCCACGAGCTCATCCGCCTGGAGGCCGAGCGCAAGACCCACCCGGGCGTCGCCTACGTGGGCACCTCCCAGCGCTTCCGTCAGTTTGAGGAGGCCTTCCCCTACACCGAGACCCCGGATCAGCAGACCGCCATCGACGCGGCGCTGGCGGATCTGGCGAAGCCCGAGCCCACCGATCGCCTGATCGTCGGCGACGTCGGCTTCGGCAAGACCGAGGTCGCCATGCGGGCGGCCATGAGGGTGGTTGAGGAGGGCAAGCAGGTCGCCGTGCTCGCCCCCACCACCGTGCTGGCCTACCAGCACGCCCGCACCTTCAAGGAGCGCTTCGCGCCCTTCGGCGTCGAGGTGGGGCTGCTCTCCCGCTTCAACCCGCCGGCTGAGGAGCGCCGGGTCAAGAAGGGCCTGAAGGACGGCACGGTGCACATCGCGCTCGGCACCACCTCCCTCCTCGGCCGCGGGGTGCGCTACAAGGCGCTGGGGCTGGTGGTCGTCGACGAGGAGCACCGCTTCGGGGTGAAGCAGAAGCAGAAGCTCAAGCGGCTGCGCACCGAGGTGGACTACCTCGCCATGTCCGCGACCCCCATCCCCCGCACCCTGCACATGGCGCTCACGGGCATCCGCGAGTTCTCCATCATCGCGACCCCGCCCATGGACCGCCTGCCGGTGCGAACCATGGTCGCCAGCTTCAGCCCCGAGCGCATCCGCGAGGATCTGATGCGGGAGCTCCAGCGCGGGGGGCAGGCCTTCCTGGTGCACAACCGGGTCGCCTCCATCGAGGCCATCGCCAACACGGTGCGCTCGAACGTGCCCGAGGCCCGGGTGTGCGTCGCCCACGGCCAGATGGACGCGGCCACTCTGGAGAAGTCCCTGGTCGACTTCGTGGAGGGGCGCTCCACCGTGCTGGTCTGCACCAGCATCATCGAGTCGGGCATCGACATGCCCAACGTGAACACCATCCTCATCAACCGGGCGGACGGCTTCGGCCTCGCCCAGCTCTACCAGCTCCGGGGCCGGGTCGGCCGCTCGCACCGGCGGGGCTACTGCACGCTGATGGTGGACGAGGGCAAGACGCTCACGGCCCAGGCGATGCGGCGGCTGAAGGTGCTGCAGGAGAACACCGAGCTGGGCTCGGGCTTCGCCATCGCCAGCGCCGACCTGGACATCCGGGGGGCCGGCGATCTGCTGGGCCAGAACCAGCACGGCCACATCCAGGCCGTCGGCTTCGAGACCTGGGTGGAGCTGCTGGAGGACGCCATCGACGAGGCCCGGGGCCACTCGGAGCGGGATCGCATCGACCCCGAGGTCGAGCTGGGTCGGCCCGCCCTGCTGCCCGAGAGCTACGTGCCGGATCTGGAGGAGCGGCTGCTGTACTACCGGCGGCTGGCCATGGCCCGGGAGGTCTCGGCGATCCGCGACATCGTGGAGGAGATGGAGGACCGACTGGGCGAGCCGCCCCCCGAGGCGCTCGCGCTGGGCCGGCTGATGGAGATCAAGGCCCGCTGCCGGGTGCTGGGCATCACCCGGCTCAACATGCTGCAGATCCGGGTCGCCCTGCAGCTCAGCGAGCACAGCGTGGTGAGCGATGAGCGGCTGACGGCCCTGAAGGAGCGCTACCCGCAGCGCTTCAAGCTGAAGTCGGGCTCCTTCACGGTCCAGTTCACCCCCGAGGAGGGCGGGCGCCCCTTCCTCTTCCTGCACTGGCTGCTGGGCTTGCTGGAGCGCCCTTAGGCCCGCTCGACCGCCGCAGCCCAGCGGGCCATCATCCCCGCCCGGGCGGCGTCATCGATCGTCGGCTCAAAGTCCCGATCCTTGCGCCAGGCATCCGCCACCGCCTTCGGCGAGTCCCACAGCCCCACCGCCAGACCGGCGAGGAAGGCGCTGCCCAGCGCGGTCGTCTCCAGCTGGGTCGGCCGCACGCAGCGAGCGTTCAGGATGTCCGCCTGCCCCTGCATCAGCAGGTTGTTCTTCGCCGCGCCGCCGTCGACCCGCAGCTCCTTCAGCGGCGCGCCCAGGTCGCCGGCCATGGCGTTCAGGATGTCGCCGATCTGCAGGGCCACCCCCTCCAGCACCGCCCGGCAGATGTGAGCCTTGGTGGTGCCGCCGGTGATGCCCGTGAAGATGCCCCGGGCGTCCGGCCGCCAGTGCGGCGCGCCCAGGCCCGCCAGCGCCGGCACGAAGGTCACCCCGCCCGCGTCCGGCACGCTGGCCGCGAGGCCCTCGACCTCGGCGGCGCTGGAGATGATGCCCAGCCCGTCGCGCAGCCACTGGACCGCCGCGCCCGCGATGAAGGCGCTGCCCTCCAGCGCGTAGCTCACCTCGCCGCCGATCCGCCAGGCGACCGTGGTGAGCATGCCGTTGTCCGAGTAGACCTTCTTGTCGCCCGTGTTCATCAGCACGAAGGCGCCCGTGCCGTAGGTGCACTTGGCCATGCCCGCCTCGAAGCAGGCCTGGCCGAACAGCGCGCCCTGCTGATCGCCGATGACGCCCGCCACCGGGATGCCGTCCGGCAGGAAGCCCACGCCGGCGGTGCGGCCGTAGATCTCCGAGGAGTCGCCGATGCGCGGCAGGCAGGCCCGGGGCACGCCGATGATGTCCAGCAGTGTGTCGTCCCAGTCCAGGCTGTCCAGGTCCATCAGCAGGGTGCGGGAGGCGTTGGAGGGGTCGGTGACGTGGGCGCCGCAGAGGCGGCTGGTGAGCCAGGTGTCGATGGTGCCGAACAGGGCGTCCCCCGCCGCCGCCTTCGCCCGGGCGCCGTCGACGTTGTCCAGCAGCCACGCGGCCTTGGTGCCCGAGAAGTACGGGTCCAGCACCAGCCCGGTCTTCTGCTTGAACAGGGCCTCGTGCCCCGCGGCCTTCAGGGCCTGGCAGCGATCCGCCGTGCGACGGTCCTGCCAGACCAGGGCCCGGTGCAGGGCCTCGCCGGTCGCGCGGTCCCAGAAGAGCGAGGTCTCGCGCTGGTTGGTGATGCCGATCGCCGCGATGTCGTTGACCGTGGCCCCCGCCTTCTCCAGCGCCGCGGGCACCGCCGCGGCCACGCTGGCCCAGATCTCCTCGACGTCGTGCTCGACGTGGCCGGGCTGGGGGTAGTGGTTGGGGAACTCCACGTTGTGCGAGCCCACGACCTGCACATCGCGGTTCAGCAGCAGCGCGGTGCTGCCGGTGGTTCCCTGGTCAATGGCGAGGACGAGATCGGGCATGGGGGCTCCTGAATTGCGGTGGCGGGTACACCTACCACTCCACGTAGAGCGCTCGCCACTCCTCGCAGTTCAGGGAGCCGGCGCTGGCGTTGATCGCCTCGCAGGTGTCGAGGGCCTGCTGGATCTCCCGGTTCTCGAGATCCGTGGAGTCCTGCTCCCAGGTGTCCTCGCACTGCTGGCGGAAGTTGGCGCGGCTGTCGGCGCCCAGGTCTTCCCAGGTGGTGACCCAGTCCCGATCGCGGATGCAGTTGCGCAGCTCCGTCGCGACCGTCTGACAGGCCTGCTCACATTCGTCGCCGCAGCCGATCAGAACAGCAAAGAGCAGCAGCATCATGGACCGCGTCCTGCGGGTCGGAAGAAGAGAGAGGGGAGGAGGTGGCCAGGGACGGAATCGAACCGCCGACACGGGGATTTTCAGTCCCCTGCTCTACCAACTGAGCTACCTGGCCAATTCTCCTGCTCTCGTTCTCTTAACTTCTTCTACGACTGAAGTGCGGGAACCAGCTTCAACTAACCGCTGCAACGACTGTTGCAAATATGTACCCGCGAGCTGCTGTTCAACCGAACGCCAGCTTTGATAGCGGACGCGATTCGACGTGTCAAACGACGGATCACTCGTAGACGATTTCCCGGACCGAGATCCCAAGCCTCTTTACGCGGTAGTTCAGGTTTGAGCGAGATATCCCGAGGATCCTCGCAGCCTGAGCCTGGACGCCCTTTCCGCGCTTGAGCGCCTCGATGATCACCTGGCGCTCATACTCCATCAGCGCGGCCTGGAGGGTCATCCCCTCGGGGAGGCCGGACCGCTCGGCGGCGGCGTCCGGGCTCGGGGCGACCTCGGGGAGCTTCACCCCGGTCAGCGCGCCGTCCCGGGAGAGGATGACGGCGCGCTCGATGACGTGCTGGAGCTCCCGGACGTTGCCGGGCCAGCCGTAGTTGATCAGGCGCTGGAGGGTGCTGGGGTCGACCTTCAGCGCGCCCCGCCCCACCTGCTCGGCGTAGCGCTTCACGAAGTGCTCCACCAGGAGCGGGATGTCGCCCCGGCGCTCTCGGAGCGCGGGGAGGTGCACGGTGAAGACGTTCAGCCGGTAGTAGAGATCCTCCCGGAAGCGGGACTCGGCGACCTCCTGGCGCAGATCGCGGTTGGTGGCGGAGATCACCCGCACGTCGACCTGCAGGGTGGTGCTGCCGCCGAGGCGCTGGAGCTCACCGGCCTCCAGCACGCGCAGCAGCTTGGCCTGGACCGCCGCCGTGATCTCGCCGATCTCATCGAGGAACAGCGTGCCGCCGTGCGCCTGCTCGAACTTGCCCCGGTGCTGGCGGATGGCGCCGGTGAAGGCGCCCTTCTCGTGGCCGAAGAGCTCGGACTCGAGGATGCCCTCGGGCAGCGCCGCGCAGTTGATGCGTATGAAGGGCTTCTGGGATCGGCCAGAGCGGTAGTGGATGGCGTGAGCGATGAGCTCCTTGCCCGTGCCGGTGTCGCCGGTGATCAGCACCCGGGCGGTGGTGTCGGCGACGGCGTCGACCTGCTCGAAGACGTCGGTGATCTCGGGGCTCGCGCCGATGATCTGCTCGAAGCCGTACTTGTCGCTGACCTCCTGGCGGAGCTGCACCAGCTCCGCCAGCAGCGCCTTCTCCTTCAGCGCCTTCTCGACGAGCATCAGCACCGTGTCCTTGGACACCGGCTTGATGATGTAGTCGTCCGCGCCGGCCTTCATGGCCGTGACCGCGTCCGCGACCGAGCCGTAGCCGGTCATCACCACGACCCGCACCTCGGGGTGCACGGTCTTCAGCGACTTCAAGAGCTCGATGCCGCCCATGCCCGGCATGGCCACGTCAGTGAGCACCACGTCGACGGGGCGGTCCTCGATGGCGACGAGGGCCTCCTCACCGGAGGTCGCGAGGGTGACGTCGTATTTCCGCTTGCTCAGGTTGACCTTGAGCATCTTGCGAACGGCCCCGTCGTCATCGACGACGAGGATGCGTGGGACGGGCTCGCTCATGGCGTGATCTCTACTTGATTTCGATGATCCAGGGCGACATGGCGAGGAGGGTCTCGCCCTCGAGGGCCAGGTACGGCTGCAGGCGGGCGAGCTCCTCAGGCAGCTCCGGCACCGCGATCTGCGGGCGGAACAGGGCCTGCACGCGCTCGATCACGGGGTCGCCGAAGGCGGTCTCCACGCCGCGGATGGTGATGAGGTCCACCTCGGCGTTGGCGCCGATGCCGGCGTCCTGGCGGGCGCGCTCGATGGCGTCCTGGAGGCCGCCCAGCTCGTCCACCAGGCCGATCTCCTTGGCCCTGGAGCCGCTCCAGACCCGGCCGCGGGCGACCTGCTCGACCTCCTCCATGGTCATGCCGCGCCCGGCGGCGACCCGCTCCTTGAACTGGGTGTAGCCGTGGGAGATCATGCGGTCCATGGCGGCGTACTCGATGGCGTCCATGGGGCGGGAGACGGAGTACATGGCGGCGTTGCGGCCGCGGGTGAAGAGCTCGGTGTTGAGCCCCACCTTCTCGTACAGCTCGCCGAAGGACATCTTGCCGCTGTAGATGCCGATGGAGCCCGTGATGGTGGTCTCCTCGGCGTAGATGGCGTCCGCGCCGGCGGCGACGTAGTAGCCGCCGCTCGCGGCGACGCCGCCCATGGAGACGATGACGGGCTTGCCCTCCTCCTTGACCTTCTCCACCGCGCGCCAGATGTTGTCCGACGCGAAGGCGCTGCCGCCGGGGGAGTCCACCCGCAGCACCACCGCGCGCACCGAGTCCAGCTCGGCGGCCTGCATCAGCGCCCGGGAGATGGTGTCGGCGCCAGCGGAGCCCCCGCTGAAGAAGCCCGGGGTCGCGGACTCGCCGGAGACGATGGGCCCGTCGACGTAGATCACCGCGATCTGCCGGGAGATCTCCCAGCCGGTGTTGGTGTCGACCATCGCGTAGTCCTCGTCGAGGAAGTGCAGCGTGTCGATGACCTCCTCGATCTTCTCCTCCAGCTCGTCGGGGTAGAGCGTCTCGTCGACGAGCCCGGCGGCGATGGCCTCGGTGGGGGTGAAGGGCCCCTCATCGATGATGCCCTTCAGCTCCTCGATCTCGATGTCCCGCCCCTCGGAGACGCTCTCCAGCATGTGGGCGAAGAGGTCGTCCAGCAGGGCGTCCATCTGCTCCCTGGACGGGTCGCTGGGCTCGGTGTTGGTGTACTGCTCGACCGCGGACTTGTACTCGGCCCGGCGGGCGAACTGCGGCTCGACGCCGACGAGATCGAACACGCCCTTGAAGTACATCAGCTCCGAGGAGAGGCCGATCAGGCTCAGATCGCCCGCCGGGTGCATGTAGACCCTGTCGCAGCCGCTGGCCAGCATGTAGGCGCCGTTGGAGGCGGAGCCGTCCAGGTAGGCGATGACCGGCTTGTCCCGGGCCTGCAGCTCGGCCACGGCGGCCTGCAGCTCGGCCATCTGGGCGTAGGAGAAGGGCGTCGCGTCGAGCTTGAGCACCACGCCCCGCACCGAGCGATCGGCGGCGGCCTCGGCCAGGCGCTCCAGCAGGTGCAGGTAGGACTCACCGGCGGCGCTGAAGAAGGAGGAGGTCGGCTGGTAGCCGAAGGAGCGATCGAACGCGATCACCGGCACCCGGCTGCCCAGCCCCGCGAGCCGCTCGTCGCCGATGCCGCTCGTGAGGTGGCCGATGACGCCGGAGCCGTCCGCGTCGGTCAGGTCGTAGTAGGCGCCGGCGCCGGCGCCGCCGAACCAGACCGTGAGGCCGCCGGAGAGGTTGCCCTTCTGGTCGCCGCGGAGGCGGATGTCCAGCCCCTCGACGGGCTTCAGGTGCACCACGCCCGCGTAGGTGGGATCCTGCTCCAGCTGCTTGTCCTCGAAGTCGAAGCCGATCTCCAGGACGTCGTTGAAGGGACGCAGCACGGCGCCCACGCCGTAGGCGGTCTCCACCCCCAGCGCCGGGGCCGGGTTGCCGAGGTTGCGCAGGGTGCCGCCCACGCCCACATAGGACACCGGCCGCCAGCCGACGCCGAGGTCGTAGGAGACGAAGTTGTTCCCCTCCCCGTCCGGCAGGCTCCAGGTGACGTTGGCGCCGCCGCGCACCCGCCCGGGGAAGCCGATCGACAGCGCGGAGTTCAGGCCCCACCAGGCCTCGTTGGCTTCAGGGTCGTAGCGGTAGAGCACGCCCAGGCTGGTCCCCCCGGCGCTGGTGGCGGCGGCGAAGGCGGTGTTCTGCTCCGTCAGCCCCTGCCGGAACCACAACCCCAGCGATGGATCGGGGTTGAAGCCCAGGTTGCCGGGGTTGACCCAGGCGGTCCCGACCTCATCCTCCGCTGCGATGCTGTAAGCGGGCGGCGCCATGCGCTCGGGGCTGGCCAGCGCCCCGCCGCTGAGGGAGGAAGCAGCGAGGATCAACAAGGGGTGCGTCATTCAAGCTCTCCGGGACGTCTCTCGACATTAATCACCCCCGCCTCCATCGGCCCCCGCGACGACCGGGGAAAGCAACTTGCAATAGCAATCAGCGGAGAGAATGCGGAAGACTCGTCCAACGAAGTGGAAGAGGTGCTGACCACTGTCCGGATCGCCTCCGCTATAGGAACCGGGAACCTCCCGGAGCCACTGCTCGATGAAATACGCCCACATCCGCGCCCTGCTGCTCCTCGCGAGCCTCGCCGTCGCCCCCCTGGGCGGCGCCGCGCTGGCTGGCGACGCCTCGAGCGCGCTGGCGGGCCTCACCGGGGATAAGCTCTACCAGCGCGCGGACGTAGGCGTACACGTGGTCGACGCCGGGACCGGCGCCCCGGTGTTCACCCACGGCGACGACCCGATGGTGCCCGCGAGCACCGCCAAGCTCATCACCGCCGCCGCGGCGCTGAAGACGCTCGGCCCCGACTGGCGCTTCAGCACGACCCTCGCGGGCGACCGCGGCCCCGGCGGCGACGGGGTGCTGGCGGGCAACCTCTACGTCATCGGCGGCGGCGACCCCTCGCTGGTCGTCGAGAAGCTCTGGAAGCTCGTGTACGATCTGAAGCTCGCCGGGGTCACCCGGGTGAGCGGCGACGTCATCTTCGACGACTCCTACATGGACGCCGAGCACACCATCCACGGCTGGGACAAGGCCCACGACGTCAAGCGGGGCCCCACCTACTTCGCCCCGGTCGGCGCCCTCTCGCTGAACTTCAACGCCGCCGCGATCGTCGTCGGCCCCGGCGAGGCCCCCGGCGAGCCCGCGCGCGCCGCGCTGGAGACCCCGGCCCAGAAGGTCGTCACCCTCGAGAACAAGGCGACCACCGGCCGCGCCGGCAGCCGCGCCTCGCTCGTGCTCGATCGCAAGGTCAGCGGAGATCGCGTGACCTTCGTGATCAGCGGCAGCATCCCGACCGGCTCTGAGGCTGGCACCTACTACAAGACCGTCTCGGATCCGACGTCATACTTCACGGCCGTGTTCGCGGAGATGATGAAGCTCCACGGCATCACGGTGGGAGGGCATTACCTCGAGGGCGAAGCCCCTGAGGACGCAAAGACCTTGATTCAGCTCAAGTCTCCGCCTCTGGCGACCATCTTGTTGGAGATGAATAAGTCTTCTTCCAACTTCTACGCCGAGCAGGTCTTCAAGGCCATGGGCGCAGAAGTGCGCGGCGGCCAGGGGACCGCCGCGTCGGGCGCGAGCGTGGTGGACGACTACCTGGAGGGCCTGGGCATCCCCGCGGACGCCCACATCTCCGGCCTCAACGTCGTCAACGGCTCAGGCCTCTCCACGGACTGGCAGGTCCGCCCCTCTCACCTGACAGCGGTGCTGGTCGATATGGCCCGCGATCAGGAAGTGGGCGCGGAGTTTGTGGCGAGCCTCGCCATCGGCGGCAGAGACGGCACCCTGCGCAAGCGCTACAAGGACGAAGATTACGATCTGCGCGTCCGAGGTAAGACGGGCTCACTGGCGGGGGTCTCCTGCCTGTCGGGCTATGTCGATGGCGGCGACGGTCGGCGCTACGCCTTCGCGCTGCTGGCCAACGCGCTTCCCGGCTCATCGGCCGAGGCCAAAGCGGCCCAGGATCGACTCGTCGAAACCCTCCTCACTCTCCCCCCCCCGGACATGGGCGACCCCTCCATTCGAGTCGCCGAGGGGACACCATGATATTACCCATCCAGGCAGACCGAATGTGGGAGCACCACCAATGAACCGATGGCTCAAGCTAATCCTGGCCAGCTCTCTGGCTGGACTCCTGGCCGTACCGGTCGGATTCGCCCAGGAAGACGAGCGCGAGCGGAGCGAACAGCCCGCGACGCAGGACTCTTCACCCGCCGATGGCGACACCATCGAGGAGGAGACTCTCGGCGACGAAGAGCTCGCGGAGGACTCCGAGGAGCCCTCCGAGAGCCCGGCGTCCGCCGTCGACGAAGAGCAGGCCGCTGTTGAGTTCAACAAGCGCCTGCTCACCGTCGAGGAGCAGGTGAACACGCTCAAGGAGCGGGTCTTCCGCTCCAAGGCGACCCTGCAGCTGCTCAAAGAGATCGTCATCCAGGGCAGCACCAGTGGATCCCGCGCCGTCATCTGGCACGTGAACACGCTGGGCCCCACCTACACCATAGAGTCCGTCAGCTACTACCTCGACGGGCAGTCCATCTTCGCCAAGGCGGACCCCACGGGGACGCTGGACAACGCGGAGGAGATGAAGGTGTGGGAGGGCGCGATCCCGCCCGGGAACCACAACCTGACGGTCAATCTGGTGCTCCGGGGTAACGGCTTCGGCGTCTTCAAGTACGTCGAGGGTTACACCTTCCGGGTGCAGTCCAGCTACGCCTTCGTCGCTGACGACGGACACATCTCCAATGTCCGGGTCCTCGTCGATGAGCGTAAGGGTATCGCTCGCTCCTTTGTGGAGCGTCCCAACGTCGAGTACGACGTAAAGTCTGTGCGGCTGTTCGAGGAGGAGTAATCCTCACACATCAACTCCGGGGAGGGCCCTTGGCTCCCGCAAGCAAGCCCATTGTACGAAGCGTCGTCGCGCTCATGGCTCTCGCCGTGGGCGCGCCTGCGTTCACGGCTGAGATGAACTACTCGAAGGAGCTCACCCAGCTCTCGAGCAAGGTCGTCACCACTGAGATCGAGGTGGGTGAGGTCCGTCAGGACATCATCGAACGCCGAGGCTTCATCGGCGCAGCCGAAGCCAGCGCACGCTTCGAGAACGCTGTCTACTACTACCTTGTGGAGGAGTACGACCGCGCGGCCAAGGAGTTCTTCACGCTGGTGGAGTCCCGCTCGCTGAAGGACGACAACCTGCGCCACGACTCCGAGTGGTACCTCGCCGAGTCCCTCTTCGAGATGGGCAACGTGGTGCTCGCCGAGGAGGCGTTCCAGTCCATCATCTCCAAGGGGAACTCCCACCCCTTCTTCGCCTCCGCTGTGCGGCGGTTGATGGAGGTGTACAGCCTGACCGGCGACGCCGACGGCTTCTACACCCTCTACAACCAGTACATCGTCCCCGGTCGGGTGAAGCCCTCCGCGGTGGTCCAGTACTCCCTCGCCAAGTCCTTCTTCCGTCAGGGCGAAGTGCAGAAGGCCCGGGATCTGCTGCTGAGCATCGAAGAGGACACCGGCTACTACGGCAAGGCCCGCTACGTCCTGGGCACCATCTACGTCACCCAGGACGACTTCCCCGCCGCCATCGAGCAGTTCAAGCTGGCCGCGGACATCAGCGTCTCCGGCCCCGAGGAGAAGGAGGTCGCCGACCTCGCCGCCATGGCGCTGGGTCGCCTCTACCAGGAGGACAACGACTACGTGAACTCCGCGCTGTACTACCAGCGCATCAACCGCGAGTCGAAGTACTTCGCCGACGCCCTGTACGAGGTCAGCTGGACCTTCATCAAGGACAGCGACTACCAGCAGGCGCTGCAGGCCGTGGAGATCTTCCTCCTCGCCTACCCCGAGCACCGCCACGCCCCGCAGCTCAAGCTGCTGCAGGGCAAGCTGCACATGAAGGAGATTCAGTACGAGTCGGCCCTCTCCAGCTTCGAGACGGTGATCGAGAGCTACAGCGACCTCCAGGCCGCGCTGACCGAGATGGGCTCCAGCAGCGACTCGGCGGCGCGGTGGCTCAAGGGCCTCATCGAGCTGGACGTCTCCCCCAACGAGTTCTCCGACTCCACCGGCATCAGCACCTACGAGCAGAACTCCGAAGAGCTGACGACCCCGAGCGGCGAGGTGATCCCGGCCTTCGCCGTGGAGATGCTCGTCAGCCAGGCCGACATGTCCCGGGCCTTCACCGTCTCCCGCGAGCTGAACCGGCAGCGCAACGAGATCGAGTCCTCCAAGGAGCTCATCGATCAGCTGCAGTACGCCCTCACCGAGAGCGGCGACTCCCTCGGGGTCTTCGAGACCGCGCGAATGCAGCTCGACCGCTACGAGTCCGAGAGCTTCCGCATGCTCGGCGACCTGCTGCGCATCGAGGAGGCCTGGCTGCTCAACCACGCCGAGGGCGCCAACCAGTCCGAGCTGCAGTCTCTGAGCGAGCAGCGCACCCAGCTCGACCGGGTGCTCAACGAGCTGAAGACCAACGCGCTGGACCGCGACGAGCGCATGGAGCGCTACGACGAGCAGGTCCGCGAGGTGCAGCAGCGCGCCGCGGACCTGGAGAACCAGATCGACGAGCTGGAGACCAGCTCCGCCGCCCTGGAAGAGCGCATGTCGCGCGACGACGTCGAGCTCGCCGAGGACGAGGAGGCGCAGATCCGCGCTCAGCTCGTCCAGATCGAGGTGGAAGTCGAGGCCGGCCGCGCCGAGCTCAAGCGCCTGCAGAGCGAGAAGACCCGCCTGGAGGTGACCGCCCCGGTGCGCAAGCGCAAGGACGCCGCCCAGCGCAGCTCGGAGGCCGACCAGCTCATGGCGGACCTGAACGCCCTGAAGCGCCGCTTCGACGGCTACTGGACCAGGGTGGAGGCCGACTCCGATCGGGACAAGGTCAGCGGCGAGGTCCAGACCCTCTGGGGCCGCCTCGCCGGTGTGCAGACCTCCATCTCCGAGGTCCGCAAGAAGATGGAGAGCGGCGAGCGGGCTGAGCTCGCGAGCGTGCGCTCCCGCCTCGCCACCGAGACCCGGTCCGTGACCGAGTCCAACGTCGAGCTGCTGAGCCACGAGGTCTCCAACGACCGCCTCTCCTCCGAGGTCGCTCAGGTCAGCTTCCAGCACCTCGCTGATGAGTTCTCCCAGACCCTGCTCCAGGCCGACGTCGGCATCGTCGATGTCTACTGGCTGCGCAAGGTCACCGTCACCGACGACCGTGAAGGGGTCCAGCGCGACCGAGAGGCGCTGCTCCGCGAGCTCAACGACCGCTTCCGCATCATCCGACAGGGCCTGGAGGATTGATAATGCTTCCCCGCACCCGCCCCCGCTCCATCCTGATCACCCTCGCCCTGTCGCTGCCTCTCGGCGGGACGGCCATGGCCCAGGATGATCCCGTCACCGTCTCCGGTGACGAGACCGTCGCCTTCGACTCTGCCTACTCTCGCTTCCATGACCGCATGACCGAGCTGTCCAAGGACGTGCGCGGCATCGTGGATCAGCGGGAGTCGGAGGAGCGGGAGAAGATCGTGCGCGCCTACAAGGCCGTGCAGGAGCAGCTGGAGGTCGAGGAGGAGGATCTCCGCGGCGTCTCCATCAAGCGCTTTGAAGAGTTCCTGAAGAAGTACCCGGGGGCGGACTACACCCCCCACGTCATGTTCCGCCTCGCGGAGCTGTACTTCGAGCAGTCCGGCGAGGACTGGCTGATCAATCGCCAGGAATATGAGCGCATGGATCAGCTCGTGATCGACGGCGAGCTGGACTTCATGGATCTGCCGGATCTGCCGCTGAAGAGCTACGAGCGCTCCATCGCACTCTACCAGGACATCCTCGAGCAGTACCCCGACTACGAGTACGCCGACGCCGCCTACTACATGCTCGGCTACGTCGCCTTCGACGATCTCTCGGAGCAGCTCGATCTCGACATCGCCAAGGGCTGGTTCCAGGGCCTGATCGACAACCACCCGGAGTCCGCCTTCGCGGTCGAGGCCAACCTGCTCCTGGGCACGGTCTACTTCGACGACAACGACATCGAGGTCTCCATCCCCTACTTCGAGCAGGTGGTGGCCGCCGGCACCGGACACACCCGCTACGACAAGGGCCTCTACCACCTCGCCTGGGCCCACTACAAGCTCTCCGACTACGAGATGTCCCTGCAGCTCTTCACCGATCTGCTGGACTTCAGCGAGGAGCAGTTTGACCGCACCGGTCAGATCTCCAACATGAAGCCGGAGGCGCTGAAGTACCTCGCCATCTCCTTCTCGGACGTCGCCGACCGGGACGGCATGAACCCCATCACCGTGGGCCAGAACTGGTTCACCAAGGTGGGCGACCGGGAGTATGAGCCCGACGTCATCAAGGAGCTGGCGGAGGTTCTCGTCATCCAGGCCCGCTACGAGGACGCCATCGCGACCTACGAGCACATCCAGAGCAAGTGGCCCGACGACCCGGACAACCCGGTCTACCAGAACAAGATCGCCCAGCTCTACGGTCAGCTCCCGCTGCCCGACTACGAGGGCAGCGCACAGGCCAGCGCCACGCTGGCGGATCGCTATGGACCCGGCACCTCCTGGTGGGAGGCCAACCGCGCCAACCCCGACGCCCAGGCCGTCGCCCGCAAGTTCATCGAGGACTCGCTCTCCCAGGTGGCCCGCTCCAAGCACCAGGCCGCCATCTCCAGCCAGACCGCGGGCGACTACCTCGCCGCCGCCGAGCTCTACGACGAGTACCTGCGCAAGTTCCCGTTCGCCAACGACTACTACGAGGTCACCTGGTACCTCGCCGACACGCTCTACCGCGCCGGTGAGTACAAGACCGCGCTGACCCACTACAACCAGCTGCTGAAGTTTACCAACAAGCACCCCTACTCCGACGGTGCCCGGTATCAGAGCTGGCGGGCGTGGCGCGCGCTCCTCGCCGCCCAGTACGAGGATCTCTACGAGAAGCCCGAAGACGCTGTCGTCGAGAAGAGCCTCGACACCGTCAGCGGCGCCAGGCGCGACATCTACCTGCTGAGCGAGGCCCACCGCGGCTACATCGAGATCAGCGACGACCTGCGCACCCGCAAGTTCTCCGATCCGGTCTACTCCCAGGCCCTCGAGCGCGACCGCGCGGCCCTGTACTACGACCCGGCGTACATCCTCTTCCAGCACAACCGCTACGAAGAGGCCCGCCC
>Ga0316204_10003187_pt1 | contig 33895 bp, 34 predicted proteins | sample 6monrhotite_MG_2_FD_205661 | JGI IMG/M metagenome (GOLD analysis project Ga0316204, IMG submission 205661) | Microbial mat bacterial communities from mineral coupon in-situ incubated in ocean water Damariscotta River, Maine, United States -... | ecosystem: Environmental > Aquatic > Marine >... | reverse complement strand
GAGCGAGGAGGAGGACGGGAATCTATTCACGCTCGATAGCAACAGCGGTGTGCTGAGTTTCAAGGTGGCGCCGGACTTCGAAGACAACAACAATAGTTACGTGGTCGAAATCAGTGCCAGCGATGGCACCCACCACAGCGTCGCGCAGCGCGTCACGATCAATGTGACTAACCTCAATGATAATGCCCCCGAAATGACCAGTGCCACGAGCAGCACTGCGGCAGAAAACAACGTCGCGACAGAGTATGTGGCGAGCGCCAGCGACGACGATGAAGGCGACACCATCACCTACAGCCTGAGCGAGGAGGAGGACGGGAATCTATTCACGCTCGATAGCAACAGCGGTGTGCTGAGTTTCAAGGTGGCGCCGGACTTCGAAGACAACAACAATAGTTACGTGGTCGAAATCAGTGCCAGCGATGGCCCCCACAGCGTCGCGCAGCGCGTCACGATCAATGTGACTAACGTCAATGAGGCGCCAGTCTTTACTAGCGGCACGAGCATCAATGTGAAGGAAAACGGCACTGCCACGGGTTATATTGCAACGGTGGCAGATCCCGAAGATGACATCATCACCTTTCGTTTGAGCGGCGGGATCGATCAGGATCAATTCAATATCGATAGCAGCAGTGGTGTGCTGAGTTTCAAGGCGGCGCCGGACTTCGAAGGCAACCACAATAGTTACGTGGTCGAGATCAGTGCCAGCGATGGTACCCGCAGCGTCGCGCAGAGTATTACGATCGTGGTGGTTCTGTTCGATGTAACGGTCAGCAGCGCGGATGTGAAAACCATCAGATTCGACTGGCCCACTTATCCAGGGGCCACTAGTTATAAACTACTGGCCAACCCGGATGGGGTCTCCGGTTTCACCGAAGTGCAGGGTAATCTCACTGGTACCAGTGCCACGCTTGAGCTCTCGGTTCACCTGACCGACTGGATCAATGCCAGCTATCTAATCGAAGCGCACGACGGCAGCGGGAAATTAACCGAAACCGCGGCTGTTACTATCTCGTCATTGATGTTATCGAGTATCGGGTATGTGAAGGCGAGTGATGCCAGCAGTGGCTCGTTTTTTGGTGGTGCTGTGAGTCTTTCGGATGACGGTAGTACTCTGGCTGTGGGGGCAACTAACGCTGGTGGAATTGCTGGGCTTGTGTATGTTTTTAGCCGTAGCGAGGCTGGCTGGTTACAGGAAGCCTACCTTAGGGCGAGTCATGCAGGTTTTTTTGACTCTTTTGGCAAGGCTGTTAGTCTCTCCGCCGATGGAAACACGCTGGCGGTGGGGGCGTATAGTGAGGATAGTAGTGTCAGAGGGATCAGCACAGATGGAACGGATGGGGGCGATAACGCGGCCAGTAATGCTGGCGCGGTCTACCTTTTCAGCCGCAGCGACAGTGGCTGGAGTCAGCAGGCGTATGTCAAGGCGAGCAACACTGGTGAAGGCGATCAATTTGGCTATGCTGTCAGCCTCTCCGCCGATGGTAACACGCTGGCGGTGGGGGCTAGCTGGGAGAAGAGTAATGCTAGCGGGATCAGCACAGATGGGACGGGTGAGGACGATAACACGGCCAGTAATGCTGGCGCGGTCTACCTTTTCAGCCGCAGCGACAGTGGCTGGAGTCAGCAGGCGTATGTCAAGGCGAGCAACACTGGTGAAGGCGATCAATTTGGCTATGCTGTCAGCCTCTCCGCCGATGGTAACACGCTGGCGGTGGGGGCTAGCCGGGAGAAGAGTAATGCTACCGGGATCAGCGCAGATGGGACGGGTGAGGACGATAACACGGCCAGTAATGCTGGCGCGGTCTACCTTTTCAGCCGCAGCGACAGTGGCTGGAGTCAGCAGGCGTATGTCAAGGCGAGCAACACTGATGGAGGCGATGAGTTTGGCTTTGCTGTCAGCCTCTCCATTGATGGCAACACACTGGCGGTGGGAGCGTATAGCGAGGATAGTAGTGCCAGAGGAATTAGCGCAGATGGGACGGGCGAGGGCGATAACACGGCCGCTAGAGCTGGCGCGGTCTACCTTTTCAGCCGCAGCGACAGTGGCTGGAGTCAACAGGCGTATGTCAAGGCGAGCAACACTGATCGAGGCGATCGGTTTGGCTATGCTGTCAGCCTCTCCACTGATGGCAACACACTGGCGGTGGGAGCGTATAGCGAGAATAGTAGTGCCAGAGGGATCAGCACAGATGGGACGGGTGAGGGCGATAACACTGCCTCTAGTGCTGGCGCGGTCTACCTTTTCAGCCGCAGCGACAGTGGCTGGAGTCAACAGGCGTATGTCAAGGCGAGCAACACTGGTGAAGGCGATCGGTTTGGCTATGCTGTCAGCCTCTCCACTGATGGCAACACACTGGCGGTGGGAGCCCGTAATGAAGACAGCAACGCCAGCGGCATCGGTGGTGAGCAGGGCGATGATACAGAGTCTTCTTCAGGCGCGGTGTACCTCTACTAAGCACGCTGAGTTGTCTCAGGGGCTGAGCTAACAGCACGCTTTGGCTCCTGGGGTGAGTTTAGCGGTTAGTCGAAATCGACTATTTTTTCCTCGCGCGGTGTTGTTTCTGCCAGTTTCCCCTTTTCCCCATTGAGACCCTTAGGGGGTGTTAGCAATCACCGTTCGTGGTGAGATTCTGACCCTTTTCCGCGCTGGCGGCGTTGCGATTTGTTGCAATAGAATGACTATTACGCCTCACCGCGCCTTGCCAGCACGAAAAATGACTCAGCATCTCGCTTACTCAGATAATTGTTAACACGCCTAACCTTGGCCCTGGGTTTTTAAGCCTTCGTTCGGCCTGGGTTTTTCGATTTTCAGATGTGATCACGGTGGTGATGCTCTATGATGTGCGCTTTCAATAGATGGAGACGGAACTGCAATGATTCGAAGTATGACGGCCTTTACCCGCCAAACCCATGAAGCGGAATGGGGCGTGCTGAGCTGGGAGCTGCGCTCGGTCAACCATCGCTATCTGGAGGCATCACTGCGCATGCCGGAAGCGCTGCGCGCGCTGGAGATGGTGGCGCGGGCGCGTATTTCGAAACGCCTTAATCGAGGTAAGATTGATGGCTTTCTGCGTTTTCAGCCGGTGGAGGCGTCAGCGGCTGGCTTGCAGCTCAATCGTGAATTGATCGCCTCTGTGTTGCAGGCCAATGAGGCGGTGGAGGCGTTAATGGACAATCCTGCGCGTACTCGGCCGCTCGAAGTGTTGCGCTGGCCGGGGGTATTACAGGCCGCTGAGACCGATTTGAGCGAGGTTAAAAAAGAGACGCTGGCGCTGCTGGAACGCGCCCTTGATGAGATGATTGAGACGCGTGAGCGTGAGGGCGCGGGGATGAAGGGGATCATTGAGCAGCGTTGTGATGGCATGGCAGCCGAGGTGGCTAAGATTCGTGCAGTGATGCCCGATATCCTCACTGCTCAGCGTGAGAAAATTGTCGCGCGGGTGGCAGAACTGCAAGTGGAACTGGAGCCAGAGCGCCTCGCGCAGGAGATCGCGCTGATCACCCAGAAGAGTGATGTGGCGGAAGAGCTGGACCGGATCGAGGTGCACCTGGAAGAGGTGCGGCGCGTCCTGGGGCAGAGCGAGCCGGTGGGTCGTCGTCTCGATTTTTTGATGCAGGAGTTGAATCGTGAGTCTAATACGCTCGGTGCAAAATCGATCTCAACCGAAAGCACGTCGGTGGCGGTGGAGATGAAGGTGTTGATCGAGCAGATGCGTGAGCAGGTGCAAAATATCGAATAGATGGCGAAAAATTGCGTGATCAGTGTTTAAGGAGTGATTGTGTCAGGAATGCTTTATATTGTGGCCGCGCCATCCGGTGGCGGAAAAACCAGCCTTGTGAGCGCGCTGCTGGAGGCCGATAGCGGGATCAAATTATCGATTTCATACACCACGCGTCCGCCACGGCCGGGCGAGGTGGATGGGATGAATTACCATTTTGTCGATGAGACGCGCTTTCATCAGATGGTTGGCGAGGGTGCCTTTCTTGAGCACGCAGAGGTCTTTGGCTGTTATTACGGCACTGCGCAGGTGAGTGTTGAGTCGCAATTGAGTGATGAGATCGATGTGATTCTTGAGATTGACTGGCAGGGCGCGCAGCAGGTGCGCAAATTAATGCCAGAATGCCGTTCCATATTTATCGTGCCGCCTTCACGTGAGGAGCTGGAGCGGCGTCTGCGTGGGCGAGGGCAGGATAGCGATGAGGTGATTGCACGACGCACCTCGGCAGCGGTCGAGGAGATGTCCCACTACGGTGAATTCGATTATCTGGTAGTGAATGATGAATTTGAGATGGCGCTGTCGGATATGACGGCGATTTTCCGTGCGCGGCGACTGGAAACAGCGGTGCAGAGTCAGGTGTTGGCGGGACAGATTAACCGTCTATTGCAGTAAGCGGGTTTTACCCGAAGCGGGTGATGCAGAACTTAAATTGGGCGGGGATATGCGAATGCGCAAAATGGCGCTATACTTCGCGATTGTTTCCTCGATAAAAAATTCAGAGTGTTAGGAGTATAATGATGGCGCGCGTAACCGTAGAAGATTGCCTGGAAAATGTAGATAACCGTTTTGAACTGGTGTTGGTTGCCAGCAAGCGAGCGCGTCAACTGGCGAACGGTGGTGAATCTGAGCTGGAATGGGAAAACGACAAGCCTACCGTTTTGGCGCTACGCGAGATTGCTGAAAATAAGGTGAATGCCTCCATTTTGGTTGAGAAACCCGTTAGCATTATCGATGAAGATGCGTTGCTGGAAGATAAGGACGCGGCCTCATCAGCAGCGCAAAGTGACTGGCCTACAACCACGAGCTAGACATTGAGCAACTCTGCTCCGGCTGAATTCCCCGAGATTATACTCCCCAGTGAAGCGCGCGCGGATGGCGCGTATGAGGTGTTATGCATCGCACTGGGGGATTATCTCGATGAGGGGCAGTTAGCCAATATCTACCACGCCTATCTTTTTGGCGCACAGGTCCATCAGGGGCAGATGCGCAAGTCTGGCGATCCTTATATAACCCACCCGCTTGCGGTGGCCACCATCCTGGCAGAGATGCGGATGGATGTTGATAGCATTATCGCCGCAATTCTGCATGATGTGATTGAAGATACCCCGACTGAAAAAGAGCAGATTGCTGAACTGTTTGGCGAAGATGTGGCGCAGCTGGTGGACGGTGTCAGCAAACTGACCCAGATCGAATTTGAAAGCAAGGTCGAAGCGCAGGCGAAAAATTTCCGCAAGATGTTGCTGGCGATGGTGCAGGATATCCGCGTCATCATTATCAAACTGGCGGATCGACTGCACAATATGCGCACTCTGGGCGCCATGCGCAGTGATAAACGTCGTCGTATCGCACGTGAAACGCTCGATATCTATGCCCCAATTGCCAATCGCCTGGGGATGAATGGGATGCGCACCGAGCTACAGGAGCTTGGTTTCTCAGAGTACTTTCCAATGCGCCACCGTGTGATTGCAGAATCAGTACGCAAGGCGCGCGGTAATCGCAAAGAGATTGTTAGCAAGGTGCAGGATGCGATTGAAGATTGTCTACAGGAAGATGGTCTCGATGGCGCTGTTGATGGTCGTGAAAAGTTGTTCTATAGCATTTATATGAAAATGCAGAATAAGCAGTTGTCATTTTCTGAGGTGTTTGATGTCTATGCCTTCCGCATCACGGTGGACTCGGTGGACAGCTGTTACCGTGTGCTGGGGGCGGTGCATAATCTTTATAAACCACTGCCGGGTAAGTTTAAGGACTATATTGCGATTCCCAAGGCGAATGGGTATCAATCACTGCATACCATTTTATTTGGCCCGTATGGGGTGCCAATTGAGGTGCAGATTCGTACGCGGGATATGGATCGTCTTGCTGAGGCGGGTGTGGCGGCGCATTGGCTCTATAAACAGAGTAATGAAGGGGGCACATTTGCTGAAGGGCGCTCTCATCACCGCGTGCGCGAATGGATGCTCAGCCTGTTGGAGATGCAGAAGAGTTCGGGTGATTCACTGGAATTTCTTGAAAATGTTAAGATCGATCTCTTTCCTGAGGAGGTTTATGTTTTTACCCCGAAAGGGACGATTATGGAGCTGCCGCGTGGTTCAACGGCCGTGGACTTTGCCTATGCGGTGCATACCGATATAGGGAATCGCTGTGTGGCAGCGAAGATCGATCGTCGCCTGGGGCCACTAAGCACGCCGTTGATGAACGGGCAGACGGTGCGTATCATTACCGCGCCGGCGGCACAGCCGAATCCAACCTGGCTCAATTTTGTGGTGACGGGGAAGGCGCGTACTAACATTCGTCACTATCTGAAACACCTACAGCGTGATGAATCGATTGAGTTAGGGCGGCGTATGCTGGAGCAGGCGCTCAAGGGGTACTCATTGTCGCTCAACGAATTGTCGCCGGGCTATATGCAGATGATTATTGATGAATTTCGCTGTGATAATTTAGAGGGCGTTTTTGAAGACATTGGCCTGGGTAACCGTCCCGCCCCGCTGGTAGCGCGTCGTATTGCTGAGGCACCGGTTTTTAAAGGTGATGCGCAGACTCGCTCGCAAACATTGAAGCATGCCTTTAGTCGTTATATGCCAGCGTGGTTGGGTGGTAATAAAATGCGGCCGCTGGCGATCTCTGGCACCGAGGGAATGGTGGTGACGTTTGCACGCTGTTGCCATCCGATACCGGGTGATTCGATTCAGGGATTTGTCTCTGCGGGGCGTGGTATCGTGGTACATACTGAATCATGTAAGAATGTGGCAGACTTTCGCAATAGCCCTGAGAAATGGGTTGATGTGCGTTGGGAAGTGCACACCGAAGGCGAATTTCCAGTGGATGTTCGGGTTGATGTGATCAACCGTCGTGGTGTGTTGGCGACGATTGCGTCTGCGATTGCCGAGATGGATGCGAATATTAACAATGTGTCGATCGACGGCCGTGATGGTAAATATAGCGCATTGACTTTTTCCATCTCGGTGCAGGGGCGTGTTCACCTGGCGCGCGTGATGCGTCATGTGAAGGCGATTGAGATGGTGTCTCGTATCATGCGTATTAAGGGTTGATTGTTTTTTGAGGAGAGGGAATATGGCGCGTGTAATTATTAGTACAGAGCAGGCCCCGAGTGCGATTGGCACCTATTCACAGGCAGTGAAAGTAGGCGATGCGGTCTATCTGTCTGGGCAGATTCCGCTGGTGCCTGAAACCATGGAGATGATCGCTGGTGATACTGAAGCGCAGATCGTGCGGGTGTTTGAAAATTTGCGCGCGGTGGCACAAGCGGCGGGTGGCGATATGGCGGATATCGTGAAGCTCAACATTTTTCTGATAGACCTTGGTTGTTTTGCAACGGTAAATGAAGTGATGGCGCGTTATTTTGAAACGCCATTTCCAGCGCGCGCAGCGGTACAGGTTGCGGCGCTGCCACGTGCTGCAGAAGTGGAAATGGATGCGGTGATGCACCTCGGCGCACGCGCCTGACGACCGGGCCTGATCGGAGCTTGCTCGTGGCTGTTTTAACCACGCTGGCGCACGGCCAATGAAATATTCACGATGAAAAAGGGAGTGCAGATAAAAGCAGCTGCGAAAGGGCTGTCGGTATCGATTTGCCACCTTAAAGGGGTGGGGCCGCAAATGGCTGAAAAGTTGGCGCGGCTCGGCATCCATCAAGTGTGGGATCTCTTTTTTCACCTGCCGTTGCGTTATCAGGATCGTACCCGGATCGTGCCGATGGGTGCATTGGTCGTCGGTGAAGAGGTGCTGGTACAGGGCGAGGTGCAGGCCTCCAATGTGCACTTTGGCCGTCGTCGCATGCTGTTGACTCGCATCAGCGATGGTACCGGTGCTCTCACGTTACGCTTTTTTCACTTCACTGCGCGTCAACAGTCGGGGCTTAGGCCGGGCAGTTGGGTGCGTTGTTACGGCGAGGTGCGTCACGGTCAGGCGACGCTGGAGCTGACGCATCCGGAGTATCAGGGAATAGAGCCTAATCAATCGCTGCCTGAGGGTGCGCGGTTGACACCGATCTATCCAACGACTGAAGGGGTGCGTCAGGCGAGTATGCGGGCGCTGACTGACCAGGCATTGCTGCAACTGTTACCGCATCACGAAAGCAGCCCCGCTAATGAAGATCTGCTACAGGAGCTATTACCCGAAGAGGTGTTGGCACAACTGAGTATGCCAGGGCTCGCGGCGGCGATTCATTATGTGCACCGCCCACCGGTTGAGGCGTCGCAATATGACCTTGAGGAAGGCAGGCATCCTGCGCAGCAGCGGCTCGCCTTTGAAGAGCTGCTGGCGCAGCAGTTGAGCATGCAGCAGCTGCGGGAAAAGAGTCGTGCGCAGTGCGCGCCTCGTCTGGCGGTGGTGGGAGAGTTGCGTCAGCAGTTGCTTGATCAGCTGCCCTTTAAGTTGACCGGTGCACAGCAGCGGGTGCTGGACGAAGTGATTCGTGATGTGCGGCAGGCCTCTCCGATGCAGCGTCTGGTGCAGGGGGATGTTGGTTGCGGCAAAACAGTGGTCGCGGCGCTGGCGGTGCTGCAGGCAGTGGAGGCGGGTTATCAGGCTGTGGTGATGGCGCCGACTGAATTGTTAGCCGAGCAGCATCGACAAAATTTTGCGCAGTGGCTGGCGCCACTCAATATTGAGATGGAATGGCTTTCTGGTAAATCAAAGGGGAAGGTGCGCGCTACAGCGTTGGCGCGGATTCGCAGCGGTGAGGCGCAGGTGGTGGTCGGTACGCACGCACTGTTTCAGGAAGAGGTGGTTTTTGCGAAGCTCGGCTTTGTGGTAGTGGATGAGCAGCACCGTTTTGGGGTTCACCAGCGCCTGGCGCTGCGCGAAAAGGGGCGTCAGGGTAATAAGTTCCCGCATCAGTTAATTATGACGGCCACACCGATCCCGCGCACATTGGCGATGACCGCCTATGCCGATCTCGACAGCTCGGTGATCGATGAGTTGCCGCCGGGGCGTAAGCCGGTCGAGACGGTGGTGCTGCGGGATGGGCGACGTGACGAGGTGGTGCAGCGTGTTCATCAGGTGTGCCGCAGTGGGTGTCAGACCTATTGGGTCTGCACGCTGATTGAAGAGTCGGAGACGCTGCAGTGTCAGGCGGCGGAAGATACCGTTGAGCAGCTGGCAGAGGCGCTGCCAGACCTGAGAGTCGGTTTGGTCCACGGAAGGCTGAAAGTACAGGAGAAAACGGCAGTGATGGCGGCCTTTAAGGCGGGCGAGATAGATCTGCTAGTGGCGACGACGGTGATTGAGGTGGGAGTCGATGTGCCCAATGCGAGCCTGATGGTGATCGAAAATGCCGAGCGACTGGGGTTGGCGCAGCTGCATCAGCTGCGTGGCCGGGTGGGGCGGGGCAGTGAAAAAAGTAACTGCGTTTTGATGTATCATGCTCCCCTGTCGCAGCAGGGTAAGGCGCGTCTGGCGGCGATGCGGGAGACCAGTGACGGCTTTGAGATCGCGCGCCGCGATCTGGCGCTGCGCGGGCCGGGCGAAATTCTTGGTACGCGTCAAACCGGTGAATTGCAGTTTCGAATCGCTGATATTGTGCGTGATCAGGCGATGATCCCTGAGGTTAACCGCACGGCGACGTTGCTAATGCAGCAGTACCCGCAGCGAGTGACGCCGATTATTCGTCGTTGGCTGGGGGATGCCACGCGTTATGGCGATGTATGATGTGCGATTAATTTGATTTAATTTAACTCGGATATTTCATAGAATTATGTACGGTTTTTTTGCCCGTCGCTTTTTTAATGTGGAATCAATAAAAATTGAAAGTTAAGCGGCAGGGTGTTTGGCAGGAACCAGTGTGGCGAGCGGCTGGTAATGTGCAGCGTGCAGCGCTTCCCCGGCGGCTTTTGCCCTGGTTGTATGATCGCGGTTCGTTGACGTTGCGTTTGCAGCAGGCGAGTGACGGTGATTTCCGAGTGCAGGTGTTATCGCAAGGGTGGCAGCGGCCATTGTTGAATGAGCGTTTGGCGCTATCAATGGGGCACCATGAATATGGCATGGTGCGGCAGGTGCTGCTGATTGGTAAGGGTGAGCCGTGGGTCTATGCGCGCAGTGTGATTCCGACCCGCACCATGAGTGGCGCGGGTCAGCAACTGGCAATGTTGGGAAATCGCCCGTTAGGGGCTTTTTTGTTTGCCAATAACGGCGTGGTGCGAGAACCGATGGCGATCGCCTGCGTATGTCCCGATGAGATGATTTATGATGATGTGGTTGTTGGGTTAGGGCTTAAACAGCAGAGGGTGTGGGGGCGGCGTTCAGTGTTTCGTTTTGAGCAGAAGCCCTTGTTAGTGAGTGAGTTTTTTTTGCCATCAATTCCGGCACGATAGATTTTAGAGAGAGGTTGGAGATTTTAACAGTGCTGGTTGTTGTCAACATTGTCGAGTCATTGCGCTGATGGCGCGTTTGCAACAATATTGGGTGTTGATGCGTTTTGATAAGCCTGTCGGTACCTTTTTGCTGCTGTGGCCAACGATGTGGGCGCTGTGGATCGCGGCGCAAGGGGTACCTGATACTAAAGTGCTGATCGTCTTTGTGACGGGAGTGGTGTTGATGCGAGCAGCGGGCTGTGTGATCAATGACTACGCTGATCGGGATATCGACTCAAAGGTGCGGCGCACCCGGGATCGACCCATTACCTCAGGCAAGATTGCCCCCAAGTCGGCATTGATTCTATTCGTAGTGCTCTGCCTGGTGGCCTTTGCGCTGGTGCTGACGATGAATAAGCTGACGATTATGATGTCGTTTGTGGCGGTGTTTTTGGCAGGTACCTATCCCTTTATGAAGCGCTATACCCATCTGCCGCAAGTCTATCTTGGGGCGGCCTTTGGCTGGGCGGTGCCAATGGTATTTGCGGCGCAGACCGGGGCGGTACCGAATGAGGCGTGGTTGCTGTTTATCGCGACGGTATTATGGGCGACCGCGTATGACACGATGTATGCGATGGTGGATCGTGCCGACGACCTGCGGATTGGGGTGAAATCGACCGCAATCCTGTTTGGGGATGGTGATCGTGCCATTATTGGTATAATACAGGCACTCTTTTTTGTGGTGTTGTTGATTATGGGTCAGCAGTTAGAGTTGGGATTGTTTTATTATGGTGGTTTAGTGTTGGCGGGCTTGTTGGCCTGTTACCAGCAACACCTGCTACGTGATCGGGATATTCTGCTCTGTTTTCGCGCCTTCCTGAATAATAATATGTTTGGTGCGGTGATCTTTACTGGCATTGCGCTGCATTACGCAGTACCACTGAATGGTTAGTGGTAGCTGTTTTCTTGAATCGAACTAAATAAGAAGTTTAATTGTATGTTGCTTTCATCTGTTGCAGTTGTTGCTGGTTTTATTTTTTTGGTGTGGGGGGCGGATCGCTTTGTGTTGGGGGCTTCGGCTACTGCGCGGAATTTTGGTATTTCACCGCTTATCGTTGGCTTGACCATTGTGGGATTTGGCACCTCTGCGCCAGAGATGTTGGTATCTGGGATGGCGGCTTATCAGGGTAGCCCTGGTATCTCGATCGGGAATGCACTGGGTTCTAATATCACTAATATTGCAATGGTGCTGGGTATTACTGCGCTGATTGTGCCGCTGACGGTACATTCTGCGATTCTTAAGCGAGAGCTGCCGATTCTGTTGCTGGTAATGGTGCTGGCGTTGTTATTGATGCTCGATGGTTATCTAAGTCAGGGTGATGGCCTGTTTTTATTGTTAGGTATGTTTTTGATGATTTTCTGGGTTGTCCGGTTGGGTATCCGGGAGCGAAATACTGATGACCCGATGACAAGCGAATTCGATGCTGAAATCCCGGAGGGGATGCCGACGCTGAAAGCGGTGCTCTGGTTAGTTGTGGGCATGGTGGTGCTGTTTGTCAGTGCCCAGGTTCTGGTGTGGGGTGCGGTGAATATCGCCAGGGCCTTTGGTGTCAGTGATCTGATTATTGGGCTGACGATCATTGCGATCGGTACCAGTCTGCCTGAGCTGGCTGCAACGGTGATGAGTGCGCTGAAGAAGGAGCACGAGTTAGCGATCGGCAACATCATTGGCTCCAATATGTTTAATATCCTGGGGGTGATGGCACTGCCGGGGTTGATCTACCCAGCGACTGTGCCTGATGGGGTATTGACTCGCGATTATCCAGTGATGATTGGCCTGACGATCGCGTTGTTCCTGATGGCCTATGGTTTTCGTGGTAAAGATGGCAAGATTAGCCGTGTTGAGGGTGGATTATTGCTGAGTGCTTTTTGTGGCTACATGTACTGGCTCTACCTGGCTGCGGTATAAATTAAGGGCGAGCAGGAGAGGATATGCAGGCGATGAAGTTCAAGGTTGCTAATGTGAAGTGTGATGGTTGTGCTGTTAACATTCGTGATGGGCTGGGTAAAGTGGAGGGTGTGTCACAAGTCACCGTTGATGTCGGCAGTGGCGAGGTTGAGGTGCAAGGTGACGCCCTTATTCGGGATGTGCTGATTGAAAAGCTGACTGGGCTTGGTTATCCGTCGGTGAATAGCTAGCGAGTTGGCTGTGTTGAAAGCGCTATGTTGAACCTAGAAACCTCAGTTGGATCACGAAAGTCCGCGCAAGCGCTTGGCGCACCTAGCAAAGCAGAAAAATGCCTCATCACCCATAAGGTGACCACGAATTTTTATGCTTTATTATGCACACCAATATCTTACGCCTCTTTTTCGCGCCCAACTGAGGTTTCTAGGTTGAATAATCTGGTTTGTGCTGATAGGAGATTATATTGAATAAGTGGCGCTGGATTGCGCTACTGTTACTGGTGGTGGCGTTAAGCTGGTGGTTGCAACGTAGTGCTGAGCCAGAGTCGCAGCAAGCCTTTGAGCAGATGCAGCATGAACCCGATTATTATATGGATGAGTTTGAATTAACATCGCTAAATTTAGCGGGTAAACCTGCGCATAAACTCTACGCTGATAATATGAAGCATTACTCCACTGACGATAGTGCGACGCTTGAGCGACCGCATCTTGTGGTGTTTCGTAATGAAGATGAGTTCTGGGATATTCGCGCTGAATCAGGGCTGGTGTTGACAGGTGGTGAGACGGTACTGTTGCAAGGGGAGGTGACTGTTTTGCGTATTACCGCAACGGATGTCGAGGCATTACAGATTTATACCTCCGATTTAACCGTGCGCCCGCATGCTAAATATGTGGAGACGGCAGCGGCAGTCAAAATTAAGGATGATCGAGGAGAAACAACGGCCATCGGTATGAGGGCGGACCTTAACCAGCGTCGTGTCGAGCTGTTATCAAAAGTGCGGGGAATCTATGAACCACAAAGTCATTAGTTTATGGTTGCTGATGCTCTTGCCGAGCATCGCGCTGGCGTTGACCAGTGATCGAGAGCAGCCGATTCAAATCGAAGCCGATAGCATGACGATTGATGAAGGCAAAGGGATCAGTATCTACCAGGGCCGTGTGAGTTATGCTCAGGGAACGGTTAAGATGACCGCTGAGAAGGTGACTATTTACAGTGTTGATGGTGAGTTTCAGCGATTTAGTGCAGAGGGCGAGCGAGTGAATTACCAGCAGATGCTTGATGATGATAAAGGTGAGCTGAAGGCAAAGGCGCGTTTGATAGATTATCGTGTGGATCAGGGGAATATTTTATTAAAAGGGAGCGCCCATGTGACACGAGGGGAGGATGAGTTCTCAGGTAGTCATATTGAATATGATGCGAATAAGGATATTGTTAGTGCGAAAAAGGCGGCGAATGGCGGCGAACGGGTACAGGTAGTGATCCAGCCGCGTGAAAAAGAGAAGGCGAAATAAGTTGAAAAAACAGATGGATAATCGCCGCTGATGCATGCACTAATCGCGTCGAATCTTGCGAAAGGTTATAAATCCCGTGAAGTGGTCAAAGATGTCTCGCTTGAGGTCAATAGTGGTGAGGTTATCGGGCTGCTGGGGCCGAATGGCGCTGGTAAAACGACCTGTTTTTATATGATTGTCGGCCTTGTTGGTAGTGATAAGGGTCGTATTGTGCTCGATGATCAGGATATGGCGAGCTATCCGATGCATGTTCGTGCCAGGATGGGGGTCGGTTACCTGCCCCAGGAGGCATCAATTTTTCGCAAATTAACGGTGGCGCAAAATATTCTGGCGATACTCGAGGTGTGCGATGATTTGAATCGCGCACAGCAATTGGCTCAGCTGGATGAGTTATTAGGCGAACTTCATATTACCCATCTGCGTGATAATTTGGGGATGAGTCTTTCAGGTGGTGAGCGTCGGCGTGTTGAAATTGCCAGGACATTGGCGACAAGTCCGCGTTTTATCCTGTTAGATGAGCCATTTGCGGGTGTTGACCCTATCTCTGTGATCGATATTCAGCGTATTATTCGTTTTTTGACGGGTAAGGGGATTGGGGTGTTGATCACCGATCATAACGTTAGAGAGACGCTAGGGATATGTGACCGTGCATATATCATGAGCGAGGGTGTGGTGCTGGCAGAAGGCTCACCTGACGCGATTTTAGAAAACAGGCAGGTGCGGGATGTTTATCTCGGACAGGATTTTCGACTCTAATGTTACGATTGGCGCTGAAAAAGGGTGCTAATTACGATAAAATAATGGTCGATAAGTTAAGCAAGAAGATGGCGCCGAACCAGGACGGCGATATATGAAGCAAACTCTACAGCTCCGGCTCGGACAACAGTTAACGATGACGCCGCAGCTACAGCAGGCGATACGCCTGCTGCAGTTGTCGACCCTTGATCTTCAGGCGGAGATTCAGGAAGCGCTTGAGTCGAATCCCATGCTGGAATTGACTGAAGATAGTGGCGGCGATTCGACTGCAAAAGAGTCCGCTGACGATTCAAACGATATTTCCGCTGATGGCTCAATTGATGAAGTGATTGCTATTGATGCAGGCATTGCTGGTGATGGCGATGTCGTTTCACAACTTTCCGATGCGGTACCCGATGAGCTGCCGGTTGATAGTTCGTGGGAAGACACCTATGACAGTGTGATGCCACAGACTTCTGCCGCTGCAATGCCCGAAAACAGTGATTATGAAAGCCAGGATGTATCATCAGAATCGCTTCAGGAACATCTCTTATGGCAGATGAGGCTAACCTCTTTTACGGATAAAGATATGGAAATCGCCGCTGCGATCATCGATGCGATCGATGATCAGGGCTATCTTACCTGCTCGTTAGAAGAGATATTTTCAGGTCTACGTGAAGAGCTGGAGACTGAGTTTGATGAAGTTGAGGCGGTGCTACATCGCATTCATAACTTTGATCCCATTGGCGTCGGTTGTCGTGACCTGCAGGAGTGTATGCAGATTCAACTGCAGCACCTGAGTCCAGGAACGCCGTGGCTGGAAGAGGCGCGTAAACTCATCACTGAACACCTTAAGTTGCTGGGCGCGCGTGATTACGCACTGATTATGCGGCGCATGAAGTGCACACAGGAAGAATTAAAAGAGATGATGGCGTTAGTGCAGACGCTAAACCCACGTCCCGGCGCGTTGATTTCACCCAAACATGCAGAGTATGTGGTGCCAGATGTAATTGTTAGAAAGGATAGCGGTGCCTGGAAGGTTGAGTTAAATGGCGAGGCGTTGCCTAAAGTGCGTGTTAACAATGGTTACGCCGGGCTGGTTAAGCGCGCCGATAATAGTTCAGATAACACCTACCTGAAAAATCATTTGCAAGAGGCAAAATGGTTTATTAAAAGTCTGCAAAGTCGTAATGAAACGTTATTGAAAGTGGCTACCTGTATTGTTGAGCGCCAGCGTGGTTTTCTTGAACACGGTGAAGAGGCGATGAAAGCGTTGGTATTGCACGATGTTGCCGAGGTCGTTGAAATGCATGAATCGACCATCTCTCGTGTTACCACTCAAAAGTATATGCACACACCGCGCGGTATTTTTGAATTGAAGTATTTTTTTTCTAGCCACGTGGGTACTGCGAGTGGTGGAGAATGCTCTGCGACTGCCATTCGAGCATTAATTAAAAAATTGGTGGCGGCTGAAAATGCAGCGAAGCCATTAAGTGATAGTAAAATGTCACAAATTCTTGAAGAACAGGGGATCAATGTTGCTCGTCGTACGATTGCAAAATATCGTGAGTCAATATCGATTCTTTCATCAAGTGAGCGTAAACGTTTGACATAACATTGAGGTATTAAAATGCAAATAAATCTGACAGGTCTCCATATTGATATCACCCCAGCGCTACGTAGCTATGTGAACGAAAAGCTGGATAAGCTTGCGCGTCATTTTGATGGTGTGGGCAATGTTCATGTTGTGTTGGCAGTAGAAAAAATGGTACAGAAAGCGGAAGCTAAGGTTCATGTGAGTGGTGCTGATCTGTTTGCGGATGCCGAAAATGAAAATATGTACGCGGCGATTGATGCCCTGGCTGATAAGCTTGATCGTCAGGTGATTAAGCATAAAGAGAAACGAAAAGATCATCGTGGTCGCAATAAAGGATTCCCAATTCAGGAAGAAGCACTTGATTCTGTTCAAGATGCTATCGACCCTGATTAGGGCTTTCTCCAAAATTAATTTGTGCCGGGGATACAATTAAGCATGCAAATAGAAGAGTTTTTTCTGCCCGAAAGTGTTGTTGCTCAGCGGAAAATTGGTAGTAAAAAACGGGTATTAGAGCAGCTCAGTGAGCTGCTCGTTTTCGCCTCTTCTGGCCCAACTCAGATAGAAGTGTTTGAGGGGCTGGTTGGGCGTGAGCGTCTGGGTAGTACTGGGCTAGGGCATGGGGCTGCGATCCCTCATGGTCGTCTCAAGACCGTTGGCAAACCTGTTTGTGCTTTTTTGCAGTTACAGGAAGGTGTCGATTTTGATGCGGTTGATAATCAGCCGGTAGATTTAATATGCGCACTGTTAGTGCCGGAAGAGGCGACCAGTGAGCATTTAGAGTTGCTGTCGATGCTGGCTGAAATTTTTGGTGATGAGCAGTTTTGTATGCAGCTGCGTGCGGCAACGAGCGATGAGGTTTTGTATCAGTTGTTGATGCTGTGGCAATCAAGTTTTTCTTCCGATCAGCAAGCGCGACCCTGCGCATAATTTCGATGGCTAAATCATTGACTGTCAAGCAACTGTTTGAGAGTCACGCTGAAAAGCTGGCATTAGAGTGGGTGGCTGGTTGGCGTGGTGGATCACGTGGCATTCAATTCTCAGTTGATGTTGTTGATGAACATGGTTATGCCGAAATGCCGATGGTGGGGCATCTTAATTTAATCCAGCCAAATCGAATTCAGGTGATGGGAAAGACTGAATTGCGATATCTCAAATCGTTGGGTAAAAACTCATACCACGATACGCTTACAAAATTATTTGAAGAAAAACCGGCTTTCGTTGTGGTGGCCGATGGTGCCGTGGCAACGTCCAATCTACAACAGCGTGCAGAACAGGCTGTGGTCGCATTGCTCTCATCGCATCTTAAAAGCGATAAATTAATTGATCATCTCAGTTACTATTTGACCGGGCTATTGGCCGAAACAAAAACGCTGCATGGTGTTTTTATGGAGGTTAGAGGTCTGGGGGTCTTGCTGACTGGTGAGAGTGGTGTTGGCAAGAGCGAACTGGCACTAGAGTTGCTCACAAGAGGACACCGGTTGATTGCGGATGATGCGCCTGAGTTTTCGCGGATTGCACCGGATACAATTAGAGGTGCGTGTCCAGAGTTATTGCAGGGTTTTCTTGAAGTGCGAGGGCTGGGTGTGTTGAATGTTCGTGCGATGTATGGTGATAGCGCGATTAAAAAAGATAAAAACCTGCGTCTGATTATTCATCTCAAGCCGATTGATGATGAAGATGTGCGTAACATTGATCGGTTAGTGGGTAGCCAGCAGGATAAAATGGTACTGGAAGTTGGGATACCCTGTGTCACCCTGCCTGTAGCACCGGGGCGAGACCTTGCATTACTAATAGAGGCCGCAGTGCGTAATCATATACTTCGTTTGGGAGGGTATGATGCCGCACAGGATTTTATTGAGCGACAAAGTAGTTTGTTAACCGGAGGTGATTTATGAGGTTGCTGGTGCTAAGTGGACTGTCCGGTGCTGGAAAAAGTATTGCACTACAGGCACTGGAGGATCTCGGTTTTTACTGTGTCGATAATTTGCCCATCGCTTTGTTGCCTGGCTTTGTTGCGCAGATGAAGGTGATGTCGGGCAAGCGTCAGGTTAATGATATTGCAGTTGGGATTGATGCGCGCAATATGATTGATGATCTACAGGACTTTCGCTCGATCCTCGATAATATTAAAGAACAGGGGATGGATTGTGAGGTTATTTTTATTGTTGCAAATGATCATGCGCTGATAAAACGCTTTAGTGAAACGCGACGTAAACATCCGCTTACAAATGATGATATTCCGCTGGTTGAAGCGATAGCTGCGGAGCGGAATTTGTTGAATCCAGTTGCGGATTGTTCCGATCTCCATATCGATACCAGCCAAACCAATGTGCATCAATTGCGCGACCAGATTCGAGATCGCGTGGGTCGGGATGCAAGCTCGGTGTTGTCGCTACAGTTTCTCTCATTTGGTTTTAAACATGGCCACCCGATTGATGCTGATTTTGTTTTTGATGTGCGTTGTCTGCCTAATCCTCATTGGGATCCAGCCTTGCGCTTGCAAACCGGGCGTGATGATGATGTTATAAAGTTTCTGGAACGGCAGGTGGTTGTGAAAGAGATGCAGGTTGATATCACCACATTTATTGAGCGTTGGGTGCCTAACTTTGAGGCAGACAACCGTAGCTATCTAACGGTGGCGATAGGTTGTACGGGTGGGCAGCATCGTTCTGTTTATATGACTGAGACACTTGGCGCTCATTTTAAACAACAGCGTGAGCGCGTATTGATTCGCCATCGTGAAATTATATGAGCGTTGGGCTACTGATCGTGACTCATGGCGAGGTTGGGCAGGCGCTGCTTGACTCAGCATACGCCATGCTCGGTGGCTCGGTATTGCAAGTGGGTGTGGTGTCTGTCTCAAACGTCAGTGACTCTGATGATGTGGTCAAAGAGGTTGGCGCCGCCATATCCAAGTTAAATCAAAAAGACGGGGTATTGTTGTTGACGGATATTTATGGCGCAACACCGAGTAATATTGCAATGAGATTTCAGGATGATGGCGTGCAGGTCATGGTGGTGTCGGGGATTAATCTGCCAATGCTGATTCGTGTGCTCAACTACCCTGACTTAAGTATCGAGCAGTTGCTGGAGAAGGCGCTGAGTGGTGGGCGTGATGGTGTTTTTCGTTGCAGCCGAGAGGAGCTGTAGCGATCATGGCGAGTGCAGAAATCAGCATTGTCAATAAACTTGGCCTTCATGCAAGAGCGGCCGCCAAATTTGTGACGCTTGCCTCCAGTTTTGATTGTGAGATAAAGGTAACGCGTGGTGGCCGTTGTGTTAATGGGAAAAGCATTATGGGGGTGATGATGCTGGCGGCAGGTAAAGGAATGCAGATTGAAGTCACGGCTGATGGTGATGATGAGACAATGGCGATTGAACAGCTACAGCAATTAGTAGCGCAGCGTTTTGGTGAGGAAGAGTAGCCTTTAGTCTTGTTTTTTTTTGAAAACAACCATTAGAGAAATAGTGACCGCTGAATAATCAGGAGTCTCTTTTTTATGGCGTTAATGCTCAATGGTGCTGGGGTTTCAAGAGGGATCGCGATAGGGCCGTGTCTGGTGATTCGTCGTGATGAACTTGAGGTGCTTGAGTACGCGATCCCTCGTGCATTAATAGATGATGAAGTTGCACGTTTTGAATCTGCAATCAAAAAAGCACAAAAACAGCTTAATCAGGTGCGCCAACAAATCCCTGTTGATACCTCGCCAGAAATTAGTGCCTTTATCGATACCCACCTGCTAATGATTGAAGATGAGGCCTTATGTCGTGTGCCTATCAACTTGATCCGTCGCCAGCAATATAATGCCGAGTGGGCATTGAAGTTACAGCGTGATGCACTGGTGACCGTTTTTGATGTGATGGATGACCCTTACCTGAAAACGCGCCGCGATGATGTTGATCATGTGGTAAAGCGTGTTCAACGGATCCTGTTAAGCCATCAAGAGCAGGCGGATGATGCTGTTTTTCAGCGGGCCAGGGGGTGTGTGGTTGTCGCGGATGAGCTATCACCGGCTGACATGTTGTTGATGTACCAGCGTGGTGTTGCTGGTTTTATCTCTGAAGATGGTGCGCCTAATTCACATACCGCTATTCTGGCGCGAAGCCTTGGTGTGCCTGCCGTGGTAGGTGTACCTCATGCTTGTCGGTATGTACTTCAAAATGAGCAGTTAGTAGTGGATAGTCGCTATGGTGCGGTGATCGCTTCACTGGATGAGAGCGCATTAAGGTTTTACCGGCGCTGCATTAAACACGACCAGTCACGTGTTGTTGCTCTGAAAATGCTTAAAGGCTTGCCTGTCGTTAGTCGTGATGGTTGTGCTGTTCATTTAATGATGAACATTGAGTTGGCAGATGAGATTGAGTTAAGTAAAAAAATGGATGCGGATGGTGTGGGTCTGTTCCGTACAGAGATGCTCTTTATGAATCGTGCAGAACTGCCCTCTGAAGAGGAGCAGTATCAGGTCTATGCGAAATTAATGCGTGCATTTAAGAGTTGCCCCGTAACAATCCGCACGCTTGATGTTGGTGCAGATAAACATATTAATGTTAACCCGTTAAATGATTACTATGGTTCAAACCCCGCGCTTGGATTGCGCGCGATACGTCTCGCTCTTAAAGAGCCTCAGCTGTTCTTGCCTCAATTACGCGCGATCCTGAGGGCTTCTGCACTGGGTGAACTCCGTATGATGGTGCCGATGTTATCGAATATGCATGAAGTGCAGCAGCTCCATCGTCTAATCAGAGTGAGTAAGGCCGTGTTGAAAGAGAAGGGACAGCCATTTGATGCCGAAATGAAGATTGGTGCGATGATCGAAGTGCCCGCTGCGGCTATCACGGCAAATGCCTTTGCCAGGCAATTTGATTTTCTATCGATTGGTACGAATGATCTGATTCAATACACACTTGCTACAGACCGCATGGATGCTGCTGTAGGGCACCTTTATGATCCATTGCACCCTGCGGTGCTACATTTAATTCAGATGACAATTTTAGCGGGCAGACAAAATGGTACACCAGTGTCGATGTGTGGCGAAATGGCAGGGGATACAAGGTACACCGCATTGCTATTGGGCATGGGATTGCGGGAGTTCAGTATGTCGGCTTCCATGTTGCTGGAGGTGAAAGGGGTTATTAATGACAGTGATGTGTCACTGTTATCCAAGCAGGCTGATGCGCTACTGACGCTTGAAAATCCCGATGATATTGCGACTGCCCTGGATGCACTAGGATCACATTAATCTGCTATTAAAATGGTCTGTTTTTCCAGATATAATCCGCGCGTAATCTATATTTTTAAGCAATAAAAATTTTTCCATTTCACGGCGCTTTTCCTTACACTGTTTTAAGGGATAAGTGAGTGGAGCAGGATGATGGCTAATACACCGGAACGTGAGAAACGTCAGCAACGGCTAGAGCTGTTTAGTCGTGCGCTGGAGCTCGATACATTGGCCAATGTGCGAGGCATGCTTAATCATCTGCATCCCGCTGAAGTGGCCCACCTACTGGAATCCCTGCCTCATCATGAGCGCTCGCTGTTATGGGAGCTGCTGGATGTTGACATTAGTGGTGAAGTGCTGACGCACGTTAATGATGATCTGCGCGGGTCACTGATTGGCGAGATGGGTGCTGATGAGCTGGTGGCGGCGGCCGAAGGGCTGGAGACCGATGACCTTGCCGATATTCTATTAGATCTGCCTGCTGCGGTGATCGACGAAGTATTGCAGGCGATGGATGAGCAGAACCGACATCGTCTTCAGTCAGTTATGTCCTATCCTGAGGATACTGCCGGTGGCCTGATGAATGTTGATGCCGTCACGGTACGCCCGGATGTAACGCTTGATGTGGTGCTGCGCTACCTGCGTCTGCGTGGCGAGATACCGAAGACCACCGATGCACTGTTTGTAGTCGACCGGGATGACCGCTATCTTGGGCAATTGCCATTGACGGCATTGCTGACACAGTTACCGGTCAAGATGGTGCGGGATGTGATGTTGACTGAGGGAGAGGTTATTCTTGTTGGCACCTCAGCAACGGAAGTGGCTGGGCTGTTTGAACATCGTGATCTGGTCTCGGCACCCGTGCTCGATGAAGGACGCCGTCTATTGGGACGTATTACCATTGATGATGTGGTCGATGTGATTCGTGACGAGGCGGAGCATTCGATGATGAGCATGGCGGGTCTTGATGAGGAGAGCGATATGTTTGCCCCTGCGACAGTGAGCGCACGCCAGCGCGGTGTCTGGTTGGGGCTTAATCTTGCGACAGCACTACTCGCCTCATGGGTGATCGGTCTGTTTGATGCGACGATTGAACAGGTGGTTGCGCTGGCAGTATTGATGCCGATTGTCGCGAGTATGGGCGGCATCGCTGGTAGTCAGACGCTGACGCTGGTGATTCGTGGTATCGCTCTAGGGCAGATCGGGCGTGCCAATGCGCGCAAATTGTTGATGAAGGAGATCACTATCGGCATCTTGAATGGTGCCTTATGGGCGATGGTGGTGGCCGCTGTGGCGATCCTGTGGTTCGGTAATTATCAGATTGGCTGGATCATTGCTACGGCAATCATTGTTAATCTTCTGGTCGCCGCGGTTGCCGGTGCCTGTATCCCGCTGTTCCTCAAAAGGATGGGCGCTGACCCTGCATTGGGTGGCGGTGTGATGTTGACTACCGTGACTGACGTGGTTGGGTTTTTTGTCTTTCTGGGGTTGGCATCATTGGTGTTGTTATAATCCTAGAAACCTCAGTTGGATCACGAAAGTCCGCGCAAGCTATAGGACACCCCCTAGCAAAGCAGAAAAATGTCTCATCACCAATAAGGTGACCACGAATTTTTATGCTTCACTATGCACACCAATAGCTTACGCCTCTTTTTCGCGCCCAACTGAGGTTTCTAGGATAATTGGTGTTTTTGGGTTTCCTGGTGGCGTTGAACCACGGGTAGTTCAACTCTTTAGCGAGTACCGCGCACAATCGAGCGCTGAATGACGCCGTATTCCGATTTCATTGGACTTGGTTGATGTTGTTTGTGGTTTTTATCCTACAGACATATTATTGAAGATGGAATATGATTGTTTTGTTTTATAATTCTTTCCGAATATAATGTGGGTTTGAACTTAAGAAAATGTTGGTAAAGGCGATAGGCATAATAGCCTCTTTGTGCGTAGTGCTTGGCTTTTTTATAAGTAATGCTACAGCGTTACCATCCATTGTGGATGACGTGTCCGGGTTTTTTGTTGATAATTATACGGGGATTTTTTTGGTAATATCTTCATTTTCCCTGGGCGGTATAGTTGCTGTTTTTTTATCAGCACGGAATAGGAAACATTATTTTGATGAGCAAGAGCAAGGTGAACGTGATAGCGATAGTGAAGAATGTTCATCAATATGTGGTGATTGCTCATATGTGGTATTGAGAGATATTAACCAACGGTTATGCTCGTCAGTATTTGATGTGTCTCAATTTTCAAAGAAATTTGCTAATGAAATAATGAATGCATCGAGTCATGAAAAACTAGATGAGGTTGAGATTGGGTATCACAATGAACGTAGCAACTTTATTAGTGACTTTGGTGAGTATGCAGTATCGATTGTCTGTGATGAGCTTCATAATTGGTATAGTAGCGAGGAGATAAAGGAGACGTTTCGTGGTGTGATTAAACTGGTTCACCCATCAAGCAATGATATAAGAGACTGGATGGTGTCAAGTACTGTCTGGGATAGAAAAACATTAGTTTCCCAAATTCGGGAGAAAATTAAAAATGAAGAGCAGCAGCATTACGCTGTAAAGGATAATACAGCGTTGGAAACATTGGCACTTGATTTGAGTCTGGATTCCTGGATTTGCAATGACTTGAAGCAGATGCAAGCTGCCGGGACAAATGCTTATAAAAATCACAGGGAAGACTGGGCAGAAGATTATAACGCAAAGCTTGTGATTCCATTGCGCTGGTGTAGGGATGTTGGAGATGAAAGCTATCAGTTTTTGATGGGCTTTCTGTCTATTGATTGTCAGAATAAGCGCGAGGATAGAATATTTGTTGAGGATGAAAGTTATTCGTTTTACATATGTTCCTGCCTGGCATATGCATTAACCATATTAATGTATGATGTTCATAAGGCGACTATAGACCTTGATGGTTTATTGCAGGAAGCTAGAAGTAGAGTTGAGAGCGGAGTTAAAGAAGATCGAAGGTGGCTTTTAAGGCGTAATACTTAGGCAGGAGGGAAGAATGATTAGTGAAATAGAGTGTTTGAGGTTGAGCAGTGAAAAAGACAGTAGTAATAAAAAGCTGGAGTATGGCGTTGACTTAAGAAATAGTGAGTTTTCTACTACAACCGTAGATACGGGTACGATCACTACTTTTGGTTCAACAAGTATTGGTCAAATTGGTTTGGATATAAGAAAGCATCAACTTGATCTTAAAGTACCTGAGGGTGCTTAGCATGTAATTTTGTTTCTTCTTGTTGGTTTAAAGTTGTATATGAGCTTTTAACCTAAATTAATCAGTAGATTCAACTGATTAATTTAGGTTTAGTGAGCCTTGTTCCAGGGTGGGCCGGATGCGTCAGTCTGTTCAAGCATTCCATACAGCATCTGAATCTCTTCCGGCCAGATTGCCTGTTCAATCGTCTCCAGCACCAGTGGAATATCCTTGATGCGTTCATCGTTGATGATGAACTTAAATGGATCGAGCCCTAGTTCACCTTTGCCCAAACTATGATGACGATCGACTCTTGAACCAAGCCCCGGCTTCGAGTCGTTGATGTGCATCCCCTTCAGGTATTCAAAGCCGACGATCGCTTCGAACGCATTCATCGTTTCATCGTAGGCCTCGCGGGTGCGCAGGTCATAACCGGCGGTAAAGGTGTGGCAGGTATCAAGACACACCGCGATGCGTGATTTATCTTCTACCTTGTCGATGATGTGGGCGAGATGTTCAAAACGGTAGCCGAGGTTTGAGCCCTGGCCTGAGGTGTTTTCGATCACAGCAATGACATCGCTGGTCTTATCGAGCGCGTAGTTGATCGATTCACCAATCAGATCAAGGCAGGCATCTTCTTCGATCTTGCGCAGGTGGCTGCCGGGGTGGAAGTTGAGGTAGACCAGTCCTAGCTGTTTGCAGCGTTGTAGCTCATCGATAAAGGCATTGATCGATTTCTCGCGCGCCTCGATCTCTGGGTGCCCGAGGTTGATCAGGTAGCTGTCATGCGGCAATACATCTTCGGGGCGAAAGCCGCCTTTTTCCATGTTGGCGAGAAAGCCGTCGATCTGCTCTGTGGTGAGATCCTTGGATTTCCACTGGCGCTGGTTTTTGGTGAACATCGCAAAGGCTTTGGCACCGATCTCAATGGCATTCAGAGGCGCATTTTGCACCCCGCCCGCGGCGCTGACATGCGCGCCAATACGTCTCATTTCTGGTTTCATTTGGTGTTCTATCTAAAGTAAATCGAGTTTTGCAGATTATAACGCCCCCGCCAGGGAGAGGGCCGGGGTGAAGCGGTTATTATTCAGATTGGCTGCGCTTGTAGACGGTCGCGTGGCATTTCGGACAAGGTGGAATATGTCCTGTGTCGTGGAAGTGGATATGCTCATCGCAGGCGGTACAGACCAGCGTACCCGGGCCGGTGATCTCGCCGGTGTGGTATTCATCCGCGTGTGCCGCGCGCTCTTCCAGTGCCAATAGCTCTACTTTGGTCTGGTCGGCAACCGAGAGAAATGCCTCAAGCACGCGCTCTTCAATCAGCTCGATGTCGAATTTAAGCCAGTCGATCAGTTCCTGTGTATCCTCACTTGCCAGATAATCGGCCGCCGCGTCGAGATCGCGTTTGAGGTAATCACCAATCTTGATCGCCTCTTCACCACTCAGCTCTTCCAGTTCTACTGCTTTTTTCTGTGCCTTAGCAACCAGCTCAGAAACGGCTGGGAGAGTGTCTTTTTCAGTCTCTTCGATGGCGTGTTTCACACGCTCCATCATAAGGTTGTAGGCGTGGACTAGTTTTTCGTTGGTGGTGCGCTCGTTTTCATTCATGCTGCTGCCCCTTACTGCTGTGAAATGGGCGTTTCCATGGGAATCCGCTCATCTCGATTATCTGTCGTGTTCGCTATTCTGGTATCCTACCACTTTTTCCTCGCAAGGCATTACAAGTAGATATGGACGAGCAGTACAAGCCCGAAATCATCGAGAAGCAGGCGCAAGGCGACTGGCAACAAAACCAGACCTTCAAGGCGGTTGAAGACGACAGCAAGCCTAAATATTACTGTCTCTCGATGTTCCCATACCCCAGCGGGCGACTGCATATGGGACATGTGCGTAACTACACCATCGGTGATGTGATCAGCCGCTACCAGCGCATGCTGGGTAAAAACGTACTGCAGCCGATGGGGTGGGATGCCTTTGGTTTGCCAGCTGAAAATGCGGCGATCAAAAACAATGTGCCACCGGCCAAATGGACCAAAGAGAATGTTGCCTACATGGGTGACCAGTTGCGTCGCCTCGGTTTCGGTTACGACTGGGATCGTGAACTGGCCACCTGTGATCCTGACTACTACCGCTGGGAACAGTGGCTCTTCACCAAATTATTTGAAAAGGGTGTCGTCTATAAAAAGACCGCGCCGGTCAACTGGTGCCCCAATGATATGACGGTACTCGCCAACGAGCAGGTGATCGATGGCTGCTGCTGGCGCTGCGATACCCAGGTGGAGCGTAAAGAAATTCCGCAATATTTTATGAAGATCACCGATTATGCGGATGAGCTGCTGGATGACCTCGATCAACTCACCGGCTGGCCGGAGCAAGTCGTGACGATGCAGCGCAACTGGATTGGGCGCTCGGAAGGGGTCGAGATCCATTTCGGCGTGGTCGATCACGACCAGCCATTAAAAGTTTTTACCACCCGCCCGGATACCTTGATGGGTGCGACCTATGTTGCCGTCGCACCGCAACATCCGCTGGCACTGGGTGCTGCCGATGGCAATCAGGCGCTCGCGACCTTTATCGAAGAGTGTAATCGCATGGAAACCGCCGAAGCGGCGATGGAGACGATGGAGAAGAAAGGTGTCGATACCGGCCTCAAGGCAGTCCATCCGATTAGCGGTGAGCAGGTGCCGATCTTCGCTGCCAACTTTGTATTGATGGGCTACGGTGAAGGGGCGGTGATGTCCGTGCCCGCGCATGACCAGCGTGACTGGGAATTTGCGCAGAAGTACGGCCTGCCAATCAAGCAGTCGATCAAGCCGGGTGACGGTAGTGAAATCGACCTGACTCAAGCGGCCTTTACCGATAAAGGTGTACTGGTTGATTCCGCTGACTACACCGACCAGACCTCGCAACAGGCGTTTGATGCCATCGCGCAAACGCTTGCTGATAACAATAAGGGCGCTAAACGCACTACGTATCGTCTGCGTGACTGGGGCGTGTCGCGTCAGCGCTATTGGGGTTCGCCGATTCCGATCATCAACTGTGCCAGTTGTGGTGCTGTACCGGTGCCGGAAGATCAATTACCAGTAGTGTTGCCTGCAGATGTTGAGATGGACGGCGTCGGTTCACCGATCAAAAAAATGCCTTCATTTTATGAATGTGAATGTCCGAAATGTGGCGCGAAAGCAGAGCGCGAGACCGACACCTTCGATACCTTTATGGAGTCGTCGTGGTATTACGCGCGTTACTGTTCAAGCGATAATGACAAAGCAATGCTGGACGAGCGCGCCAACTACTGGTTGCCGGTTGATCAATATGTTGGCGGTATCGAGCATGCGATCTTGCACCTACTCTACGCGCGTTTCTTTAATAAATTGATGCGTGATGTGGGGCTGGTGAAAACCGATGAGCCGTTCGAAAATTTGTTGACCCAGGGCATGGTGCTAAAAGATGGCGTGAAGATGTCGAAGTCCAAGGGCAATACGGTTGACCCACAGGAATTGATTGAACGTTACGGTGCCGATACCGCACGCCTCTTTATGATGTTTGCCGCGCCGCCGGAGCAGTCGTTGGAGTGGTCTGATGCGGGTGTCGATGGTGCCGCACGTTTTCTGAAAAAGGTGTGGATGCTTGCTAGTAAAAATCGCACGTTGCTGGGTAAGTCTGCAAGTGCTGGATTTGATGCTGCCGATGATGGACAAAAGGCAGTGCGCCGCGAAGTGCACGAAGTGTTGAAACAGGCGCTATACGATTTTGATAAGCAGCAGTTCAATACGGTGGTCGCCGCTTGCATGAAGATCATGAACGCGCTGGCCACTTTGAAATCAGGCGGTGCACATGATGCCGTGCTGGATGAAGGCTTTAGCATTGTGCTGCGTCTGTTGTCGCCGATCGCACCGCACATCGCACATGTATTGTGGCGTGAACTCGGCTATGGCGATGATGTGCTGAATGCTTCGTGGCCTGCGGTGGATGAATCTGCGCTGGTGCGTGATTCAATCGAGATGATGGTGCAGGTCAACGGCAAGGTGCGTGGCAAGATCACCGTTGCCGCCAATGCGGCTAAAGATGTAATCGAAGCGATGGCGCGTAACGATGAAAACGTGATGCGCTTCACCGACGGCAAAGCGATTAAAAAAGTGATCGTAGTGCCGGGTCGTTTGGTGAATATCGTGGCGGTTGGTTAACATGATGTTAGCGCTGCGCAACCACTCGCTCTCGCCGCGGATGTTACTGGTTTTAATCAGTTGTCTGATTGTGCTGGAGGGCTGCGGCTTTCGCTTACGTGGTTCGATTGGCGGTGAGCTTGCGCTGCCGTCACTCTATATTCAAAGCAGCGGCAATAACCTTTTTGTTGGCGAGTTGCGTCAAGCGCTGGGCAATACACAGACGACGGTGGTGAGTGAACGTCGTGCGGCGGCATTGATTCTCGGCGTTGGCGCTGAAAGACTGGATCGTCGTGTATTGACGGTCGATGCCAGTGGCCGTGTGCAGGAGTATGAGTTGCACTATGCGGTTTCGTTTGCGGTGAATGATGCCTCTGCCCGCTCCGTGTTGGGTTCGCAAACATTGAGTGAACGACGCAGCTTTGCGTTTACCGGCGAAGATGTACTGGCCAAAGAGGCGGAAGAGGCGCAGCTCTATCAGGATATGCGTCGCAGCGCGGTGCGCAGTGCCATGCGCCGATTGCAGGCCTTGAACATTCCGGCTGCAGATGAAGCGAGTGTTGATGGCAGTGTCGTTGATCGTCGCTTGGGTGATAGCAATGCCACTGATGTGGCACCATAGCCGATGAAGATTAGACCTGAACAATTAGCCGGACAGCTCAAAAAAGGGCTATCACCCATCTATATTATCAGTGGTGATGAACCGCTGCTGGTACAGGAGGCATCAGACCTGGTGCGCAAACATGCGCGTGAAGTGGGTTGTCACGAACGCATCGTGATGACGGTCGAGAAAGGGTTTGACTGGAATAGCCTGATGCAGGAGAGCAGTGGCATGTCGCTCTTCGCTGAGAAAAGATTGCTGGAGTTGCGTCTGCCAACGGGCAAGCCGGGCGATGCAGGTGGCAAGGCATTGCGTGCCTATGCAGAGGCACCGGCGACGGATGATGTGTTGTTGATTGTGGCGGGCAAGGTCGATACCAAATCGCAGCAGACCAAGTGGTATAAAACCGTGGAGGCGGCAGGCGTGGCATTGCCGATCTGGCCGATGGCGGTAGCGGAGCTGCCAAGGTGGATCAATCAACGGATGAAGGCGGCCAAGTTGCGCCCAACACGCGATGCGGCGCAGGTGCTGGCTGAGCGGGTGGAAGGTAATCTGCTCGCCTGTGCGCAGGAGATTGATAAGCTCTTTCTGATTCACGGCGCGGCCGAGATCGATGCCGAGATGATTGCCGATGCGGTCGCCAATAGCGCACGTTTTGATATCTTTGGGTTGGTCGATACCGCGCTCTCGGGTAACGGTGAGCGCGTGGCACGCATGATGAGTGGCCTGCGCAGCGAGGGGGTTGAACCAATTTTGGTGTTATGGGCGCTCGCGCGCGAGATCCGTACCCTCGCCAGTATGAGTTTTGAGGTCTCACGCGGTACCAGTCCAGATCAGGTGATGCGCAATCAACGCGTGTGGGATAAGCGTAAGCCTTTGATTAAACAGGGTCTACGGCGTGCTCCGCGACTGTGGTGGTATCTGTTGTACCGTGCTGGGCAGATTGACCGTATGATCAAAGGACAGGCGACGGGCAATGTGTGGGATGAATTGTTACAATTAGCGCTGATGATGGCGGGAATACGGATCGCCAAGGCCAGTTAAGGTCGCTGATAACCAGGTTTGTCGTCATTTTGGTCGATGTCAAACACTAGCAACTTACTGAATAAACAGTACTGAATTTCGGGTTTGCAACACCTTCTCCGGATGAGTGCGCTTATTTTAAAATTTATAAAGATTATGACTGATATCAAACAATACATGGGTGAAGTGGGGCGCAGCGTACGTGAGGCATCACGTCAGATTGCGCGCGCCGATAGCGGTGTCAAAAACGGTGCACTGGAGGCGATTGCTGCGGCGATCGAAGCCAATAAACCCGCACTGCTTGCCGCCAATGAAAAAGATATGGCAGCGGGAAAGGCGAGTGGCCTCGATGCCGCGCTGCTTGATCGACTGGAGCTGAGCGATGCGCGCATTGCAGGCATGGCCGAAGGGTTGCGCCAGATAGCTGCGCTGCCAGACCCCGTTGGTAACATCACCGATATGAACTACCTGCCCAGCGGGATTCAGGTCGGCAAGATGCGCGTACCACTCGGCGTGGTCGGTATCATCTATGAATCACGTCCAAATGTAACGGCCGATGCGGCCGGGCTCTGTCTTAAGTCCGGTAACGCGGCGATTTTGCGCGGTGGTAAAGAGGCGATACACTCTAATAAAATGATTGCACAGTGTATCCGCGCCGGGTTGGAGAAAGCCGGTTTGCCAGCAGCGGCAATGCAGGTAATTGAAACGACTGATCGCGCTGCGGTGGGCGAGATGATCGCTATGCCTGATTATGTTGATGTGATTATTCCTCGCGGTGGTAAAGGGTTGATTGAGCGCATCAGTGAAAATGCACGCGTACCGGTGATCAAACATCTCGATGGCATCTGTCATGTCTATATTGATGACCAGGCCGATCTTGAGAAGGCGATGCAGATTGCGTTTAACGCCAAGACCCATCGTTACGGTGTTTGCAATGCGATGGAGACGTTGCTGGTTGCTGAAGGGATCGCAGAGCAGGTGTTGCCTGAGTTAGCGAAGATGTATCGCGAAGTCGGTGTCGAGCTGCGCGGTTGCGCGACCACCTGTAAAGTGATTGCGGATTGCGTTGCAGCACTGCCAGAAGACTGGGATACCGAATACCTTGCACCGATCCTGTCGATCCGGGTGGTGAAGGATGTGGATGAGGCGATGGATCACATCCGTGATCATAGTTCCGCGCATACCGATACCATCGTGACCGAGAACTTTACGCGCGCACGTCGTTTTCTGCGCGAGGTCGACTCGAGTTCAGTGATGGTGAATACCTCGACCCGTTTTGCGGATGGTTTTGAATATGGCCTTGGTGCCGAGATCGGTATCAGTACCGACAAGTTTCATGCGCGTGGCCCGGTTGGGCTGGAAGGGCTGACATCGCAGAAGTATGTAGTGTTGGGTGATGGGCATATTAGAAATTAGGGCAAAGGGAGTGGCTGGGCCCCTGTGCCCTGTCGATCAATGATCGGCATCTTCGGCGGCACCTTCGATCCTGTTCACAACGGTCATCTTCGGGTAGCGCAGGCATTAACTGAAGCGCTGCCGTTTGATGAGTTGCGACTCCTGCCCTGTGGTGAGCCTGCGCATCGTGCGCCACCGCAGGCGAGTGCGGATGATCGTACCGTGATGTTGCAGTTGGCGATTGAAGGAGTGTCATCACTCGCGGTTGATGAGCGCGAAGTGCGACGTAAAGGGCCATCTTACATGGTCGATACGTTGGCTTCATTGCGAGATGAATTGGGTGATGAGTCGCTTGTTTTGATTATCGGCTGGGATGCTTTTATTGGGTTGCCGACATGGCATCGTTGGCAGCAGATAATTGAGTTGGCACATCTGCTGGTGGTGCAGCGGCCGGGTAACAGGGGCACACCGTGTGACGAAGTGCAACAGTTGTTATTGCAGCATCAAACAGATGATGTAGCTGAATTAAAGCAACGCGCAGCCGGTTCTGTTTTGTTGCAAGCGGTAGATGCAGTGGATGTCTCCTCAACGGAAGTGAGATCGCGGTTAGCCGCAAAAGAAGATGTTAGCGAGCTATTGCCAGTGGCAGTGAGCGCCTATATCAAAGAACAACATTTATATTTAAGTTAAATAGGTAAGAAGTAATGAAAGCTAAAGAATTAAAGACGCTAGTCGTCAACGCGGTTGAAGATATGAAAGGCGTTGATGTGGTGGTGCTGGAAGTAGACAAAATGACCACCATCACCGACTACATGATCGTCGTGACCGGCACCTCAAGTCGTCACCTGAAGTCGATCATCAACAGTGTTGCGGTAGAGGCCAAAGAAGCCGGTTGTACGCCATTGGGCACCGAAGGTGAGAGCGATGGCGAATGGGCGCTGATTGATCTGGGTGATGTCGTGCTACATGTGATGCTACCGCAGACACGTGATTTCTATCAGCTTGAAAAACTGTGGAGTGTTGAAGGCGCCGCTGAAAAAGAAGCGGCCAGTAAACTGAGCGCCGGTGGTAAAGCGTAAACGCGATTGATAATAAAGTATGAATGGGCTTTAGTATGCAGATCCACCTGATCGCCGTTGGTCATAAAATGCCGAAATGGGTGCTAGACGGTTATCAGGAATTCGCTAAACGACTGCCCGCTGAATGCAAACTCAAACTGGTAGAGATTGCGCCGGGAAGGCGCTCCAAAAGCGCAGATGTAAAGCGTGCGATAAAAGATGAAAGCGGCAAGATGCTCGCTGCGATTCCTAAGAATGCTAAAGTGGTTGCGCTCGATGAGCGTGGCAAACCCTGGACCACGCGTCAACTTGCCGGACAGCTCGAAGGGTGGATGGGTGATGGGCGTGATGTCGCACTGCTCGTCGGCGGGCCGGATGGCCTTTCCGATGAATGCCGCAGTCGTGCCGAACAGCAGTGGTCACTGTCGCCACTCACCTTGCCACACGCAATGGTGCGGGTACTGCTATCCGAACAGATCTACCGCGCCTGGTCGGTGATGAAGGGGCACCCCTATCACCGGGATTGATTCCTTTTGAAAGGGCTGATCATGAGGGTTACCTCTTTAAATTTTGAGTGAAAGTTCGGAATCAATGGGGTCAGATACTAATACTGCTTCTTTAACGGAATTCACGATCTATATCAATAGGTTATGAATAAGTAAACCCTGTGGGTGCTATGTAAACAAAGCGCATCTCTTACACCGGTTTAGTTTTGATAAATGAAAATAAGATGGCGTAGTGTGTTTGATGCCCATATTAAGTTTTCAAAGTCCAGCGTAAGCTGTTGTTATTCATGTATTTTAATCTTAAAGAAGCAGTATTAGGGCCAGATACCGTCTTGCCGGTCAAGAATTTTTTTGACGTGGAAAGCTGATGGCTCTATTACCCCGGCTCAATTTGAGAGGGTGATAGGAAATCAGAGCGATATAGAGCAAGAAAGGAAAATCAATGACACTGACCCCATTGATACTGACCCCATTGATAATTAAATAAGGTAAACCCCCGGCTTTGCCGGGGGACTCTCACAGGTTTGACCGTTCCCACGGTCTATCTATCCTAGTTGCTCTACCAAAAGTAACGAAGGATAGATAAATGAGAGATTACAAAA
>Ga0316204_10003186_pt1 | contig 33912 bp, 30 predicted proteins | sample 6monrhotite_MG_2_FD_205661 | JGI IMG/M metagenome (GOLD analysis project Ga0316204, IMG submission 205661) | Microbial mat bacterial communities from mineral coupon in-situ incubated in ocean water Damariscotta River, Maine, United States -... | ecosystem: Environmental > Aquatic > Marine >... | reverse complement strand
AGGCCTTCGTCTTCCAGCCGGTAGAGGGTCACATGCACCGCACTGAGGTTGACTTTCCGGTCCATCCTGGCCAGTATCTCTTCCACTATGCGGATGCCGTAAGCTTCTTCTTTTAACAATACACAGGTTAGCATGACCAGTTCTTCAAATTCACCAAGGTATTCGCCCTTCATATTTATATATTTTGTCAAACTAATATATGTATACACTTTGTCAAACTTATAGTTACAGACAGGAAATTATGATGTGGGTTGCATTGGGGGAGTTTTGATTGTTAGTAGATACACAAAGGAAGCCCAAGTGCGATGAAAGCTTTGTTATGGAATAAGGAGTTAGAGTAAATTCACTACTTGTTTAATAATATCTTAAGTAACTTATGTTGGACCTTGAAGAATTAATTTTTCGTAAACCACATGAATTACGATTTTCTGAACTTATCACCATATGAATTTGAACTACTATCAAGAGACCTTCTCCAAGAGGAATTAAAAATTCATTTAGAGTCCTTTAAATCAGGACGAGATGAAGGAATTGACTTAAGGTTTTCACGAAACAATAAGTCTACCTTGATAGTGCAATGCAAAAGGTATTCGAATTATAGTCAATTCTTAAGGGCTCTTAGGGCAGAAGTTTCTAATCTAAAAAAGCTCAACCCTAGCAGATATGTAATATGCACTAGTGTAGCGCTTAGTCCAAAAAATAAAGACGCAATCCAGAAGCTCTTCGAACCTTACATTACTGATACCAAATTTATTTTTGGCAAAGAAGATTTGAATAATCTCTTAGGTAAGTTTCCTGAAGTTGAAAAACGACATTTTAAGCTTTGGCTTGGAACTACTGGGGTTCTACAAAACATTATCAATGCCGGTATTTTTAATCAATCAAACTTCGAACTCTCTGAAATTAAGGAGACTATAAAACTATATGTTGATAATAACAGCTTTGAGCAGGCAATTAAAATTTTAAAAGACAACCACTATGTGATAATATCAGGAATTCCGGGAATTGGTAAAACAACCCTAGCGAGAATTCTGACTTATCATTTTCTTTCAGCAGGTATAGATGAGTTCATCTATTTGTCAGAAAGTATATCAGAAGCATACCAATTGTACAATGAAAGCAAATCACAAATCTTTTTGTTTGATGATTTTTTGGGTCGCAATTTTCTTCATAATAAACTGTCTACGAATGAAGAAAAGCAAATACTTAAGTTCATTAACCGAATTAAAAGATCTGATAATAAGCTACTGATTTTCACAACTAGAGAGTACATACTTCAGCAAGCCAAGAACATCTATGACCTATTTGATTCTTCTAGTATTGAAATGGCTAAGTGTATTATTGATTTATCACAGTATACGAAAATGGTCAAGGCACAAATACTGTACAATCATTTGTTCTTTTCTGATATCAATACACCTCATTTACATAACCTGCTTGACAATGAGCGATACATGGAAATAATTGACCATGATAATTACAACCCTAGGATTATTGAAACTATCACGGATGAAGACGTCTGGTCTAATATTGACCCTAATGACTTCTTTTCAAGCTTTAAGGGTTTTTTAGATTTTCCAGAAAGCGTATGGAAGCATGTTTTTGAAAATCAAATAGAAGAATTCTCTAGGTCGCTTTTATATGTATTGGTTACCTGTGGTACTCCTATTCGATTAATCGATTTGAAATTAGCGCTTACATCTTTCCTCTATTTGAAAGAAGAGTTTCGAACTTCAAGATTCAATAAGGCGCTGAAAGAGCTTGAAAATACCTTTATATCGACCAACTCAATAGAGAGTGAGTTTATAGTAGAGTTTCAGAACCCATCCATACAGGATTTTCTTACGAACCATCTGAAAAATGAGCCTGAAATTATAGTTAGACTACTAAAGTCAGCGACCTTCCTCAACCAATATTTCACCATTTTTTCACGACAAGAAAGCGAAAATCAAATCCTGCTTGATTTGCAAAATCAAATTCTGTTGTCAGAATTACTAAGAACAAAGTTTGACACTTTGAAATCCTCTAAGCTCCGCTCAACTCGAAGTACAATGCCTGAGGATTTAACCGAATCGGCTAAAATCTTGAGTGTAGTTAAGAATCTAGATTTACATAGTTACCCGCGTTTAAGACAATTCTTAATCGCAAAGGCAGACCGAATAATTAACGGAGAACCTATTACTTATCGCTCCTCGTATTTGGTTCAAGAGATTATCATTGAATTCAAAAACTATTTGACTTATGACGTAGATAAAATTCTCAATGATTATCATCACAACCTCTCTTTCATTTCTGATTTAAGAGAATTCGCGGAGTTTAGGAATGTTTTTGATTCTCGATATGATGATTGGGTAGATGTCAATTATGATGATTTACATGATAACATACATGAAGTTGTTGAAAATGAGGCTGACCAAATAGATAATGATGAAATAGAGAATTTCATAGATGATGATATCGAAGAGATTGCTGATATTTTTGATATTGATTTAGACGATATAAAAGAGGATTTAGAGAAAAGAGCAGTGGATTATGATGCTGATAGAATTGATTATCCAGAAGAGCATGATGGAAGGCTACAAAGCGATAATATGGATGAAGATATTCACGATATGTTCGATGGATTAAGATAAATGACACTCCTAGCGCTCACTTGCACCTTAAATCCGCATGTCTGAGTTCTCTATTGATTTAGGCTTCTAGTAGTTAGTTCAGCTAGGTCAGTCAGTGATATTACTAACTTGGTGTTGGAGTATATGGTAGATTTTCCAGTTTTCTTGAGGCTTTGGGTGTATATTCTTATTGCCTTAAGCCAAATTTGGACACAGTTATCCCTGTTATAACGTTTTGATATTGAAGAAGAGAGCGTTTTCTGGCCTGCCGGGCTAAGTATCAATTATGTATAATCTGAGTTTCCAACTTCGGGCTTGTCTGATCCCTTTGGCAGGTGTGCAGATAAAGCGGAAAATGAATTTTTTAATCCTGAAGTGTGGGGATAGGTTGCGGTATCGTTTACTGAAGTTCTGAATGATTATTCCCCACCTCGGTGTAGTTTGCAACTACACCGGATCATATACTTAGCGCTCTTTCTTGTGAGTACTGCCCTTCTCTAGCACTTTAAGTGCCTACAAAGAAGAGTCCGCAAACATTGCGAACCAGGCCAAACTCAGTTAGTTCGTCATCTCGACCAAAGGGAGAGATCTTTTCAAGAAGCGCAGTCTTGCAAGCGTGAAAAGATTCTTCGCTATCGCTCAGAATGACTTTCTAAGAAAGATTTGGGCTGGTAACTACAATGGAATATCCACCAACTCTCCCAAACTCACTTCCAATCCTTTCGCAATTTTCATGAGGGTAAGCAACCTTGGGTTGGTCTTTCCATTTTCAATCATATATAGTTGGGTTCTGCCTATCTCACATTCAAAGGCAAAGGCTCTCTGGTCTAAGCCCTTTTCCTCTCTTAGCTGCTTGATCCTGGCGCCCAGTTGTTGAAAATATTGCTCATCTTTCTTGTTCACTATAGCGAACATATAGGAATTTTATCTATATTGTGTTCGGAATAACGAACACGAATTAAATGAACCAATTCAGGAAATTGAAAATTCACGCTAAGCATCGCCCTCGCAGGTGGGATTATACTACGGTTCCTGAAATCAGGCTGGAGGGGCATTGGCTCAAGAAGCTGGGTTTTAAAGAAGGGGAGCAGGTGAGGGTGGAGCAGCAAAGGAATAGGTTGTTGATTACCCTACACAAAAGTGATAAATAACACTCTGCCAAAAAGATTATTACGCAGTAATACGATAACTCAAGGTATTTTCTTACAGTATTAAATATATAATATCACACTATAGTTATATATACTTCGTTGTAAAGATAAAAATGGAACTATACTATAGATCAACAGACCATCTCACTTACGATGGAATTGCATTAGATACATCAGGCAACCCTCAAGCAAACACGAACATATCTTTACGATTATCGATTCTGGCCAATTCACCAACCGGTTCTGTTAAATACACCGAAGACCATAGCTTATTAACAGACAGTAACGCAAAATACAATTGTGATATCGGCAATGGGAATGTAATATCGGGAAGCCTGGACACTATAGACTGGGGCCTGGACTCTACTTTTCTTAAGGTTGAAATTGACATAAACAACGGCTCAAGCTATACCTGGGTCTGTACTACACAACTGGTATCCGTTCCCTATTCGCTATTTGTCAATAAAAATAGATTTCGAGGTGCTCTCCTCAAAAGGACTTCAGCCTACACAACACAATCGAATATCCCATATTATGCAGAACTAGATCATGTAGAATATGAGAGTCCAGGCATATGGGACTTGCAACAACCTACTCGGCTAACTGTACCCAACTATGCTAAATATGTCAGACTCAATGGCAATGCATGGTTTTTAGGCCAAACTGGTGCTGACAGAATCGTAGGGCTTTGGAAAAACGGCTCAGTATCTGACGTAAGGGTCATAACTAATCAACTGGGCTCAGGAAATTACAATAGACTATTGATCAACTCACCTGTTCTTAAGGTAGATCCAGGAGACTATTTTGAGCTCTACATCTATCAAAACAGCGGCACTACAATTGATGTGATAGATGTCTGGTTTTCGCTCGAAGTAGTTAACTAAATTTCTCGCAGCTTAGATCATGTCACTGTTCCTGAAATCAGGCTAGGGCATTGGCTCAAGGAGCTGGGTTTTAAAGAGGGGGAGCAGGTGAGGAATAGGTTGGTGATTACGGTTTATAAAGATTGAATACTTACTTATTTGGGTTTTACTTTTCTTTTGTGTCACCAAAAGAAAAGTAACAAAAGAAAAAGAGACCAACATCAAAACCATCAGTTTTGCCTTGTGCACTGAACAGTCGTTTTCTGCTGATGGTCACGCTGATGTTGGATCCCCACCGCACCTTTCGTGACTAGAAGTGCTACATACTAATCTGGTTACTGGACAAACAATGAATGCAGTGTATTAAGTAGAAAAGTTGCCATGCAGGAGGGCTGGGACCCGAAAACAGAGCGAAATGCAAGTCGGCCTGCAGGCAGGGTTGGCCTTGCGCCAGCACCGCGCTTGCATTTGTTGTTTTTGGAAAGGCTTCCGTGCCTACCTTAGTACCTAAGTACGGCAGGCAGGTTTGTTGCTTTTTGGCCTTCAAAAAGCAAGGGTAAATAGCTTACCACGGCACCTGTGATTTTGGCTCAGATTCCTGCCTTCGGCAGGCAGGTGTTCTCCAGTTTTTGCCCGAGCAAAAAGTGGCAATAAGAAACGATTGAATAGCCAATGCTCCCCCTAGCGCTCACATGCTCCTAGATTCCGTAAGTCTTGGGTTTGGGTTCAGAAGATTGAGTTGTTTGAACACTATCTGCCACAGCTCCTCAAAGTACTGAGGTATTAAGAGTTGATTTTTAGTAGGTACCGGAGCTTTGAGAGGTGCTGAGCAGAAAATAGTTGTTTAGTTTTAAAGGTGTAAGCATACTTTACCAGGCTTGCAACAAGCTTTACACTTTCTTCAATACTGGTGAGCTAGTCTTTGACTAGGTAACGATAGCCCGTTGTGTGTATAGTCTCAATTTCCATGACCTGGCCTGTCTTACCCATTTAGCGGGAATACAGATAAAACGGAAGATGAACTTCTTGATTCTAAAGTGTGGGGATAGGTTGCTAAAAGTTGTGCTGAAAGTTTTTATGATAGCTCCGTATAAGTTCCTACACATGGCAGTCAGTATAAGATAAACGGTGTTTTGCTCTAGTTTGGAGAAAGGCATATTGTTCCAGCCAAAGTCATTTTTGAGAATGTCAAATTCCCTTTCTATGGCTCCACGCTGATTGTAAAAGTGGAACACTTCATCGTCACTCATTTGGTCATCATTAGTAATAATAGGGTGGTAATTACAAGCTTCTTTTGTAAAAAGGTTGATTTGACCATCTGTCCTTTCTTCTTTGGTAATGACCAATCTGCACTTGATGAGCTGAGATTTTTGTTTCTTCCTTCTGGCAACCGGTTGAAAAGGAGTAAACCAAGTTGATCCCCTCCACAGCGTTTGCCCGTTGACTTCTATTCGCTTCCATTCCTTGATCTGGCTGATGGCTAACTGAAGTTGCTCACTCATTCTAGCCCTTATGAAAAAGCGGTCAACATGCCTGCATATAGTAGACAGGCAGAAAAGCTGGTAAGAGGCTCCATCAGCTCTGAAAACATCCACCTTTAAACCTTCTTCCTTTAACAGACTAAACATCCGATCAAGGGTCTGGTCCTGTAGTACTTGTGCACCACTATTTCCATTTCTGTTTTCCACATAAACTACTTTATCTCCAATGATACCTACTCCGGGCATATAGCCATTATTGCGTTTATATGTCAGACGAGCATCTGCCTTTTCAGTGAATAGAATAGTGTTGTCATAATCAAGAATGATCGGCTTGGTTTGGCTGAAAAGCTGCTTTTTTACCAACTTCAGATTGAGCTTGTTTAAAGCGGCATGCATACTGAAATGATGATCTCTGCGACCTTTGGTAGTATCCAGGATTACTGAAGGGAGTGCCAACCCCTTCATTCTGTCCAATACTCGATCAGGACTTGGCAAATTGAGGTATGGATGATTGGATAAATAGTGTCTTAGGTTGACCGCTAGATCTTCGCTACAATCCCCACCACAAAAGAACACCGACCAAAAACTGTACAGTAGGTCTCGCCAATCATACTTGCTTTGTGCCGCCAGGGAGGGAAGTTCGCTATTCAAAACCTTGCCAACCCCCAAACGATCCAGCTCTTCAATCACAAAATTGATCCCTCCAAAAGGGTTAACTCTATCTGATTTTACTACTTTCATAATGGTATTTGTGGACACACCTAATTTGGTGAAAATACCAGAGCCGTAAAAAACTATAAACCAGTTTCTTACGGCTCAATTATTTGTAGACTTGCGGAATCTAGGATGCTGTGAGTGCTTGTCTTCTTTGGCACTTGAAGTGCCGTTTTAAAATAGGTCCGCACAGCATGTGCGAACTAGGCCAAATGGCCCAGTGTAAACCCAAACTCACCCTCAAACTAGGCCGTTTGAAGCTCTGCAGAAATCAAGTTGGGTGTAACGCTGGTCGGCTCTATATCAAAATCAAACCAGGTTTGCAATTCAGCCTCAAAATCAGTCCCATTCAAGTAGGACTGAAGCGCCTTGTTCAAACCTTCTGTGAAATTTTCGTGCTCCGTTCCTTCAGGGTCACTGTGAATCAAATCATTTTGGGCAAAGCCTTCGAATTCGGGCCCTTGAATTTCAATGCCAAAACTTGCCGGGTCCTTGCCAATGGGGCTGTGAACAGTGGCTGTAAATTGGTGCCAAAAGGCAGATTGGATGCACTTGTTCTCAAACAGCTGACGCACCACCTCCAGGGCATCTATGGTTTCCTGCGCAGTTTGGGTCGGAAAACCATACATCAAATAGGCGTGCACCATGATGTTGTTTTGGGCAAATGCATGGGTTACCCTGGCCACCTGGGCAATGTCTACTCCTTTTTTCATTTTAGCCAACAAGCGATCCGAAGCTACCTCCAGTCCTCCTGTTACTGCTATGCAACCTGACTTTTTCAATAACTGGCAAAGCTCAGCTGTGAAGGTCTTTTCAAAACGGATGTTGGTCCACCAGCTGATCTTTAAATCTCGCTTGATTAATTCTTCGGCCATGGCCTTCAAGGCCCTGGGCGGAGCCGCCTCGTCCACAAAATGAAAGCCTGTGCTGCCCGTTTCGGCAATCAAGGCTTCTATTTTATTCACCAAATCGATGGCGGTGGTATTTTGGTAATTACCAATGTAATCCAGGCTTACATCGCAAAAGGAGCATTGTTTCCAATAACAGCCATGCGAAACGGTCAACTTATTCCATCGGCCATCTGTCCACAGGCGATGCATGGGATTGATGACATCCAAAAAGGATAAATAAGCATCTAGCGACAAGCCCTGATAGGTTGGGGCAGGTAAATCTTTATGGTGCACAATGGTATTGGGCCAGTGGTTTTGATAGTGCACCTTGCCAGCTTTCAACACAAAGGTTCTTTCCAGGTTTTCCAGTTTTACTTTGCCGGACAAAAATTCAATGACCTTCAACAAAGGCCCTTCGCCATCATCCAGGGTGATGAAATCTACATATTCAAAGACCCGTGGGTCTTCCAGGCTCCTCAATTCTGTATTGCAATAACCACCGCCAAAGGCCACTTTAATAGAAGGATAATGCTGCTTGATGAATTGAGCACAGCGAAGTGCAGAAAACAAATTACCTGGAAAGGGAATGGAGAAGCCCACCAACTTGGGTCGATATTCCGCCAATTGTTTATCCAACAATTGGAGCAATTGATCTTCAATCAAGGTAGGCTCATACTGCAAAAACTCTTCCAACTGATTGAAACTGCTGGCTGCCTTTGCGATTTGTTCGGCATAGCGGGTAAACGAAAAGAACTCGTCTACATTGGCAGTAATGAAATCCCCCAATTCTTCAATAAAGAGGGTTCCAAGGTGTTTGGCCTGGTCAATGCGGCTCAAGTCTTCATAGCCCGCTGCCAACGCTTTAGAGCGATGAGCAACCGGTAAAAAAAAGGCATTGACAAATAGTTCGGCTGTGGAGGTTTCTTGTTTTCTGAGGTAGGCAATCACCATGTCCACCTTGTTGATGTATTGCTGGCGCTTTTGCCAAACCAATTCAAATTCCAGAGTTTCGTTGGCTTCAGCTTCCCAAAAAATTTCTTCAATAAAGCCCCGGGTAAAAATGCGATTGAACAGTTCAATGCTCAGGTCGCATTGTTTTGATGGGGCGCCCTGAGCCTTTAAAAATCCGGTTAAATAGGCCGTAGCAGGATAGGGAGTGTTCAGTTGGGTAAAAGGGGGGGTGAGAAGCAGCGTTTTGATGAGCACCAGATAAAGGTAAGCCTAAATCCATTTTTAACCCACCACAGCGCTCACTTATAGAAAGTTCAAGCTTAAAGCACCATGTAGTGCTTGGGCCCGCAGACGTATAAACGCAGTGCACACCATGCAACTAAACGATTGAGTATATTTGGCGCTGATAATTAAAGAAACAGCGATCTTGAAACCAAAAAACAGATTCCGATTCCAAAACTGGAAGAAATATATACTTGAATTTCTATCCGTTTTTTTCGCTGTTACATTCGCCTTTTTACTGGACACTTGGAATGAAACCAGAAGGGAAAACATCACCAAAACAACCATACTAACAGAAATCTATAATGGTTTAGCCAGGGATAGCATTGACCTGGCCAATGATGAACTTGCAATAAAGTATAACATCAAAGCCGTCAATTATTTTAGAAAAATCGTTGACAATCGACAGGTTGACAATGACTCCCTGACTACCTATTATTTTTATTTAACCAGAGATTTTGTAACCATTCAAAACACATCTGGCTACGAAACCTTGAAGTCTGTAGGTCTGGAAATAATCAAAAACGACTCCCTGAGAAAAACCATCATTGACTTATATGAAGTCAGGTATAAACTGCATCAAAAGTTTACGGAAGAGTATGATGAGAATAAATACATGAGGAACTATTTCGAGCCTATTAACAACTCGATCTCCCCTCACTTTATTTACAATAATCGTGGCGACATCATTGGCATTGAGCAACCGATAAACTTAAATACAGAAGTAAAAAACCTGATTAAGAGTTATTTGTGGCGATTAGAAATTAACAGACTCGACCGTGAGAGCGCTATTAAAAATAACAAAACGAGAATTGGAGAGGTAAGAAAGCTGATTAGGGAAAACCTGGAATAATACCCTCCATTAATCACAGCGCAGAGCCTTGACAACTTTTATGTTAAGCTAACATAGAGATGGATTTTATCAGAATAAAAGAGCACTCTGAAGAAACCCTTGGAGATGGAACAGACATCAGGGAAATTGAAAAGCTAGAAAGTCTTTGGGGACAAAGTATTCCGAATGAGTACAGAGCTTTTCTCATAGAAGTAGGCTACGCGGAAATCTTCGGTGATGAAATCTACTCTATTTATGAAGTGCCAGATCAAACCGCATGCCTTGGCCTACACTGGATGAACAAAGACAATGAAAACCTTAAGAATGGATTCATTGAATTCTTCTCAAATGATACTGATGGTACCTTCTATATAAGCGCCACTTCCGGAAAGGTTTACATCAATGGCACTGAGCTTGAGTATGCCGATTCATTTAGCAGTTTCCTCGAAAGAATTTTAGCCGATTAAGCCTCTTCTACCAGCATTCACACCCCCCTTTAGGTCTGGTACATTGCATGTTGCTGATCAACGCTGCCAATTGAAGTTTAATAATTAAATTTGAACCAAAATCTACCGGTTTGGCAATTGTTCGAGTGTCTCGCTGGACCAAACCGGTCTAAATTATTTGGAGTGCGAAAACCAAAATGAGCGAATCTCAAATCGTTGTTCTAATAGTTCTTCTTTTTTACTCTCCGGTCTTTTACCATTTGGTACTTGCCATCAAAGAAGACAGAGAAGGGGTTCGCAAAGTCTTAAAGAGGTTTTATAGATATTTAAAGATTAGCTTTCTGTGTTTGTTCATTTTGTTAATAGGCACCCTCATCATATCACATACCAACTATTTCGACTACGAAAAGCCAATCAAATTCGAACGCTACGATCAAATAACATTTGAAAATTTCCGCGGTATAGAGCTATTTAAGAAGTCACTTTATGGCAATGAGCGCTTCGCCTATGTGGTGACTTCCATTGATTCTGAAATAGAAGAAGACGGGGTGGTGGTCCAATCCTTATTTCACCCTTCAAGGTCTTTTGTTTATAAGAAAAACGTGTTTAGCAAAGAGCTTTTGTCCCATGAAAAGTATCATTTCAAAATCACAGAACTCTATGCCAGAAAGGCGAAAAAAGAAATTTCATCAATTGAGCATATTGACAAACCTCAGATCAGAAACATTATTCGTAAGGCTAAAAATGAGGAAAACTCATTTCAGAAGCAGTATGATCATGACACATTTCATAGCTACGTCTACAGTGAGCAAAATAGATATGAGAAAGAAATTGATAGTATGTTAGTTTTGCTCTCCGATTATATGAATCCAAAAGTTGAATACCATGAAAACGATTAATCAGTTCCTATTGTCATTGCTAGCACTAATTGTGCTCAGCTGCGGTTCGGATAAACACGATTTTCCGCTTGACAAAAGGTATTGGGATGTTAAAGACTACGACAATGCTGCCAGAGAATTGAGGTTTGGCTATGAGAAAGATGAACAATTACCAATGTTCGATAATCCTGAAAGTAGAATAATTGTAGAAAAATTGACAGACCACCAAAATTATAAGGTCGTTCTTGATGATGACGAGCTGGGCTTAAAATATAGAAACAACATAGCTGAGAAGTTCTTTGAGGAGTGGAAGGGTATGACCAAAATTTATTTAGCCAGAGACAGAAAGGACCAATATTTATATGAAAAGGAATTGCTGGCAGTAAGGCACTTTGGTTTAGGGCTGCAGATCAAATACTTTGATTTAGGTAATCAGCAAATCATAAAAAACTCTGATGACCCAAATTCATCTGAAACTAAGCGAGTGGTAAACTCAAATATCAAAACGCTTGTAAACAACTATTTGAATTACCTGGACCAAATAAACAACGAAGAGTCTTTTACCGCTTCTGGTCAAAAAATATTAGGGCAAGGCATTGAGAAATACTTCAATGAATTGATTGATCACTACCCGGATGCCGACTATACGGGTTTGGTAAATAAGGCGGAATTACTTCTAAAAAAGAGCAAATCGACTGATATACAGCAACCGCTGCAAAAATTAATCACCCGACTCGATGCTAAGCAATCATCGAAATCATATTGACCCCCGGACGCTGAATGCCGTGAGCCTTCCTGCCGCCAAACTGTTACCCATCTAGCGCTCAATGTAGTGAGCCTTCCTGTCCGCATACAGCTGCTTTTCTATTCAGGCACTTTATTGCCGTATTAAATACGCCCGGACAACAAGTGAAGGGACACCCGATAGAAAAGTCTTTATATTCGGCTTAACCATGAAAAGAACCATTTCACTTTTAGTATTAGCATTCCTTTATGCTTGTTCGCCAACGGCCCAACAAGGCGAACAAGGTGCTGAGGATCAGGAAAAACCGAACCAGGCTAGAGATTTCTTTGCGAGAATGGAGTCCAAAGCTTTAGACGCGCCTTATAAGGGGATTTTTTCCGGGCAGGACTCCTCTGAGAACCTGTTTCCAGTCAAAGCAACTAACGTTTCTACCGCTCCCATAGTGGATGCAGCCAATGACTTTTTAAATCGTTTGAGTGATGAACAATTGAACCGAACGGTATATGACATCCAGGATGAAGAATGGCGCAAATGGAGCAATGTAGATAACGGCATCTATGAACGCCAGGGGGTAAGTTTAAAGGAGATGACGAGGTCTCAAAAGAAATTGGCTTTTGAGCTAATGCAGGTTTCCTTAAGTGTTAAAGGATTACAGCTGAGCAAAGACATCATGAAAACGGACCAAACGCTCAAAGAGCTCAACAATGGGTCAGAGGCTTTTGATGAAGAGCTTTACTTTTTAACCATCATGGGTAAACCCTCTTTAGCAGAGCCATGGGGCTGGCAAATGGATGGTCATCATCTGGTGATTAATTATTTTGTTCTGGGCGATCAGGTGGTGATGTCTCCAGTATTTATGGGAGGTGAACCCATCATTACCACCACCGGAAAATATAAAGGCAATACCTTGTTTCAAGACGAACAAAACCTAGGATTGGCGTTTATGCAATCATTACCAGGTGAGCATCAGGCCTTGGCTACCATCTCCGGGGAAAAAACGCGAAACAATAATGTTGCAGAGGCTAACAAGGACAATTTGGACCTTGATTACCAGGGAATACCCGCTTCGAAATTGACCGACCAACAAAAAGACCAACTGTTGAATTTGATCCATCTATACATCAGTAATATGAGAGAAGGCCACCAACAGATAAAAATGGAAGAAGTGAGGCTTCATATTGATGGTACCTGGTTTTCCTGGGTGGGTGAAACTTCTGAAGATGCCGTATTTTACTATCGCATTCATAGCCCTGTTGTGTTAATTGAGTTTGACCATCAGAGAGTGGTGGGGGTGCCTGGTGCCAATGATAGAAAACCAACAAGAAACCACATTCATACAGTGGTTAGAACCCCCAATGGAAACGATTATGGAAAGGACCTTTTAAGGCAGCATTTAGAAGGTCATCATCACTAGAACAGGGGGTATAAAGCAGGCTATATCTCTTCGTAAATAAGGAATGAAACATTGCACATCATAAAATGAAACTCTGGAAAACACTACGAGACCTTAATTCAGGCGATGCCACCCCTGGTTGGACAAAATTCATGACCTTTTATATCATGCCATTGTTTATCATCGGATGTGGGTATGGCTATTGGTATTTTGGAAAAATCCTGAATTCTACATTGTCCGATTTCTCAACTGTCACCACTAACCTAACCGAGATTTGGCTAGACGAACGCAGTAATAATAAAGAAATTGAGACCATTTATACAGACCTTTATTTAACTACAATTGAAGGCTTGAAGCTTCAAAAGAAGGACATTGGAGATCACTCTGTTTTCATGATAAAGAGCATAACAAAAGATGAAAGGGTTGAGCTATTCTATGATCATCAAAATGGAATTATCAAGGAGATGAGGTTGAATGATGAACCTATAATTTCATTTCAAGCAGAACTAGAAAGTCATCGCAGGGGAAGGATCATGTTATTATTATTTTTCTTTGGTTTCCTACTATGGTATGGTTTCAGAATGTACAGATATCGGAAGTACGGAATGATCTAACTTTTGCCTCTGAACCTGACTGGCTGCTCAATCAATAAAAAAACCAATACCATCCGTACGATAGTATTGGCTAAAAAGGTTTTATCAATGCCTCTCCTAATTGATAAATATGAACCTTTCAAATTTTTACTGACAGCGAGCTGGAAGCTGTGTTCCGGCTACCGGTACTCCATCAGTAATGACTCTGTATGCAACACCCTGTGATGTTGGCTCAAAGAAATAGCACCCGTTTCCATCTTGTGCCGGAACCTGGCCAATGCCTAATTCGATCACAGCATCTTCAGTTTCAGAAGTAAATTCTACCAGTACAGCATAGGCTACATTTTGATTGTTTTTATCAGGCGCGATGCCTTTTGCAATGTAAAATGGGGTTATAGGAGCACCATATTTCGCGGGGTCCCAAACCATGTCGCTTCCTACATTGAATTCCTGCCAGGGGCCTAAAACAGGTTGTCCTTGATCATTGAATGCACTTGCCAGAAATGTACCTTCTACAGACCCAGCTTGTTTGATTGTAACTTGATTTGCCATAATTGGTATTTTTAAAATGTTAGTGTTTTGCTTTTAATTACATATCAAATTTCAGCATAGTACATCATGACTTAATACCCCAATGGGGGTATAGTTGACAATACCCCCTGGGGATCACTTGCGGATAGTGATGCACTGGTAAGGCAATCAAGGGCGGCATAAAAAAATGGTCCGCACCAGCAGTGCGAACCAAGGGGTTGAGGCGAGGAACTTTTAATGAGTCAGTCAGGAGGAAATGATGGCCTACCAGGCGATTTCTTCTCCATTGTGTACGAATTTGCCGGTGTAGTCTGCCGATGACAAATCCACAGAGGTCTTAGCGCCTTCCGGTGCTTCCAGGAGAGCATTCTTTCCTCCCAAATCGGTCTTCACCCAGCCAGGACGAGTCGAATTCACTTTGATATTGGTGTCTTTTAAAGAGGCCGCTAAATGCACGGTAAATGAATTCAACGCAGTTTTAGAGGCATTGTAAGCAAATGGGTCAGGCATTTTCTTAGCCCTTGGTGTCCACTTTTCAGCTCGGGGTTTTATAGCCTTTTCTTGTGCTATCCTACTCTACTGAAAACTTAGACCCAAACCGAAGTCCATCGGCTTTACCAAATTGTATCATGATTTCATCGCCTTTTCTGGCTATTTTTAGCAAAACGCTGATGTCAAAGGTAGCTTCACGTTTTACCTTGTTATCGACAACTGCCCGAACGATAATTCCACCTCGGAGAAGGGAAACCCTTACGTCACCAGCCTGTCGCGACAATATCTCAAAGTCAACAAACTCTGAGATTTCATACTTCATCTGAGCACTGAAATTATTATCCTTCATATTGTCTAACAGCAAACCCTTTTCAGGGCTAACTGAGCTGCCATTTACAGATAGGGTTACCTGAGGTGCGGGCACATGGCTGCCTTTATTTTTCTTCCAGCCTTCGCTGTCTCTGAAAAGAGCAAAATTGTACAGTTTTGCTGCTTTAGCTGGTCCGTCAATAATGTCGATCACCAGGTAATCGTCTTTCTGAGCTTTACTCAGCAATGCACTGATATCGACAGGCACACCCTCCTGAAACTTATAACCTGCATGACCTACGATTTTACCGTTTCGCAAAAGGTCTAAACCTAAATGAACCCTGTCTTTCTGCCCATTATCAAAGGCAAATTTGAATTCGCCATCATACCTATCGAGCCTTGTATAAAGCAGTCCCCGCTTTAGCGAAACATTGTCCAGATAGAAAGTGATTTCAGCTGCTTTTGTCCCGGATGTACCCATCTCTGTAGCGCTTGTGGCTGGCAGGGGGTTGCTTTTTACAGTAATGGCCCCAACTACGAGTATGATACCAATGGCTAACACCGCTTTGGACCGGCCGGTCCATCCCGATTCTTTTATGCTCATCATCGCTATTCTCTTTTTAATGAATGATAAATTGAAATTGTGTACCAACCCGTATGAGTTGTTGCTGATCAGTTGTCTCAAGAGCAAAGACTGATACTCAACTAAGGAGAAACCCTGTTGAAGCATATTTTTATCTGCTATGTATTCATGCGTCTGTTTTAGTGATTTTATGAGCAGCCACACTACTGGGTTGAACCACAGAAACGCTGCTATCAGTTGAACAAATATTAAGTCAATAGAATGTCTTTGCTGAATATGGGTCTTCTCATGTGCGAGAATCTGAGCATATTCCGTTTCATCTTCAATGTTGGCTGGAATAAAAACGGTATTCAAAAAAGAAAAGGGGGCCATATTGGGTGCTACCTCCATCACATTCAGTCCATCCAAATCAGTGGCAACCAATTTCTTTTTCATCTGATAGATTTTTACATAGCCCAGACTGAGTTTAAACACACGATAGGTGAGGCCTATGGTATATATCACGATTGCCAAAACCATGATGATGCGCCAAAAACCCCAGTCTTGAGACGTGAATTGTTGCCACCATGACGCATTGTCTTCAGTAGAGATTGTTGACCATTCCGACCAGTTCTCAAAGGTGGTATGGTAGGAGTTTCGGGCCAAACCCAATTCAGTACCTTGCTGATTGATGAAGCTTTCGCCTGCGTTGATAAACTCAAAACTCACCAATGGTAATAATAAGGACAGCGCTAAAATGGAAATGAGAAAGAAGCGATTGAAGCTGAAAAACGTCTCTTTGCACAACAAAAACCGGTAGGCACCATAGAGCACAATCAGGACGAGGCTTGCTTCAAACAGGTATAGTATGAAGCTATTCATCCTTTTGAGATTTGAGTGATTCTAATAGCTTGATTGCCTCATCCAGCTCTCTTTCGTTCAACTGCTTGCTTTCAGAAAAGAAGTTCACCACCTGCTTGAACGAGTTATTGTAATAGTCGGTAACCAGCCTTGATAATTGGCCTTTCCTGTACTCTTCCTTCGATATTTTGGGAAAGTACTGGTGCGAATTTCCATAAGCTGTATAGCCCACAATGTCTTTCTGTACCATTACCCTAACAATAGTAGATACCGAATTATAAGGAGGTTTGGGGTTGGGGTATTGCTCGATTATATCTTTGATAAAACCTTTTTCGATACCCCAGAGAATCTTCATAATCTTCTCTTCTGCCTTAGTGAGCGTAGTCATTGCTTTTAGTATTTAATCAATCAGCTACACAAGTATAGAACTTGTTTTTAAGTTTAACAACTTATTGATAAGTTAGTAAACTTAAAAATAAGTTTGAGGTACCTTTTTCTTCTAAAAAGCCATTATTTATGAAAACACTTACTCCTATTTTTCTTCTGCTGATTTTGATGGGCTGTGATACTCCGGCCCTGGATAACAAGGGACTGTTGGCCGAGCGAATATCCAGAATCGAAAACGGTCTTCAACCCAACCTGCAAATCCAGGGAGCAGCCATACCTAACTACAACATTGAAGCCAGGATGAGAGAGTTGGGTATTTCCGGAGTGAGCATTGCGGTCATTAATGAAGGTCAACTGGAATGGGCCAGAGGCTATGGTATTGCAGACAGTATGGAAAACAGGCCGGTAACCACAGAGACGATGTTTCTGGCGGGGTCCATAAGCAAACCGGTTACTGCACTCAGGGCACATCAGCTTTCTGAAGACGGGCGCATAAACCTTGATAGAGATGTAAATGAATACCTGACAAGCTGGAAGCTGCCTGAAAATGAGTTTACAGAAAATGAAAAAGTCACCACCCGTAGAATTCTGAATCATACGGCAGGCCTAACCGCCTGGGGCTTTCCAGGATACGACAAAGGGGATACTATACCCACTGTCAGGGAAGTACTGGATGGCAAAGGCAATACCGAACCCGTTCGCGTGTATCAGGTACCGGGTGAGGGCTGGCAGTACTCAGGCGGAGGCTATACCCTTATGCAGCTTATGATCACGGATGTCGAAAGAAAGACCTTCCCGGAACTGATGCAGTCAGCCGTATTAGCCCCTTTAGGCATGACCGCCAGTACTTTTGAAAACCCCTTGCCCGAAAAGTATCATGCTATTGCTGCAACCGGCTATCGTACAGATGGCAGTGAAGTGGAAGGCAAATGGCCGATCTATCCGGAAATGGCAGCTGCTGGTCTGTGGACTACGGCTTCACAACTCGCACTGTATGCCAAAGAAGTTCAACAGATCTACCAATCTCAACAAGACGGATTGTTGAAGGCAAGCACTGTAAATGAAATGCTTACTCCGGGTATGAATGATTGGGGCCTTGGGCCGGTGCTAACTGAACACACCTTTGGGCATGACGGAGCAGATGAGGGTTTCAGGGCCAATCTGATAGCCTGGAAGGAGCATGCTGTCGCAGTGGTAATCATGCTCAACTCAGACAATGCGAGTATCATTCAGGAAATTAACCTGAGCATTGCTCAGGAATATGGACTGCCAGGGGTGGAGCCTGTTGAAAGGGTGCTGCACCCACTTTCAACCCAAGCGCTACAAAGGTTTACGGGTAAGTATAAAATTCCGGACCTGGGCGAAGTAGAAATGGTCATAAGAGACAACCAGCTGGTTCACCTGGCCCCTTTCGCACCTCAGCCTATTGTTTTACTTCCCACCTCAGACCTTAAATTTTTCAACGAAGCGAATGGTGCCTATCTCGAATTTCTGCAAGAAGGTGATGCCATAACCGGTTTCACATTTTATGGGTTTAAAGCTTCTAAAATGGAATAGAAAATACAGAAGTTATGTTCGCAAGCACCTAAACACTTGATTCACCTATTTGGCGAGCGCCTGCCTCAATGCATTTTTGAAAGCACTAGGCTGGTCAATCCAAAGCATATGACCTGCTCCATCAATGATTTGCAGTTTGGCCCTTTGTACCTCACTGGCCCATTTGCTGATTAGCCCGTTGCCAAAATCGAGAAAGTCATGTGATGCGGCAATGAAATTGACCGGGTAGGTCTGTTTTTTAAATTCACTGATATAATCCCAACCGTCTTCCGGATAAGTTTGCGCGGTTAGGCCGAATACCTGGCCCTGATAAAGCGACCTACCACCTGTTAAACCAGTCCAGTTTTTTACATCAAAGAGCATGCGCCTGGCAAAGTTGATTCTGAACTGTGCAGTGTGCTGTTGGGGGCTAAGTTTATCCTGGTGCAAACCATACTTCTCCATCTCCTGATCTACTGCCGCACGATTCATATACTGCTGCTGATTTGCCGACTGTAAATTATAAACCTCAACATCAGTTTCGCTGAATTCAGTTTTTAGGTGAGCTGGAGTTACCAGTGTGAGCCTTGCTACACGTTCAGGGTACTTGCTGGCATAGGCACTTGCCAAAACAGCACCCATAGAGTGCCCCATGATGTTCATTTTCTCCAGGTTCAATGCTTTCCTGAGTAGCTCCAGGTCTTCGATGTGATTTTGAAAAGAGATGAGCGAATCGGGGCTGGGTGAATGCAAAGACCCCCGCTGATCGTACAACACAAAATGGAAGGCATCTTCCAAGCCCGCCACCGCTGAAACCAAGCCTGTGTAATCTCCGCCCCAGCCTCCATGAAGCAGCACCACAGTATCGGGCCCAGTGCCAAACTCCACCACATAAAGCTCAGGAGACGAGCCCCATTCTCCGGTTGGCAAAAACCAATCATGCATTGTTGGAAGTTCCTGCGCATTTAATCTTAAAATGAGCAGTACCAGTAAAAGGGTAAGAATGGGTCGCATAAGAGTTATTTGAAGTGATTGATCGTCATGTCCCTCGGAAATATCTGTTGCCACCTGATGGGCATGGTGTAATTTTCAAAAAGAATACCAAACAACCAACTCACTGTCAATCAGTAGATTATTGAATTCTATTGAAAGTTGCCATGTTCATTTGTGATCAGTGTTCGTCTTATAATGGGCCATACTTGGGATATCATTACCAAGCAGGATGTATATTGAGGTGTTTAGTGATAAGAAAAGAATAGACATGAAAACCAAACTGATTTTCCTCTTCTTGCTATTCACCTCTATGCTTTATGGCCAGCAAGAAGCTCAGCAGGCATTTAGCGAAGGAGTGAAACAGCTACAGTCTAAAAATTTTGTTGAAGCCGAAAAGTCATTCACTATTGCTATTGAGAAAGGCATCTCAGAAAACGGGCTGAAAATGTCTTATATCTACAAAGGCTTTGCACTTAATGGCCAAGGAAAGTATAGTGAATCGATAACTTGTTTTGACAAAGCGATTGTGATTGATTCCTTAGACCCCGCGACTTTTACAGACCGTGCCTTAGCCTACAGTTATAAGAAGGACTACACCAATGCGATAAAAGACTTTGAGCATGTTCTGGCGCTTGATTCAACTGGTGGACAAGCCGAAGCTGCGTATTTTTATCTCGGCAAAATCAAGATGTTGACATATGAAAACGAAGCCGCAATTCCGCTTTTTGATAAACTCCTAAAGCTTGTTCCAACAGATGCGGAGGCCTACTTTCTTCGTGGTACGGCCAAAAGCAATATGATGGATTCAGATGGTGCAATTACCGATTTTGATAAGGCAATTGAATTGAGGCCTAATTATATGGAAGCCTATGCCAATCGTGGAGTCCAAAAAATTAACAAACTTCCAGTTGATCAAAAAATAGGCAAAAAGATAAAGTGCATCAAAGACCCCTGTTCCGATCTCTTAAAGGCAAAAGAATTAGGTGATACTTCAGTCGAAGACATGCTATTTCTTTATTGCAAAAAGTGTAAATAAAACACCCCCAACACCTCAATACTTCAACACCTCTTTCAGCTTGCTATGTCCGCTGCGGCTTACGGGCAGCTTGGCACCGTTTTTCAGGCTCAACAGGTACGAATCTTTTTCGTAGAGTTCCAGCTTTTCAATCTGCTTCACACTTACAATGTGCGAGCGGTGGATGCGCACAAACTCGCCTTCCGGCAGGTTTTCTTCCAGGTGCTTCATGCGCATTTGCTTCAGATACTTACCCTGGTCGGCATGTATTTCCACATAGTCGTCTTGCGCTTGAAAGTGACTTACCTGGTCCAGCGATAAGATGTGGATTTTATTCCCCGTCTTCACCACTATACGGTCCAGCGTTTCGCCTAGCTCTTCTCGCTTTTCCTGCAAGGTTTCCATCTCAGCTTTGCTCGAAGCTTTACTGCCTATTTTGTCAAGGGCCTTCTTCACCGCCTCTCCAAAGCGTTCGTCAGAGTAAGGCTTCAGCAGGTAGTCGGTAGCGTTTTGCTCAAAGGCTTTGATGGCATACTGGTCGAATGCCGTGCTGAAGATGACCGCTGGAGGATTATCAATCAGCTCCAGCATTTCAAAACCCGTGATCTTCGGCATTTGAATGTCCAGAAAAATGAGATCAGGTTTTTCTTCCTGAATGGCTTTGAGGCCCTGAAAGCCATCGGCACATTCTTTTATCACCTCTATTTGCTCAAAAGGCTTTAGGTAGGCTTTGATGATGTCGCGGGCCAGCTGCTCATCATCTACAATTATTGCTCTAATCATGCTCAAGGTCGATTTGCGGTATATCCAGGCGAACGGTGAAGATTTCCTCAGACTTTTCCGTAAACACTAATTTAGGCACCCCATAGATTACCTGTAGGCGTTGGGTCACATTTTTCAGGCCTATGCCTTTTCCCTTCCGGCTCACAGCATTGGGGTCGTATTCGTTTTGCACCGTCACCCGCAGGATGTTGCCATCCAATACGGCATTCAGGCGAATGGTAACCTGTTCCAGACTTTCATAAATGCCATGCTTGATGGCGTTCTCAAACAGTGGCTGCAAGATTAAGTTGGGCAGTGTACAGGCTTTGGTGTCTTCGGCAATGTCGGTTTCTACCTGCAGGCGGTCGCCAAATCGCACTTTCTCAATATCGAGGTACAGCAGCAGGTTGTTCAGTTCTTCATCCAGTGTATTCAGCTGGTCGTTCTCTTTCCCCAGTGAATAGCGCAGAAATTCCGACAGCTTAATCACCATAGCACGGGCCCGGTCAGGGGCGGTAATGGTGAGTGATGAAATGGAGTTGAGACTATTGAAGATAAAGTGAGGGTTGATCTGCGACTTGAGCATTTCCAGCTCCGACTCCTTCAGCATAGTCTCCAGCTGTGACTGCTCCTGCATGCGCTGGTTCAGGTCGTCATAGTAGCGTATGAGGTAGTATACCAAAATGATAACAGAGTAGTACATCACCCCCAGCCCCGCACGCCAGGGTACAGACTTGCTAAGAAAAGTGAGATACTCCTCATCTGCCACAAAAATATTTTTAAGCGAAGTAGTGGTGGCCAGTATGGTCAGGGAAATAGACATGGCCGCTGCTGCCAGGTGACTGGCAATGAGGTTGATGAGCTGTGAAGCATCGAAAGAACTGTACCGAACCACAAACCATAGCGCCAGCCCTACTGCCATGAAAATACCATTGAAGATGAGGCTATCGGCCAGGGCTTCGTTTACCGTAAATTCATAGAAGTAGTAAAGCGAAAAGGCAAAGCCTGCTGCTATCACCAGCCATGAAGCCAGGTAAAAGATGATGTTCCGGTTTTTAAGAAAGGGGTGGTTCACAACAAAAAAATCCGCTATTACCCGCAATATGCATTAGAAAATCTATTGCGTAGCGAAATCGCTGTGAATCAGTAAAACTCTCTTATTCTTTGCGATTTAGCTCCTCATGACAAATTTCCAACGCATAATGCGGGTTGAAGCGGAAATTAATCAATTTCTGGAGAGAATTGTCAGAAAGAGAAGTGCCGGATACATTTCGCTTTGATCTAATCGCTGCAAATGCTCCGGCACTATATGCTTATTCAACCGTTTTATTTTACTTCTCCGCCCCCGAAGAGTACGAGACCTTTGATTACTAACTCCCTGCCGTCATTGTCGGGGTTGTTGTTAATGATTTTGCGCTCGTCTGAGAAGCCACCGAAAACTGCGGTTACTTCTACTCTCACATTCATATCAGGGGGTACGATTATGTCAGTGCCACCAAATAGAACAAATACATCCAATACGTTCGTGCCCGGTGCCAGAGTGGCGTTGACTAAGTTTATATCTGATCCTCCAAATATGGACGTGACCTTTCCTCCTTTAAAATCCTGAGAAGTGATGATTCTGTCTGCACCTCCGAAGAAAGCCGTTTCGTCCACATAATCTGAGGAGTCTCCAAATTCACTTTTTTTTTCCTTCCAGTCACCAAGTCGTCCTCTTCTAAAAATCAGGGAGAGTCCCACAATGATGAAGACCAATGGCCAGAAGTCGAATACATCCCAGAAGTCGAAGCGCCAGTTATATTCCCAGGCCATCTCTTCAATTAAGAATACACCGCCTATGATGGTAAGTATCAGCCCGAAAGTGAATTTTTCACGAGAGGCCATCAGCGCAGCTCCAATAAGAATTGGAATTGAATACCAACCGAATAAATAGTCGGGAAGGAAATTGTTAAGAATATCAAGGTTTTCTAAGACCATGAGAAGTCCTACGAGGACTAAAACGCCTCCCAGAATGTACCGTTTGTTAGGTTTTGATGCCATAATGCTGTGTTTTAAAATGGGGCTTCTCAAACTCTTTAAAACCGTTACCCTGAATTGATTTCAGAATGACGAACTATTGTTTAAGAAAACCCCCGACCGTTTATCTTTTGAGTTTCTGTTAGATCTTTCGGGGACCAACCTTCAGACCTTTTGTTGTTATTTCAAGCTTTCAACCTTTGGACCCCGTTCTGTACGAGCCCTTTTGTTTTGACCTTTTGTGTATTGAACACATTCAAATGTACGGGGCTTTTGGCCTTCACCGATGTGTCGAATCGGTGAACGAACGCCAGCCATCGGTAAACGCCCGAACCGGTATTCCGGGAATTTTAGCCTTTCGGTGAATATCGTCAAACCGAAATATGCATGAGGGTTTCGTCATGAGGAGCTAAAGCAGAAACCTCATCTATTTATGGGTTCACAGTGGTTTAGCTACGCAATAGATTGTCTAATGTATATTTTGGGTTAAAAGCATGCCTGCAAATCCGCATGATTGGCTAGTTTTGAGACCGGATATTGCGATGGAGATCGTGATGAAGCCGTAAATCACAAAGAATCAGGATGTTTGACTTAGATAGCATAGCACCGCTATGGTGAGAAGACAAACGAAGTGCAGCGACTGATTCAAAGTGAGTTACGGCTGTAATAGAAAATCTATCGCACTATCCGGGTTAAAACCGCAATCATTAACCTACGGGATTATGGACTACAGGATAGAGAAAGATACCATGGGCGAGGTAAAGGTACCTGCCGACAAATATTGGGGCGCACAAACCCAGCGTTCGCGCAATAACTTTAAAATAGGCCCAGAAGGCAGCATGCCCCTTGAAGTGGTCTATGGCTTCGCTTACCTGAAAAAAGCAGCAGCGCATACCAACTGTGCCCTGGGCGTAATGACCGAAGAAAAGAGAGACCTGATCTCGGCTGTATGTGACGAAATTCTTGAAGGCAAACTGGACGATCAGTTTCCATTAGTAGTATGGCAAACCGGCTCGGGCACACAGTCTAACATGAACGTAAATGAGGTAGTGTCTAACCGTGCTCATGTGCTGGCAGGCAATGCCCTGGGCTCAGGCAATATGCTCATTCACCCAAATGACGATGTGAACAAGTCGCAATCGTCTAACGATACATACCCCACAGGCATGCACATTGCGGCCTATAAAATGATTGTGGAATGTACCATACCCGGTGTAGAGCAATTGAGAGATACCCTCAAGGCCAAGTCAGAGGCCTTTATGAAAGTGGTGAAGATTGGCCGCACCCACCTGATGGACGCCACACCGCTTACCCTGGGTCAAGAATTCTCAGGCTATGTATCTCAGCTGAATCACGGTTTGAAAGCATTGAGAAATACGCTCGATCACCTTTCTGAACTGGCCTTGGGCGGTACAGCCGTAGGTACGGGCATCAACACCCCGGCAGGTTATGCCGAGTTGGTGGCCGAAAAGATTGCCGGCTTCACAGGCTTGCCTTTTGTTACCGCAGAAAACAAATTTGAAGCGCTGGCCGCTCACGATGCTTTTGTAGAAAGCCATGGCGCCCTGAAGCAAATGGCCGTTTCGCTGAATAAGATCTCAAATGACATTCGTATGCTGGCCTCAGGCCCAAGGTCAGGTATCGGAGAGATCATCATTCCTGCCAATGAACCAGGTTCCAGCATAATGCCGGGCAAGGTAAATCCTACCCAGTGCGAGGCCATGACCATGGTGTGTGCTCAGGTGATGGGCAATGATGTAACCATATCTGTAGGTGGCGCACAGGGTCATTACGAGCTCAATGTATTCAAGCCGGTAATGGCATATAACCTGCTGCAATCGGCCCGTTTGATTGGCGATGCCTGTGTGTCTTTCGATTTGAATTGCGCAGTGGGCATAGAACCTAACCACAAAAGTATACAACAGCACCTCAATAATTCGTTGATGTTAGTAACGGCCCTTAATACCAAGATTGGTTATGAGAAAGCCGCTAAAATTGCCAAAACAGCGCATGAAAACGGGACTACTTTAAAAGAAGAATCAGTCAATTTGGGCTACCTGACCCCCGAGCAATTTGACGAGTGGGTGAGGCCTGAAGATATGATTGGAAGTTTGAAAAGCTGATTTTAAAGCGCTAATTTGTAGCAGCTTAAACTATAGACTACTCAATAACTCCCTAATAAAGATGAAAACGACCAAGGTATTTTTTACCCTGCTCATAGGCATACTTACAGCCAGCATGGCTTTTGGTCAAATGACCAAGGCCGAAAAGAAGGCCTACAAGCGGGAAATGAAAGAATGGAAAAAGAAGAAAAAGGCGATGTCGTCTGATGACTTCAAAATTCTGTTTGAAGAACACACCGCACTGAAAGCTTCAAATGCTTCCATGACTGGCGAAATTGAAACGCTGGAAGAGCAGATCACCTCTAAAGATCAGCAGGTCAGTGATCAGCAAAAGCAGATACAACGCATGCAGGCACAATTCCAGGCTACTCAGCGTGAGCTGGATAACCTTAAGAAAGAGCCCGCGAAGCCAGCCTATAATCCTGATGTAATCAATGGTGAAGACTTTAGTGTAGGCGTGGTTTTCAAAGTGCAGGTAGGTGCTTTCCGCAAAATGGACCTGGGCAAATATGCCGAGCAGTCCAAAGAGTTTTCTCAGGAAGAAATGCAAGAGCTTAGAAAGTACGTGATTGGCAATTTCAGAAACTACGAAGACGCCAATGTACTGAAAAGGTACCTGCGCGAAATGGGTGTTGAAGATGCCTGGATCGTACCTTACCGCGATGGTAAGCGTGTACCACTGAAAGACGTGATCAATACAGCACAGTCTAACTAGTATTATTACAAAGATATTTTTAAGCAGTGAGCTCAATGTTCACTGCTTTTTTTTGCACCAGGGTTTTTAGACCTTAATTCTTTTTAAATTGATCATATGCAGAAAAGGTGGTTGTTAGCGGATAGGCCAGAGGAAGAGGATGTCAACACATTGAGGCAATCACTGAATGTAAATGAATCGATAGGCACTCTCTTGGCTCAAAGAGGCATTACTACTTATGATGAGGCCCGGTACTTCTTCCGTCCTACGCTAGACCAAATGCACGACCCATTCCTGATGAAGGACATGGAAAAGGCAGTAAAACGCCTCAATGAGGCCGTTTCTCAGCACCAAAAAATACTGGTCTATGGTGACTATGATGTAGATGGCACCACGGCCGTTACCACCTTCTATGGGTTTATGCTCAGCCTGTACGACAAGCTTGAGTATTACATTCCAGACCGTTACCAGGAAGGCTATGGTGTTTCGAGTAAAGGCATTCAATACGCCATCGACAACGATTTTTCGGTCATCGTAACGCTGGACTGTGGCATCAAGGCCAACGACCGCATTCAGGAAGCAAAATCGGCCGGTATCGATGTCATCGTATGCGACCATCACATGCCCGGAGAAGAACTGCCTCCCGCCCTGGCCGTGCTCGACCCAAAACGCCCCGACTGTACTTATCCATATGATGGACTATCGGGCTGTGGTGTAGGTTTTAAGCTGCTTCATGGCTACTGCCTCGACAACGAAATTCCACTAAACAAACTCTACGCTTACCTGGACTTGCTATCCGTAAGCATTGCCTCTGACATAGTGCCGCTGAAAGGCGAGAACCGGGTGATGGCCTACTTTGGCCTGAAGAAATTGAACAAGGATCCCAGGCCCGGACTGAAGGCACTCATCGAATTATCTCGCTCCAGGCGCGATATGACCATCTCTGGCATTGTTTTTGGCATAGGACCGAGGATCAATGCTGCGGGAAGAATGGCGCATGCCGGGGCCGCTGTAAACCTGCTACTTGCCAAAACTGAAGAAGAGGCAAGTGAGCTGGCAAGCCTTGTAGACGACAAGAATGAGGTGAGAAGGAACTTTGATAGTACCATCACCGAAGAGGCCCTGCGAATGATTGAAGAAGATGAAGCTACGGCCGACCAAAAGTCAACCGTACTTTACAAAGAAGACTGGCACAAAGGCGTGATAGGCATAGTAGCTTCGCGGTGTATCGAGAAGTTTTACAAGCCTACGGTCATACTCACAGAGTCTAACGACAAGGTGACGGGTTCGGCCCGTTCTGTGCAAGGCTTTGATGTGTACAGTGCCATCTGCGAATGTGCAGACCTGCTGGACCAATATGGAGGCCACATGTATGCTGCCGGGGTAACCATGGATGTAGACAATGTAGATGCCTTTCGTAAGCGCTTTGAAGAAGTGGTGTCACGTGACATTACAGAGGACCAGCTCATCCCTTCGGTAAACATCGATACGGTGCTGTTCCTGGATGATATCGACTTCAGGTTCTACAACGTGCTTTCCCAAATGGGACCCTTCGGCCCGCAGAACATGCAGCCTGTTTTCGTAAGTGAAAACCTGCATGCGATCAACGTTAAGGTGCTCAAAGGCCAGCACCTGAAGTTTCATGTAAAGCAGGAAGGTACCGATGCTTCCTATGAAGCCATTGGCTTCGGACTGGGCGAGTATCACGACCTGGTAAACTGCGGCATGAAGTTTCACATGGCCTATACCATTGAAGAAAATGACTTTCGTGGTCATAAATCGCTTCAATTGTATGTGAAGGACCTGAAATTTGATTGATAAACCCGGAATAGAAAGTCTATTGGATCATCCGGGATAAACTTTATTTTTGCTGCCCATGATTCTGCGTGCCGACCACATGGTTAAGACCTATAAGAAAAGAAAGGTCGTTAATGATATCTCTCTCAAAGTAGAGCAAGGTGAAATTGTAGGACTGCTTGGTCCTAATGGAGCCGGAAAAACCACAAGTTTTTACATGATTGTGGGTTTGGTAAAACCTACCGAAGGAAAAATCTTTCTCGAAGAAGAAGAGATTACTTCGCTGCCCATGTTTAAGCGGGCACAGCTGGGCATAGGCTATCTGGCCCAGGAACCCAGTGTGTTTAGAAAGTTGACAGTGGAGGAAAACATCATGGCCGTGCTGGAAATGACTAAGCTTTCGCGCAAAGAGCAGAAAGAAAAAATGGAGGCTTTGCTCGAAGAGTTTAGCCTTACGCATGTCCGCAAAAACAAAGGCCAGGTACTATCGGGCGGAGAGCGCAGGCGTACTGAAATAGCAAGGGCACTTTCGGTTGATCCCAAATTCGTTTTACTTGATGAACCCTTTGCGGGAGTAGACCCCATTGCGGTTGAAGAAATTCAAGGAATTGTAGCCAAGCTCAAAAACAGAAATATTGGTATATTGATTACCGACCACAATGTGCAGGAAACCCTTTCCATCACTGACAGGGCTTACCTCATGTTTGAAGGCAAACTGCTAAAAGCAGGTACGGCAGAAGAGCTGGCAGCCGATGAGCAGGTAAGAAAAGTATACTTGGGTCAACACTTTGAGCTAAAGCGAAAAATATAATAAGACATATACCTTGGCCATCCTCAATTCCATACTGACCTGGGTCATGAAAAAGCGAATGCATGACATTGAGCTTTTCATGAAATACCCCTTGGAAGTACAGGAAGAGCTCTTTAAAAAGCTGGTGACCACCGCCCGTAATACGGAGTTTGGTCGTACTCATGGCTTTGCCGACATCCACAACGAGGAGCAATACCGTAACATGATCCCCATCTTCGATTATGAAGATATTTGCCCTTATATAGAGCGTAATATGACCGGGGAGCAGAACCTGCTTTGGCCCTCTGATGTTAGGTGGTTTGCCAAGTCATCGGGTACCACCAATGCCCGCAGCAAATTCATACCGGTGTCTTACGAGGCCCTGGAAGACTGTCATTTCAAAGGCGGTAAAGACATGCTCTCGCTGTACTGCAATAATTACCCGGAGACCCGCATGTTTGCTGGCAAGGGCCTTACCATTGGCGGCAGTGCACAGGTAAACCAGTTCGACCCCAATGGAGAGTCACACTATGGCGATGTGTCTGCAGTAATTATGAGCAACCTGCCTTATTGGACCCGCTTTGTGCGCACCCCTACACTGGACATTGCCCTGATGGATGAGTGGGAATCAAAGCTAGACAAGATGGCCCGCGTGACCATGGACGAAGATGTGACCAGTATCTCCGGTGTACCTACCTGGACCCTCGTGCTCTTGCAAAAGGTGATGGAATTGAAAGGCGCTTCTAATGTATTGGAAGTATGGCCCAACCTGGAAGTATTCTTCCATGGCGCAGTAGCTTTCGGCCCTTACAGAAACATCTTCAAAAAGATGATTCCTTCTGATGACATGCGTTACATGGAGACCTACAATGCTTCAGAGGGCTTCTTTGGCATTCAGGACCAGAAAGGGGAAGATGACATGCTGCTGATGCTCGATTATGGCATCTATTACGAGTTCATTCCCTTTGCAGAAATACATAAAGAGAACCCAAAGGTCATAGGCCTTGACCAGGTAAAAGTTGGGGAGCAATATGCCATTCTCATTTCTACCAATGCGGGCTTGTGGCGATATAAAATTGGTGATACTGTTCAGTTTACATCGGTAGACCCTTTCCGCATCAAAATCTCTGGCAGAACGAAGCACTTTATCAATGCTTTTGGTGAAGAAGTGGTCATAGAAAATGCTGAACGTGCAGTGGCCTGGGCTTCTGAGCGCACGGGGGCCATGATCAATAACTTTACGGCTGCTCCCAAATACCTGGGAGAGAATGAAAAAGGAGCACACGAGTGGATCATTGAGTTTGAGAACGATCCGGACGACCTGGAGAAGTTTGTGCAATTGCTGGACAAAAAGCTACGCGAAATCAACTCAGATTACGATGCCAAGCGCTATCGCAACATTGCCCTCAGAGCACCGATTGTGCACAAAGCCGCCCCAGGCACTTTTTACCAGTGGATGAAAGGCAGGGGCAAGCTAGGAGGCCAACACAAAGTGCCGCGTCTCTCCAATACCCGCGAATACCTGGATGATATTCTGGCCAAGATGTCTGTTAGTCAGGCCTGACCTTGAACACCCATGACCAAATCAGAAAAAGTAGATTTTATAGTCAAAACCCTGGAATCGCTGTACCCTGAAGTACCGGTTCCACTAGATCACAAAGACCCTTATACCCTGTTGGTAGCTGTGCTGCTTTCTGCCCAGTGCACCGATGAACGAGTGAATAAAATCACCCCGCACCTCTTTGCGCAGGCCGATAACCCTTATGACATGGTAAAGCTTACTGTGGAGGAGATCAAAGAGATCATAAGGCCTTGCGGACTAAGCCCAATGAAGTCGAAAGGCATTGCGGGCCTTTCCAGAATTCTGGTAGATAACTATGGAGGAGAAGTGCCACAAGACATGGAGGCCCTGGAAGAGTTACCGGCTGTTGGCCATAAGACGGCCTCTGTGGTTATGTCTCAGGCCTTTGGTGTACCGGCTTTTCCAGTAGATACGCACATTCACAGGCTTATTTATCGCTGGGGGCTGACCACGGGTAAGAATGTGGTGCTAACCGAGAAAGACTGCAAGCGACTGTTTGACGAAGCACTTTGGAACAAGCTACACTTGCAGATCATCTTCTTTGGGCGAGAATACTGCCCAGCCAGGGGTCATAATCCGCACGAATGCCCAATTTGCTCTAAAGTAGGCAGAGCTGCCGTTTTCAAAGATTTCGACCTTAAGGCCCCCAAAAAGTAACCGGCAGACCACTTCGGTTTTAACAGATTGCCCTCTATCTGGCTGGACAGAGTCCAGGTACTCATAATATGTCACAGGTTCAGAGAACCTGCGACAGTTAGTTTACTGAAGGTCTATACCTAAGAATTAACCCGTCTAAGTCGTTTTGGAAATCTGTCGCTCGGTTTTGCCGAGTGACGGTATATATCACGCGCAAAATGCGAGCGGCAGCGTTGTATCAATTATTGTGTTGAGCGCTCATAAGCAAAGCCACCTGCTCTGCCAGTGCTCCACTGGGTAAACCTGACCGAGATGAGAATATTTTCATTAACGAGTTTCAGTACCAGGTTTTTACCGACCACATCTTTGGGTGAACCCACGGCAGCACGGAAGGGGCTGAATACTAAAGTAGCTGCATCTGAAATATCACCCACGGCCCATTCGGTACCGGCAGGGCTGGCGTTTTTATCAAATGTAGGCTCGCTATTGGCATTGAAGATTTGTCCACCAGTATTGCCCCTGGTAAGCCACACCAGGTCAGAGATTCTATCTTGGTTGGCTGCATCAGTAGGGTCTGAACCAGCAGCTTTGGTGAAGGTCATGTTTGGGCCTGTCCAAATGGTGGCATCAACTGTAGCGTCTGGAATGGGCTCCTTTTCACTGGTACAGGACACCAGCCACAATGTAGCGAGGACCATCATGGCCTTGAGCCCCGCTTTATTAAATGAATTCATAATCAATCTCTTGTATTCGCAAACAGTACATTTTCACAACAGCAAAGGCTGCGCTTTGGTTTGCTAAAAAATGGTTTTAAAAAGTCTTGCCGGGTCCAGCTGGTCACTTTTCCGACAAGGAGTGATTGACGCGCCATTATAAAACAGGTTTCTGATTCTCCGCCCCACAATACAACCATTGGTGAAAGCCTATGAGATGGGCCAGGATATCAAAGAAATGTTGACACTTTTGACATTAATGTGCAATTTGACTATGTCTTTTTTACCAAAAGCTCCTATCAAGGGAGAGGTAACAATACCAAAAAAAGCAGCACGGCTTTTAAGCACTGCTTGTTGAGTAATGTCGTGAAGATTTAGATTCAGTGTGTTTTTCAGGCAGGTAAACTGCGAACTATTACTATTATGAATTACAAAAGATTATTATCGGTTGCTCTCCTCTTTTGTCTGTTTCTGGCCTGTGGTGAGAATGACCCTCCTGAGCCAATACTTACTGCCACTGGTATCAACATTAGCATTGACGAAAACCCCTCATTGGGTCAGGTCTTAGGTACTATTCAAACAGAGACCAATCAGGAAAACCTCAGTTTCAGCCTTAGCAATGAATCTGCTGCGGGAGCCATGGCGATTGATGCCAGCAGCGGTACGGTCACGGTAGCCGATATTTCCCTGTTTAATTTTGAAACTTCTCGTCAAATAACTGCTACGGTAAATGTCAGTGCAGGCGACCTTTCGGCATCAGCAGGCATTAACATCACCCTTAACGATGTGGATGAGCCATTTAATCTGTTTGACTTTGAGATCAGCATAGACGAAAACCCTTCGCAAGCACAGGTATTGGGCACAATGCAATCAGAAACTAACCAGGAGGATTTTGAATTTACACTCCAAACGGCAACTCCAGCGGGTGCCCTGGTGCTTGATGAGAATACCGGTGAGCTCACAGTGGGCAATGCCGAGCTGTTTGATTTTGAATTTTTCACGCAAATTACCGCAACCGTAGAAATGACCTCAGGTCCTCTCCGGACTACCGCAAACGTTGTGATCACTATCAACGATGTGGATGAGGCATTTACAGTATCAGATTTTAATATCAGCGTAGATGAAAACCCTCAGAACGGTCAGCTACTGGGTAGGGTTCAAACAGAAACGAGCCAGGGAGGCCTTGTTTTCAGCCTCAGCAATCAATCTCCTGAGAATGCTCTTTCGATTAATGCCAACACCGGTTCAATCGGGGTAGTTGATAATTTACTATTTGATTTTGAAGCAAATCCTCAGATTACGGCAACCGTAACTATGTCTGCGGGATCTGCCTCGACCACGGCTGACGTTACCATTTCGCTCAATGATGTAACAGAGACTTTGACGGTGCCTGATTTTAATATTAGCATTAACGAAAACCCTCAGAATGATCTGTCTCTGGGTTTTATTCAAGCAGAAACTGCACAAGGCAATATTAATTTCAGCCTCAGCAACCAATCTCCGATGGGCGCCATGATGATTAACGCCAGTAACGGTGAGCTCACAGTGGCCGATCGATCCCTATTTGATTTTGAAACGAACCCTCAAATTACCGCAACGGTTACTGTTGCAGGAGGTGCGCTTTCGGTTTCGGCTAACATTACCATTGACCTTCTTGATCGGGATGAGAATTTTAACATTTGGTCAGGCCCAACGATCACGTTTACCAAAGGTTTTGGAGCCGATCCCACCCAGGAAATCTATCAAGATCGCATTACCGATAATGTGTGGATTACCAGAGGTAACTCTGGTAGGGAAATTTACAATGCAGCTACTGAGTCTTCAGCTACTAAAGGTGTGAGTCCTGCAGGCACAGAATGGGCATTGGGTACAACTGAGGATATTAAATATCTCACTTTTAGTCCGTTTAGAAGTGCGGTGGGTTCGCCTAGAGAAGTAGCAGGTAAGGATTTGGTTCTCCACCTGATTGAGGACGATGTGTACCTTGATGTGAAATTCCTCTCCTGGTCTCAGCAAAGAACAGGAAGCTTCAGTTATGAGCGTTCTACTAAGGATTGAGTTATCTTAATCCAGCATTTGAAAACTAAATATGGAATACAGTTGATTACAATAAAAAGCCCCGTCTGAATGTTCAGTCGGGGCTTTTTACTCTACTTCTTAATCAAATTATTTCGGGTCGAGAATGTTGTTGATTCTCTCCACAGCATCTTCCAGGTGCAGCTTACTCATTCTGTCACGGGTTTTTGGAATGGCGGTGCGAATGCGGGTACGAAGCGTTTTCA
>Ga0316204_10003184_pt1 | contig 33917 bp, 28 predicted proteins | sample 6monrhotite_MG_2_FD_205661 | JGI IMG/M metagenome (GOLD analysis project Ga0316204, IMG submission 205661) | Microbial mat bacterial communities from mineral coupon in-situ incubated in ocean water Damariscotta River, Maine, United States -... | ecosystem: Environmental > Aquatic > Marine >... | reverse complement strand
AGTGGACCATGCCCATCAGAAACTGGAAACAAGCATTAAACCGATTTATGATTGAGTTCGAAGATCGACTAACCGACTTCGTATAATTATGAAAATGGCAGATACACAAACCTATGCACAGTCTCAAATGACCGCGTCTACATACTTCACAAGCCATTTTCTTTTGAGGAACTGAGCAAGTTATTACGAACAGTACTGCAATCAACTAACAGAAAATAACACTTCAAGCGGACATAGCAGTGCAACATTCGTTCTAGCTCTACATGCCCCCCTCACAATGAGCCCCTATCTGGGTAGCTTATACCTATAAGGATATTCTGAGCCACCCTACAGCTGTTCCACACTCATTTCTGGTGATGATGCAAAGCAGCCATAACACCTCTAAAACATTGAAACCAGAAGGGTCGTCATAAGATAAGAGGAACAGCTTTCTCCTTATTCATAAACACCACCTTTAAAAGCTCAATTTGAAAGAGAAAATATTGCCTAGTCCTCAATATTTAAATACATAAAGTCATTCTATTTCAGCCTCACTAGCTTCTGGCGGCAATGGTGACATATAACCAATCAACAACAGCAATCCACCCACACCTAAGAAAGAAACAATGCGCGCCAAGGTGCCACTGCCAGACATGTCAATTGCAAACAGTTTGACCACGACAACAGCTAACAACACAGCTCCGACTATCCAAAATAGGCGCAAGTTTCTCTTGCTCGCCCAAGACATTAATAGCAAAGCTAAAGCACTCCAGCTGATGGATAGTGCTGTTTGCAATACATTGGCATGAATCATCGCATTGATTGTCCATGGCACTTCAAACCAATAATGCACAGTTCGCGCGATATCCATATTAAACACGATAAAAAGGATGGCACCTATGGCTGTATAAAACTCTCTTTTTTCAAACCATAACAAATCGTATTTCTCTAAAGCCTCCCACCAGCTATAAACAGCAAGTCCTGCCAAAGCAATCACCAAATCCAGCATATTAAACAGCGGTACATAAGGCAAATAGCTGTCGACTGGATTATCCAACATCTTGATAAACCAGCCACCTAAAACCAACATGGAAATCCCAGCCGATATACTCAAATAACTTGTACGATGTTTGCACATTGGCCACCCATCATCACCACGACAAACCAGTATTACCAGCAAAGAGGTTATCACCGCTGGCACCAAATCTGCCCAGATTGGCATTTGGTTTGGATGAACCAACCACTCCGTAGCTTGCCAATGGCTTTCCCAAATTAGAAAGCTCAACACAAAACAAAAGCCTATAACATGAGGTATGCTCTTCATTAGAGGATCAGAGGCACCATGCTCTTCTAACACCTGCCTTTGGTCATCACGGTAAAATAAGATGTATGTTGTCAAAAAAGCTGGAGCCCAAGCCAGTAGCGCCCAATCTTGAGTGGGGTGACTTACATAGAAGGATTGTATCAATAAACCGCCAAGCCAGACAAAGACCAAAAGTGTATTCAGTTGATAAAGCCTATTCCAGCTTAGTTTGATGCGTAATACATCCAAAAGCCACGCTGTTAACGTGATCCACCCAATCGCAGCCAATAGTAAATCGTGGTCATGCCAATGGCGGTGCAACTCTGTGAACCCTGCAACCAACCACCATAACAACCCCCAAAGCTGAAATTTATAGATCAAGTCGGTAGGTAAGAAATCAGCTAGCACGGGAAAACTTTTCTCCCAGACTATGGCATTGGCTGAGCTTTGCATTTCTTCAGATTCCTCAGTTTGTCTGGTGAGCACAAGCACACATGCCCAGCCTGCCAATCCAATCAATAGAGCGCTTAATGATGAACCATAACTTGCCGAAGCCTGGATAGGTGAGCCAAAAATCCAACATCCTGCTGCAAGCACCTGCAAAATAAGGCCTGTGGCTACTGCGCGCTGACTCTTTTGCTTTAATCCTAACCAGAGTAAACCTACACCTTCCATTGCCCAAGCTGCCGCCGTCTCTGCCTCATCAAATTCCAGTGGAATAGCTAACGTTAACAAGGTTGCAGCGATTGAAAGCAAGGCAATCATCAACACCCTGTTTTCACTACAATAAGCAAACCATGCCGCAGCCAAATACACAAGACCTGATAAAAGCGCAGATAAACTCATACCATGCTCAAAATGATGTACCAAAGGTGTTTGTAATAAAAAGAAACCCACAGGTGTACCAAAAATAATTGAGCCATCCACACGACCAAAACCTTCTTGCTCGGGGTCTGCTTTATGCAAACTAAACAACACTCCCACTGCCAAATACATCAGCCCGAATCCGATTAGAAATGGCTCAACCGAATCAAAATATTGTTCGTTATAGTATTGGCTTCCCCACAATGCCGCGATAATAAATGTCGCAATCATGCCAAGTAAATTTAGGCTTCTCCATGCCTTGTGCCATGCCAAAATAGCAATGCCAACATTGAGCACTGCATACCAAGAAAATAAACCTACATGGCTGCCTGTGCCTGTTGAAGCAAGCATTGGCGCCAAAAAACCACCTAAAAAAGATAATATCGCAAGCCATCTCGCATTATGTATCACAGCCAAAGCCACACCGGCAGCTGAAACCAACGCTAATAAAGTCAATGCCAATAAAGGCGGAAGAATCGCATACAGCCGATACGAAGCAAAAATAGTCAGGTAGAGAAGGCCTACCCCCCCACCTTGTAAAGCCAATGCATAAACCATTCGGCTAGCACGCAAATACCAACCAAACCCAATCATGGTGCAAGCCAACAATACAATGCCTAACATTCTTACTTCAATTGAAATGTGTGAATGCTCTGCTGCGTATTTTAATAAAAAACCTGCTCCAAAAAACAAAATAATGGAACCTACTCGCACCAATGTGTTGCCGCTGACAAACCAAATCAGCATGGCCTTCATTTTCTCAAGTCCTTTTGTTCCCCAATCAGTATCATCAGCCCATACTATATCTTGAAGACCAGCATCATCCTGCGGTTCCTGTTGTTTTGATGAGTAGCTCGGCCTGCTGGCTTGTGCCGCCATAGGTTTCTTCTTGTTGCCGGCCGCCATAGCAGGTGCTGCATGCGGCTCAGCTTCTGTCTCTTCAAAGCTTGCTGGTACAGTTTTTTTATCAAAAGCCACTGCTCCAACACCAATCTGCCTACTCTTTTGTGGTGGTGAGCCTACGGAATTGTCATGCTTTAACTCCAGACGCAGTTTTTCAACCAGCGCTGATAAAGAAGATACCTTCCACCCCAACCAACCAAATAAAGCACCAAAAAATAACCCAGCCATGCCCGTTTGCCAAAACAAAACCCCTAAAAAAGAACCTAAACCAATCCATAACAACATAACAAGCCCCCGCTCACCCAAAACTAAGCTTAGGTGAATAATAAGCTTTGGTAAACAAATAGCCTTTTCCAATATATGAACCAAGGGCATCAGGTAACTTCTTAAAAAACACTATCAAGGAAATTATTTCACCGAGCACCAAAGACTAATTTCTATAAGCATTTCACAGCTTTGCCATCGAATGTTTTATGGCAAGTTAAAACAGCTCAAGCAATGCAGATTAACGCGTGCTGGCACGAACATTTTCATATTACATGGCCTGTAAGGCCGTAGCCTTTATCAACATATTTTTCTGATCTAAAAGGATGACCGAAACAAGCTTGAACTCTTTAGTAAATGATGCATATTCCCCTGCCATGGCAGGTTCCTAAAATGATTGTTTTAGTGCCTTGTTTCTGAGGGAAACCTCGGGCTCCATTTTTTTACACTCGAAAGAGCTGCTACAACTTTGAAGGAAGTCGTTCGATAACCAGTGGCTAGATGTTATATATATAACTGCTGCGGTTATGATGGGATTGATGAAAGTAGGAGAAGTTGCGTGTCTAAGATTATAGTTTCAATATCCAATCTATCCAAAACCTATGAAGGCGGCTATCAGGCACTTAAAGATGTGAGCCTTAATATTAAACAAGGAGAAATCCTTGCTTTGCTTGGGCCTAACGGCGCAGGAAAAACAACACTTATTTCAGCCATATGTGGCATTGTTGTTCCAAGTTCGGGTTCAGTGAAAGTGGCTGGTTTTGATATTATTGATGAGTATCGAGAAACCCGTGCTTTAATTGGCCTTGTGCCACAGGAATTAACCCTTGGTGCTTTTGAAACAGTCTGGAATACGCTTGTATTTAGCAGAGGTCTATTTGGTAAAGCACCAAACAACGCTTACCTTGAACAGCTGCTAAAAGACCTGTCATTGTGGGATAAAAAAGATGTGCCAATTATGCGTTTATCCGGTGGCATGAAAAGACGAGTATTGATTGGCAAAGCGCTCTCACACGAACCATCCATTTTATTTTTAGATGAACCCACCGCAGGTGTGGATGTGAATTTACGTAAAGATATGTGGGCAATTGTTGGGCGCTTACGTGCATCGGGTGTGACCATTATTTTAACTACGCATTATATTGAAGAGGCCGAAGCTATTGCTGATCGGGTCGGCGTGATTAATAAAGGTAAGTTGTTATTAATTGAAGACAAAAATCATCTGATGCAAAAGCTTGGCACACGACGTTTAAGCATTGAGCTTGAGAAAGCGGTGGAGCAATTGCCTGAAACCTTAGCTTACTGGGCATTAGAATTGTCGCACGAGGGTTACCGTTTGACCTACACCTATGATCAAAACAAAGAACAATCCAATATTGCTAATTTATTGCATGCGATTAGCGAAACGGATTTGTTACTTAAAGACATTAATACGTCACAAAGCTCTCTGGAAGAAATATTTATGAATTTAGTGGATGAAAAACAATGAATTATTACGCAATTCGGGTGATTTATAAGTATGAAATGCTGCGCTCATGGAACACAATATTACAAAGCCTCGCCTCGCCCGTGATTTCTACGGTATTGTATTTTGTAGTATTTGGTTCTGCGATTGGTTCGCGCATGCAAGAGATTGAAGGTGTGAGTTATGGTTTGTTTATTGTACCCGGTCTTATCATGCTGGCGCTGCTTACGCAAAGCATAGCCAATGCATCATTTGGTATCTTTTTCCCCAAGTTTACAGGCACGATTTATGAAGTGATGTCCGCGCCTATATCATTTGTTGAAATTCTACTGGGCTATGTGGGGGCTGCAGCCACAAAATCCTTGATCATTGGTTTAATCATTTTAGCCACTGCAGGCTTTTTTGTACCGCTTCAAATCATGCACCCATTTTGGATGGGAGCCTTTTTAATATTAACTTGCATATCCTTTAGTTTATTTGGTTTCATCATTGGTTTATGGGCAGATAATTTTGAAAAATTGCAGCTTATACCACTCTTGGTCATCACGCCGCTGGTATTTCTTGGTGGCAGTTTTTATACGATTGATATGTTACCCCCTGCATGGCAAACCGTGTCATTATTCAACCCTGTAGTTTACTTAATCAGTGGTTTTCGTTGGAGTTTTTTTGAAGTGTCCGATGTCAGTGTTGGTATAAGTTTACTCATGATTCTCGTTTTTTCATCGGCCTGCCTTATTACAGTCTGGTGGATGTTTAAAACGGGATACCAGATGAAAAAATAAAGAAAATCGTTGGTGATTTATACAGAAAGTATAGCTAAAATGTAATAACAATGTTAGGGCTAGGGTTAGATTTTAAGAATCAAAGAGCCTGAGTTTCTTTATATGAAAAATCATGCTGTTAAGAGGTAAATATATGAGTCTCATTGTTAGTTCTGATGGTTTATCACGCTGTAAGTGGTGTGGGGCTGCACCTGATTTCTTGAATTATCACGATACGGAGTGGGGGTTTCCTGTTGATGATGAATACCGTTTGTTTGAGAAGATATGTCTGGAGAGTTTTCAGTCAGGCTTAAGCTGGAGAACTATCCTAACTAAGCGCGAAAATTTCCGCGCAGCGTTTCATCACTTTGATTTTAATAAGATCGCAAAATTTACGCATAAAGATGTGGAACGTCTGCTAAACGATGCAGGCATCGTTCGGCATCGGGGAAAGATTGAGGCAACCATCAATAATGCCAAGCGTGCACAGGAGCTTGTGAAACAAGAAGGTTCCCTGGCAGCATTTATCTGGCGCTATGAGCCTGATGCAGAGCAAGCTTCCGAACCACAAATAGTTTCCACTTCAGCAGAATCCATTGCTCTATCCAAAGACCTTAAAAAATTAGGCTGGAAATTCGTTGGACCAACCACAGCGTATGCCTTTATGCAAGCCATGGGGCTTGTAAATGATCATATTGTGGGCTGTCTTATCAGGGAGCGAGTAAAACAAGCCCGCACCAACTTTAAACGCCCATAAAGTATCATAAATAAAATCAATAGGCTTAAGTACACCCAAGGAACTGCTCATCATGATTCAGGAAAAGGCAACGACCTAAATTAAAATTTCTGACATTCTATTTAAGCTCGGTTGCGCATAAAGTCTGCTACACCATAGAAAGCATCCATCAGCTCATCTCGTAGCGTTTGCTCTTCCACTGTATCATCAAGTGCATGTTTCATGCATAGCATCCACTGATCACGGGCAGACTCATCAATGGCAAAGTTTATATGCCGCTGACGAAGGCGAGGGTGCCCAAATTTTTCAATAAAAAGCGGTGGCCCACCCATCCAGCCTGATAAAAACATGAAAAGTTTGTCTTCAGCACCTTTTAAATCTGCTGCATGCATATCGCGGACTTTTTTGACTTCATTAAGCGTATCCATATGCTGATAAAAACTTTGTACAAGGCTGCGAAGTTTTTCTTCACCACCAATACGCTCGTATAATGTTTGGGTATCATTTTTTATTAACATGAACGCATACTATCCGTTGCTCACAATGAAAAAAGAGCTGTAAAAATTAAGGGCATATTCTCTTTCACCAACCTTTGAAGCTGTGGACGACCCACATTTCAGTAGGTGTTTATTATCTTCTAAAAACCGCATCTCATAGTCAACTGGCGAGACGTGGCCAAGCTGACGATGACGGCGGCCCCAGCTGTAAAAGCTAACGTTAAAAAGGCACAAGCGAAAATCAAAGAGCTTGAAGCGTTTGTGCATCTAAAATAAAAAAAGGGAGCTTTCGCTCCCCTTTCATAAGGCATACAACTTAAGCTAGGCTATATTAAACAATCATACCTGCACCAACGGTATTGTTGGTAAAGCTATCAATAATAATAAAGCTGCCTGTGGTACGGTTATCGGCGTATTTATCATAGTTCAAAGGCTGCTGTAATTTAAACGTCACCCGACCGATGTCATTCATCTCTAACTCATCCGACTCATTCTGATTTAGCGTGTGAATATCTGTTTTGAAATTCACCTCAGCCACCATTGCTTTGATTTCGCTAGCGGCATGTTTAATGAGGTATTTTTTACGTGTTTCTAAAGGTTCATCACCAATCCAGCAAACATTAGCTGTTAATGATTTGGTATCAGAATCTTCCTGACCAACATGCATCAACATATCTCCACGAGAAACATCAATTTCATCATTCAAGGTAATCGTAACGCTCTGAGGAGCAAAAGCTTCTTGCAAATTACCATCAAAAGTCACAATTTCCTTCACCGTCGATATTTTGCCTGAAGGCTTGACAACAAGCTCATCTCCCACTCTGACGGTTCCTGATGCAATCGTACCCATAAAGCCACGGTAATCTGGTAAATCAGCCGTTTGCGGACGATTCAACAATTGCACCGGCATACGGAATGGCTTGTCATCCAAGCCACCCAAAACAGACATCGATTCAAGTGTTTCCAATAAAGTTTCACCTTTATACCAGTCCATCTTATCACCACGCACTGATACCATATCACCACTCAAGGCCGACATAGGAATACAAATCAAATCTTTCACGCCCTGTTTGGCACAGTATTCTTTCATCTCTTCACGAATCTTCTCATAGGTTGCTTGATCATGGTCAACCAAATCCATTTTATTCACAGCAACAATCAAATGTGGGACATTCAGAAGCCCCAAAATATGTGTGTGGCGTTTGGTTTGTGCCAAAATACCATGCCGCGCATCAATCAAAATAATCGCCGCGTTAGCTGTAGAAGAACCAGTCACCATATTACGCGTGTATTGCTCATGACCAGGGCAATCAGCCATAATGAATTTACGTTTTGGCGTGGCAAAATAACGATATGCCACATCAATTGTGATGCCTTGCTCACGCTCCGCAGCCAGACCATCAGTCAACATTGCCAAATCAATTTCAGCCGCCGAAGATACTTTTGCAGCACCTTTCTTTTTACGCACTGCCATCAGTTGATCTTCAAATGCACCTTTGGTATCAACCAGAAGGCGGCCAATTAAGGTAGATTTACCATCATCCACACTGCCTACAGTAACCAAACGTAGTAATTCAATTTCTTTTGTTAGTTCAAAGTTAAATTTAGTCATGATAAATCCTAGAAATACCCTTCTTTCTTTTTATCTTCCATAGAGTTGCTTCCGTGATCAATAATACGTGTTTCACGCTCTGATCTACGCGCTGCAGCTGCTTCAATTACAATCTCATCCATATTCGTCGCATCAGAGCGCACAGCACCTGTACATGGGCTACAGCCCAAGGTACGAAAACGTGACATGATCATTTTCGGCTCTTCACCCTCAAGTAATTGATCTTTATTTTCTTCATAATATGGAATAAGCATATTACCACGCTCAATCATCGGACGTTCTTTGGCAAAATATAAAGGCACAATTGGAATATTTTCATCACGAATATATGACCAAATATCCATTTCCGTCCAGTTTGAAATTGGGAATACACGCACAGACTCACCATCATGAATACGCCCATTATAAATATTCCACAATTCAGGGCGTTGGTTCTTCGGATCCCATTGCCCAAATTCATCACGCATGGAAAACACACGCTCTTTAGCGCGAGAACGCTCTTCATCACGACGCGCTCCGCCAAAAGCAGCATCATAACCACCCTCTTCCAAAGCATCCAAAAGCCCCGATGTCTTCAATGCTCCACAACAACGTGCCACACCGAATTCTTTGGGATTCATACCTTTAGTAATCGCAGACTCATTGCGTTTAACAATCAAGTCAGCACCAATTTCTTCACAAAAGGCATCACGAAAGTCATACATTTCTTTAAATTTAAAACCTGTATCCACATGTAGCAATGAAAAAGGCAAGGGGGCTGGATAAAAGGCTTTACGAGCCAAATGCACCAATACACTCGAGTCTTTACCCACTGAATACAGCATCACAGGGTTGCGGAATTCCGCGACCACTTCACGAATAATGTGAATCGATTCGGCTTCTAATGCCTTAAGTTGCGTTAATTTATGTTCTGACATTTTCATAAACTCCTAAATTCCATCGCCTGACTCACCTTCACCTTTCGGGGCTTTGAGTGAACTCACATGCAGACCGCACTCTGCCAACGTATCTTTATTTTCCCACCACCAGCGACCAGCACGCGGGTCTTCACCCATACTGATTGCTCTCGTACATGGCTCACAGCCAATAGACACATAAAATTCATCGTGCAATTTATTGTATGGTAAATCATGCTCATGGATATATGCCCACACATCTTTTTCTGTCCAATTGCGCATCGGGTTATACTTTTTCAAACCATACACAGGATCATCTTCCACAGGTGCAATCTCAGCACGGTTTTTCGATTGATCTTTACGCCGTCCTGTAATCCACGCTTCCATGCCGTGCAAGGCTTTTTCCAAAGGCCTAAGCTTACGAATTTCGCAGCATAATTTACGACTTTCCACAGATTTAAGGAATAAATTCACGCCATGCTCGTCAACCATATTCTGCACAGCATCCGAATCTGGAAACAGTATATGAAGTACATTGCCATAACGCTCGCGTATTGCATCCATCAGCGCATAGGTTGCCTGTGGCAAGCGCCCTGTATCCAATGTTAAAACACGAATATCCAGCTGATTGCGACAAATCAAATCAATCAGCACCATACCCTGTGAACCTAAGCTGCATGAATAAACCAACTTATCCCCGTGCCTATCTTTGGCCTCGCGTAGCAATGATACTGCCTCATCAATCAAAAGCTTCATTGAACCTCCAGTAATGATAATCCAACCACTGGCCACCAATACCTAGAGACCAATATAAACAATAAAAATGCAGAGATCGATAGCAATGCACCATAGCGCAACATACTACCACCGTTCAAATAACCACTAGCATAGATCATCGCATTCGGCGGCGTACTCATTGGCAACATAAATGCAAAACCCGCCACAATACCGATGGTTAATGCAATAGCCACAGGATCAAGCCCTGCCGACATACCAATCGGCATCGCAATCGGTAATACAATGGCAACCGCGGCGGCATTACTCACCCCTTCGGTAAAAAGCAACGTCATCAGCACTAAAAGTGCCACCAATGCCAGACCCACCATGTCACCCGGAATCAAACTATGCGCCAACCATACAGCTGCACCTGTATCAGACAAAGCCTTACCAATAGCAATAGCACCACCATACATCAGCACCACACTCCATGATACATGCTGCTCAATCGCTTTCCATTCAACCAAACGCAAGGCAAACATCAAGACAACAGCAATCAAAGAAATGCTCGCCAGTGTATTGGCATGCCCAGCTAGCATCCATGCCAACACCGTGAATAAGAATAGCCCTGCCATCAGCCAGCCTTTCACGCCAAGACCACCCAGCTCAAGTCGGCGCTGAGCAAAACGATGACGCACAGCTTCTAGATCCAAGGTCACAGATGAGGTCATTCGCAACAATAAATGTAAGGCAACTGATAACACGCCAATCACCAATGGCAACGCTGCCAACGTCCACTGTAAGAAGGAGAATGAATGTCCTGTAAGTTCAATGCTCAAGGCCAGTGCCAAAGGTCCACGCGCTCCGCCAAGCAAGGTTGTTACACCACCAATAATCGCACCCCACGCCAATGCGAAAAAGATGGCTTGCGCATAGGCATGTCCTTTTTTCAAACCTAAACCACGTACAATTTCCCATGCAATTGGCAAAAATAATGCCGCCACAGCATGCTCTGGCATTACGCATGCCATCAAAGCAGGTAATAATAACATCGCGCATAAAAGTTGCTTTGGGCTATGAGCAATACGATCCAATACCCCTAAAGCCACACGCTCTGATAAACCGCTCTGCATCACGCCTGCTACCAGCATAAAAGCACCAAGAATAAAAAACACCGCAGGATTACCAAACAAGGCAAACACGCTTGATGCGGACATGACTCCTAACATCGGTAATAAAGCCATGCCTAACAATGATGTCACCGCCAGAGGCAGCAATTGCGTTACCCATAACACCAAACATAATAAGAAAACAAGTAATGCCTGCCAACCTTCAGGGCTTAAGTCATCAGGCACATCAGAAACAACACCAATAGCAAATGCCAACACAACCATAAACATCGCCACAAATGGCGCTGCTTGTGTCGCTAACAGCCGATGCAAGGGTCTGTCATCAGCTTTTTCGCCTTTACCAACACGCAAATGCCTACGAAAACCATCCAACCAACCACCCCAATGTCGACCAAACGATGAGACTACCCAACGCTCAGATATGGCAGGTTGATCGCCATCTAGCACACGGCTTTCCATGGGGGTTAATACACGCCCCATATCACGCAAACGATACGTAGGTAAACCCGATGTTTCCAATAAGTGGTACTGCAATAACAACGCATTTTCAACATCGTCCAAAGGTGGAATTTTTACATTCTGCAATGGCGTTCCAGGCAAAGGCCTAAAAGGAATCAATAACGGCACAATGCCTTTATCTACCAAGGCCTTCAGTCCATTCAATGTCGAGTTCAAAGGTTCCAAGCCGACAATCAAATGGCTAACAACAGCACCTGAGCGAAACACTTTATTCGCATGCTCTAACGCATGCCAAATAGCATCTTGCCCGCCCTGTTGCTCTTTACCTGGACAAATTTCTGAAAAACGCTCCGCATCAAATATTTCCAAGTTACAAATAAAGATATCCAGCCCTGCCGCATACAACGCGTCAATCACACTCACATCTTTCGGTGCAACTGTTTCCAAAGCAATTTGACGGTGCCCTAAATGCCTACGTAACAAAGCAATAACCGGAATTAAGCGCGATAAGCCCACATCATCACGGGGTGTGAATCCATTGTACAAATAGACCGTATCCACCTCGCGCTCATCTAAAGCTGCCAGTACAACTTCTACTAACTCCAACGCATCACGTAATGGTGGCTCCTGCTCATTTAACATCGAATCAAACTGGCAATAAGCACATGCTTGACCTGGTTGTGCAAAAAAACCGCAGCCCATAAACGGCTGCAAAATCAAGAGTCTATCATGTAAGGAGGCAAAGCTCCCCATGCGCGAACCTTTACGGGTCAACTTACTATAAAATGCAGGCGCTTCAACCAGTTCAACCGTTTCAAATTCTCCACCGCACGACATAATAGCTTCGCCATTGCTATCAACCTTTAAAGAAAAACCACTGGCTTCTGTATAAGGCTGTCCAACAGGCACCGAGCAAAAATGCCCACTGGGCAAGCGCACATCCAATGTCGATTCTGCACTGTTGGATTGCGCTAACCAGCGTGAGCTATCAGGCAACCCATCAGGCAATGCCAAACCACGGCTCACCAAAGAAAGCTTGGTGCGCCCCGGATTGGAAAAAGGATGGAGATCGTCAGTCATTTAGATCTGAGAAATCTTCTCTACTACAATACGCCACTGTGTATCAGAAAGTCGTTCTTTCACATGCACTTTTTGACCTTGGTCTTCCAAAGATAAAGGAACATTTTCAATCGGCGCACCATCATCAAGAATCACTTCTAATTGCGAGCCAATGACCATCGCAGATAGTTTAATCTTCGTTTTCACAAAGTTCATGGGGCATGCCACACCTGACAAATCCAAAGAGACTACATCTGAACCTGCTTCTGCTACAACAGCACTATCTTTAACATCTGTAGAATCAGGCACTGCCGCAAAGCGTTTATCCGCCAAGCTCACCCATGCAGCTTGCACGTCTTTCAACTTGGTTACACCTGACGCAGGGTCAGACAAATCAATACTCATCAACGCACCCTGCACCGCATTGAAATGCTTCATAACATCCGCATCACTACCTGCATTACTCATCAATAAGGCAAATACTTCCGAATCATCTTCAGGTGCTTCACCGTAAGCCACAAGAAATGCACGTGCTGTAGAAATCGCAGACCTGCGCAAAGCCGTTTGTGCTTCTGCCCAAAACATCGCATCCACATGTGCACGTGCAATCAATAGCTCATATTCAGCTTCCGAAATCAAAGCATCCGACATCGAAAGTACTGCGCCAGCACACTCACCTTTTTTATTGCCCTTGGTATTAAATGCTTCGTTCTCACTCCAGTCATAAATCAAACCTTCGACTTCACCCGCATCGGCTTTAAATGGTTTTAAGATTTCAGCCAAACCGTCTTTGCCCAAACGTTCAGCCCAATCATGTACAGACTCAGCCCCTTCACGCCCATCTTTGTATGCATTTAGTACTGTAATGCCCGCTTCTGGAGCATGTTTGGCAGGAACCCACTCTGATGCAAAAGCAAACGGCTGCCCTGCAACACCAGAGCCACCCACATGTAGCTGATAATGTGGCACTGGCTGACCTGCAACCTTCTTCGCCATACCATGAAAACCCAAATCAGCAATATGGTGGCGACCGCAAGAGTGCTGACAACCCGATGCTTTCACCGTAATACCTGCCAACGTTGGGTCCTGTTTTAAGTCCACCATCATTGGTTGTAAGGCTTGTGCCAAACCACGGCTCGAAGTAATACCCAAGCGGCACGTTTCAGTACCTGGACATGCTGTAATATCAGATATTCCACGCGCAAACGAAGTTGCAATACCCGCATTACCTAGCATTTCCACAACATCATCCACACGATCTTCATCCACACCAACAATAATCAAACCCTGTTCTGTGGTTACACGCAACTCTTTGGTTGCACCCAAACGCGCAGCTTCCGCGACCGCACGGCATTGTAGTGGTGTTAAATCACCGCGAAATACATTCAGCAAAATAGATTTTTTGCCATCATGCTGATCAACAACACCACTTTCATTAAATGGCATAGCATCAGTCGGTGTGCGCCAGTTTGTTTCGGTAAAAGCTATATCAGTCTTGTGGGTGGATTCAATTACGGCGCGTTGTTTTTTGTATTCCTCAACAAAACCTTCCGCACCCAACTTCTGCATTACATATTTCATGCGCGCACGAGCACGGCGTTTGCGATCGGAGTATTTGAAGTGAATGCGCATCAACGCCTCACCCACTAGCAGTACTTCTGATTCTTCAATAAATTCTTCCAATAATATGGCTGGTACAGGTTGTGAGGACAAACCACCCGCTGCCCATACTTTAAAACCTGCCACACCATCTTTATGCGTGGCAATAAAGCCAATATCGTGCATGCCGCCCAAACCACAATCGGTATCACAGCCTGAAAATGTTACTTTAAATTTGCGTGGGAATTGCTGAGCCAAGGGGTGGCGCAAGAAATATTCCGCAAATTTTCGAGCATGCACAGTCACATCAGCATGCTCGGCTGGGCATTTCCCTGCTAGAAAACAAGTCGTTACATTACGCACTGTATTACCACAAGCTTCACGCGTGGTTAAACCCGCTTCATCCAATTTGCGCAGAAATGGAACAACATCATCCAAGGATACAAAATTCACTTGTATATCCTGACGTGTCGTAATATGAACAACTTTCTCAGGTGTTTCTTTCAGTGTTCCGTCTGTTGGTAAACAGCCACCATAACTTTCAGCACACTCACCCAATACTTCAAGTTGAGCTGGTGTCATCACCCCAGCAGGAAGTTTGGCGCGAATCATCTGCACGCCTTCTTGGCGTTGACCATACACACCCATCTGCAAACGAAACGGTGTAAAGCGCTCTTCAGGCATCGTTCCAGCCTTAAAAGCTTTATAACCTGCTTCAAATTCATCAACATCCGCAGTTTGTGCAAAATCAAATGTACTCATGTTTAGCCTCTATTTATCACTCAAATACAAAGGCAACCTATGAATGCTTTCCCTATGCCTTTTGTATTCTCTATGATTAGTGTTTATTCGCCGAACTTTAACTCGCAAGCTTGTTCGTATGTTACCAAATCGGTAATCGTTGGGTTATCACCGCACAATGGGCAACCAGGGTCTTTGCGTAATTTTAATTTTTTCCACTCCATACGTAACGCATCAAACACCATCAACTTACCCGACAAAGAATCGCCAATACCTAGGATTTCTTTTACTGCTTCAACTGCTTGAATAGTTCCCACGGCACCCGCCAAGGCTCCCAAAATACCTGCCTCAGAACACGATGGAACCAAGCCTGCTGGTGGTGGTTCAGGGTATAGACAGCGGTAACATGGCCCTTCTTTATGCACATGCGGCTTGTAGGTTGCGACTTGCCCTTCAAAACGGAACATTGCACCCGAAATCAATGGCTTTTTCTCGAAGTAACAAGCGTCATTAACCAAGAAACGGGTTGGAAAGTTGTCACAGCCATCAATAATCAAATCATATTCACGAATAATTTCGCGAATATTATCCTCAGTCACAAAATAGTTATAAGTATTCACTTTTACATCAGGGTTCAGCTCTTGCATGGTCTGCTTAGCAGACTCCACTTTTGGCGATCCAATGCGGCTTTGATTGTGAATAATCTGACGTTGTAGATTTGAAGAATCCACCACATCTGCATCGGCAATACCAATTGTACCCACGCCTGCTGCTGCCAAATAATAAGCCACAGGTGAACCTAAACCACCCGCACCAATCATAAATACTTTGGCATTTAAGAGCTTTGATTGCCCTTCAGCACCAACCTCTGGCAAAATAATATGGCGTGAATAACGCTCAATTTGTTCTTCTGTAAAATCAATCATACTTTAACCTCAATATCACCACAGAGGCACGGGGAAAAACTTCTTTAAACAGCTCTTTCGTGCTTCGTGTTTTCGTAGTTGGAAAATTAAACTTCAATGCCTTTAAATAAATCCGTAGACATATAACGCTCTGCCATAGATGGCAAAATAACTACAATGCGCTTGCCCTTCATATCAGCTCTAGCTGCCACATTCAGTGCTGCGCGCACTGCCGCACCTGAAGAAATGCCACCTGGAATACCCTCTTCATCAGCCAAACGTTGTGCCATAGAAAATGCATCATCATTGGAAACTTTTTCCACACCATCAATAATATCGACATTTAGGTTTTTTGGAATAAAACCTGCACCAATACCTTGGATTTTATGTGGGCCAGGATCACCACCTGAAATTACAGGTGAGTCAACAGGCTCTACAGCAAATGCTTTAAAATTCGCATTCCTCGATTTAAGAACTTCTGAAACACCTGTAATCGTTCCGCCTGTCCCAACACCCACAACCAATGCGCCCACATTGCCATCACAGTCAGACCAAATTTCTTCAGCTGTTGTTTTGCGATGAACTTCAGGGTTAGCAGGGTTTTCAAACTGTTGCGGCATAAAACCACCATCAGTCTTCTCAACCAATTCAGTTGCTCTGGAAATCGCACCTTTCATACCCAGTTCCGCAGGCGTTAACACTAATTCAGCACCTAAAAGTTTGAGCAGTTTACGACGCTCCAAACTCATGGATTCAGGCATAGTTAGAATACAACGGTAACCTTTGGCTCGCGCAATAAATGCCAATGCAATACCCGTATTTCCTGAAGTCGGCTCAATAATCACACCGCCTTCTTTAAGCGAACCATCGGCCTCAGCAGCTTCAATCATAGCTTTACCAATACGATCTTTCACTGAGTTTAGTGGGTTGAAAAACTCACATTTTACAAGGATTTCAGCATCCAAATCCGCACCGATACGGTTCAAGCGAATCAGCGGCGTGTGCCCAATAGTTTCTGAAGCATTATTATAAATAGCCATATCAACCCTCGATCACATTTTGTTCAATGGGTTCAACATGCACACCCTTTTGCGCTTCCAACCATTTCACAGATGCTTCCACCACTTCTGTATCACCTTCAACCTCTAAACCAACCAAACCCATGCCATCTTTCACTGCCGCAGTACGAATGTTGGTGACAACATCAAATTCTTTTGCCAACTTCCAAATCACAGGCTCTGTCACTGCACCTTGATCAAAGTTCAAATAAACACGTAATTTCATATTAGCTCCTATCAAATAAAGCTGAGAAATTTTTGTTCGATAACAAGGTGCGAATGAATCGAGGTGCGCAGCGCATTAACAATACCTACGCACCAAAGAATCATTCACAACACCGCTAGCGAGCAAAGAGGCTCAGCGACCACCTGCGATTGCTGGTACGATAGATACTTCATCCCCATCTTTGAGCTCAGTATCACGACCATTCAAAAAGCGAACATCTTCATCATTCAAATAAACATTCACAAAACGACGGATTTCACCATTCTCATCACACAAACGTTCTTTCATGCCAGCATGAGCTGCTTCAAGGTTATCAATCATCACACCAATCGTTGCACCGTCGATGGATACTTCATCAGCTCCATCAGTCAATTTACGTAAAGGGGTTGGAATTCTTACTGTTACACTCATTTTACTCTCCTGTTTCCATGAAAATTCTTAATTTACTTTGATCCAACACCGTCAGCTTCTGCTAACACATCAAATTCTTTGAGGGACGCACCAATCACGCGCGGCTTGGTCACCTCATTAATTACAGCTTCCTGTGTTTTCAAGCCGTTACCTGTGATACACAAGACAATCGACTCATCACGCGGTAACTTCCCTGATTCCAGCAGCTTAATAGCGCAACCTAACGTTACACCACCTGCTGTTTCTGCAAAAATACCTTCCGTTTCAGCCAATAATTTCATCGCAGAAATTACTTCTTCATCGGACACATCTTCAGACCAGCCACCCGACTCTTTAATCACACGGTTAGCATAAAAACCATCGGCTGGATTACCAATTGCCAAGGACTTAGCAATGGTATCCGCTTTCACAGGATGAATCATGTCCGTACCATCTTTCACTGATTTAGAAATCGGCGAACAACCTGTTGCTTGCGCACCATAAACAGCAGCACCATTATCTTCAATCAACCCAAGCTTGATAAACTCTTTAATCGACTTATCAATCTTGGTACACAACGAGCCTGATGCCATGGGCACAACCACATGTTTTGGCGCTTTCCAGCCTAATTGCTCCATGATTTCATAACCCATAGATTTTGAGCCTTCAGCGTAAAATGGGCGCACATTTACGTTTACAAATGCCCAGCCATATTTACCGGCCACTTCCGAACATAAACGATTCACATCATCATACTGGCCTTTGATGCCGATAATATTGGTGCCAAAAATACCTGCACCCAACACTTTGCCTTGCTCCAAATCTTCTGGAATAAACACATACGATTCCAAACCTGCTGCTGCCGCATTAGCAGCCACCGAACCCGCCAAATTACCGGTTGAAGCACATGCCACTGTCTTGAAACCAAATTCAACAGCTTTGGACAAAGCAACAGCAACCACACGATCTTTAAAGGATAACGTTGGATAACAAACTGAATCATTTTTGATGTATAGCTCTTTTACACCCAAAGCTTCCGCAAGCCGCTTGGCACGAACCAGTGGCGTGAAGCCATTATTTGCGCCCACTTGTGGCTCACCATCAATAGGCAACAATTCCTTATAGCGCCACATAGTCTGTGGGCGCGATTCAATCAATTCACGGGTAAACTTACCTTCAAGTTTTTCATAATCATAAACCACTTCCAGTGGTCCAAAACAAAACTCACAAACGTGTGTAGGTTGAATATCATATTCCTGACCACACTCACGGCATTTTAAGGCACGAACAATACTTTCACTCATGTTTATTTACTCCAATCTTAAACGGTTACCGAAATCTATAAACAAAAAAACCTCCGCGAGATAAGCAGAGGTTGAAAAGAAAATCGTCAAAAGAGGGCGATTATAAACTTATCAACCCGACCATCATCGCTCTCGGCACAATGCCGAGCAGGCGTTGGCACCATTCTCTACGTGTTTATACTATAAACGTGTAGTCGGTTGCCGCAGTTTCACAAGGCCTGTAACCTTCCACTGCTCTGGATAAAAATCGGATCCAAAATATGTACGGCACATTATTCGCATGCCAAGAATAATTGCAAGATAATAAATACATTTTATTTCAACAAAAAATAATTATTTTCATATAAACCAGTCTTTTACCTGACACTGGACGCAACCCGTGCTCAGAAGCAGCACTTTATTTTACGTAAATTAAACCTTCAATAACGACACAAATTTATGATGCAATGCCCCGTTAGCACACAAAATATCACCTTTTTCCACATCAACAGCAGCGCCTTCCAAGTCAGTTACTATGCCACCGGCTTCTTGAACCAATAGAATGCCCGCTGCAACATCCCAAGCACATAAACCTGCTTCCCAATAAGCATCTAGGCGCCCTGCAGCAACATAGGCCAAATCCAATGCGGCAGATCCGCCTCGGCGATAACCTTCTGCTTCACGCATACAGGCATCCATACGCTTCATAAAACTATCCATATGCGTACTACGACGATAAGGCGGCAAGCCTGAAGCAAAAATAGCATGGCCAACCTGTCCCGCTTCAGCAACACGTAAACGACGACGATTCAAAAATGCACCATTACCGCGCTGAGCTTCAAAGGTTTCATCCTTGATCGGATCATGCACCACTGCCAAAAATGGTTTGCCATCACGCCAAGCTGAAATAGACACTGCAAAATGGGGGTAACCATGAATAAAATTAGTCGTACCATCCAAGGGGTCAATGTACCACTGAATCGAAGCCTTAGGGTTCACGCGTTTTGATTCCTCAGCCACGATGCCATGATCTGGATAATGGCGGCGAATCTCACTCAAAATAATATTTTCAGCCTTTTGATCGACCTCAGTCACAAAATCACGGTCTTTCTTTTCCCGAATTTTCAGGTCTGAGCGTTCATCAAAACTTCGCGCAATTAAATCACCGGCCTTACGGGCAGCTCGCACAGCAACATACAACATTTAAAACTCCAGAACCTAATTATCAAATATTCGCGCACTATAACCCTCAACGCATTGAAAATCACCACTGGTAACATCACGTGACTCGTCTTATAATTTGCAAAGGGAAAATAATAGCTTGGCATCACGCAGGGAGAGAGCTCTGAAACAACAAATTTTACATCATTGGATGGTTCATTCAGCCCCTGCACATACACAAGCCTTGATTCCCAATCAGTACCAACAAACTTGGACTCGCCTGATTATCATCGCTTTTGCTGCATTATATATATCGCTGCATGGCAGTCTGTTTGCTGAGTATGAAAAACTGTACCTAAGCATTGCTGGCTTTTATATTTTTTGGCAATTATACACCTTTATCGATATCCCCCGCCGCCCTTTATCTGCTAGTCGCTTCCTTATTTCCCCTATTTTAGATGCCTTATTGATTGCTATTGGGATTATGCTTGATGGCGGACAGAGCAGTGGCATCTTCTTATGTTACTTTGCCATGATCATGAGCAATGGCGTACGTTTCGGCACCCCTATGCTGTTTTATTCGCAAGCATTGGCAGTACTTTCTTACCTTTGCACAGCCGCGCTTACACATTTGAACCCTCAGGTCTCTCTCGATAGCCCTCTTTTGCTTCTGCATGTATTATCCTTGCTCCTACTTCCTTATTATATCTACATTATAAGTAAGCACGCCAAAGCATCATTCAAAGCAAAAAAACAAGCTCAAAACATGTCTTTTGGCGTGCTTGATCGTAGCTCCATACCCACTTTTACATTTCAAACAAACAACGGTGATGAAGTTCCACGCATCACCTATAGTAATGCAGCCATGCAACAAGTTTACCGTGGCGATATAACCAGTCTTATTGGTGAACAGGTGGATATCGTTGCGCTCATGGAAGATGGCAACGAAGTCATTAAAGCCTGTCAAGAAAGCGTGAGTAGCCTTAACAATAAACCTTTTAAATTTTATATTCGCGGCCGCAATGCAAATGATCAAGTACTACAGGTTATGGGCCACGCCAGCAGCATATACTTACTAGGAAAAACAGTGGGCATTTGTTTTCTTGTCGATATCACTCAAAATGAAGCAGCACACTCTGAGATGGCAAAGAGCATGTTTGAAGGGCACATAAGCACTTTAACCGCAAGCATTACGCATGATTTTCGAAATATCCTCACCAGCATTATCGGCTCTGTCGAAGTAATGCAATTTACCACCAAAGATCAATCGATCAATGACCACCTAGCACTTATTATTGATGCTGGTGAACGTGGCTCAGACATGGTTTCCAGTTTTTTATCACAAAACACGCCAAGCGAAACTATAGGTTCAACCAGTAGCCAAGCCATGCATCAATCCCTAACTCCTATGATTAACCTTTTGCGAATTCAATTGCCCGCACATATTCAATTACAACTTGATATGGAAAAATTTCTACCAGAAGTTGCCATCAGCTTAACCCAGTTAGAACAGATTCTAATGAGTCTCATTAAGAATTCTACCGAATCAATGGAGAGTTCAGGGTGCATTAGCATACAGTTATCTGCCAGTTCTCATCATGAATTCGCCACTGAGCAATCACCTTCACTCAGTATTAGCATTCAAGATGAAGGTCGAGGCATTGCTCCTGATGATATAAGTAACGTGACAAAACCTTTTTGGACATCGCATCTAGAGGAAGGAGGAACAGGTCTAGGACTGGCAATGGTGCAACGCATTGTTCACAACAATAGTGCCGAGATGAATATTCAGTCCACTTTAGGAAAAGGTACACAGATCAATATTAACTTCCCACCCATGGATAGTAACAGCTCTGCATGCTCAGATAAAGGCTCTCAAAGTCAGCTAGACACAATAAGCACTAAAAAAAGCATCGGACACGCAACAAGCATGGTACCGTGGCACATCCTTTTGGTAGATGACAGCCCTGTCGTTTTAGGCATACACCAGCATTTACTTGAGCGCATGGGCCACCAAGTTACGACTGCAGGCAGTGGGGAAGATGCTTTCGCGATTTATGAAGCTGCTTTAAAAGGTAAAACCAAAAGCATTGACTTGGTCGCAACCGATTTTCGCATGGATGGCATGGATGGCATCGATTTAAGCAAGCTGATTCGCAAACAGGACCCTCACCTGCCAATCCTCATCATTACCGCCTACGGTGATGCAGAAAAGCTGCAAAAAAATAAAAATATTCAAATTAACATCCTTCACAAACCTACATCCTATAAAAAACTTGAAACACTCATTATGATGCTACAGCAGCATTAATTAGTCTCTTTGCCGATCAGCTCTCTCGCAGAAAACGATGGGTACAATGCATCTGAAAAATAAAGCCCTTGCGCTGGTGCTGTTGCTGCTCCGATAGCGCGATCTCTTTTTTGCATAAGTTCTGCTATATAATCAGCATCCCACTTGCCTGTACCAACTTGCACCAAATTTCCAACAACATTACGCACCATATGATATAAAAATCCGTCAGCATGGATATCAATGCTAATTTCCCAACCTTGCTGTCTCACCGCGATATAACGAACTTCACGAACTGCACTATGCGCCTGGCAACGCGACGCCTGAAATACTCCAAAATCATGTTTTCCTATTATGTACTCAGCAGCCTGTTGCATAGCCTTAATATCCAATGCTCGAGGCATCCACCAATGCCTTCTTGCTGCCAACACTGAATGTGTTGAGCGATTCCAAATTTGATAACGGTAACGTCTTTCCAAGCATGAAAAACGCGCATGAAAGTCACCTTCAACAGCACAAACTCCTACCACAACAACACCTTCAGGAAGCAGCCGGTTCAGCCCTTGTGTGTATGCTCGAGCAGAGCGCTGCCAGCGTAATTTTGATATATCCGCATGCACAAGCATGGCTTCGGCATGTACACCTGTATCTGTGCGCCCAGATGCCACTGTTACTCGTCGACAGCCCTCAATTTCACTTAATGCAGCCTCCAACACTCCCTGCACTGTCAAAGCATTATCCTGACGTTGCCACCCATGAAAAGTGCGCCCATCAAATTCAATCACCATAGCAATACGTTGCGTATCTATACCCTCACCTAACTCCATAAATAACGCACTCCGAATTCAAACATCCCATATATTGTAACAAATAAGAACAACATATGAAGCAAAGAACTATCTCTAAGTTTTTTTTGTGCTGCTAGAGCTGTGATTGTAGGCTTATCCCATGAAACCCATGCATACTTAGCACGTCTCCGTGAGTCTTTTTCCACAGCAATGATTAATTCAGTCATATAACTCGCCAACTTCTTCACTTTCTTAGGCTCTAAACACCATGCTCGATAGGTTCGCCTCACTAGCATAGGTACACGGCGCAACATCACTGGCATAAGGTGCAAGTAGGGGGCAAGGTGCTGCTGTAAAACATCCACATGCGCAATGGCTTGCAGCCACACCGTTATAGGCAACAAACGCCCTAACAACAATGCACAAACAAACATTTCACACAACTTTAAACTTAAATGAACAGCCAAAATTAAACCTTCATAACTTACAGGCAACGGAAAATTCACCCAAACAACTTCACCAGGGGTGAATAACATATGAAATATTATAATTGGAATGAGAAGCCAACGTAATACTCGCCAGCTTTTAGTCCAGCCACCCCAAACTTTCTGAATATTCCCTTCTAGCATCCAGATCAATAAAAAAAACAGTAATATGTGCCCTAAAGACCAAACCCAAGCATGCTTTATGAGTACAACTGTGATTAATAAACTAGCGAGCAACCACCTCATACACATAACCCTGTCATACATATCCCAAACAAAAAGAAAATGGGCAGCTAAACTGCCCATTTTCCATTTTAAAATTCTTTCCTACAGCCGTTTTAGAATATTATTTTTTTTCTTTATCATCACTAGAAAAAGTATCTAGATCACTCAAAAGACTATCCAATTCCAAGTCTGCATCGAAATCGTCTTTTTTCTTGCTCCCAGAATCTGACTCACCCTCGTCAACTGATTCTAAAGGGGCATCCTGTTCACTTTCTTTAACACCCAAACCAACAAATGTAGACTGGATAGTGCTGGTGAAATCATCAGCTTCTCCATCATCTGGGGTTGCATCTAGATCAACATCTAAATCTTCCAAGCTAAATGACATACTAGATAGCTCATCATCAATGGTATTTGTCGACACTTCCTGAACATCACCTAATAAATCTTCATGTTCAGACAAGTCTAAAGACTCTTCCTCTCCTAAGCCTTCCAAGGCTGACAAATCAATATCAAGCCCCTCTTGTAAGCCCGCCTCATCCAAGTCTATTACTGCTTCATCCGAATTGCTATCCGCTTCAGCAAGAGAGTCATGATTTGCTCCACTTTCCCCGCCTATGTCTTCACCACCTGTAATCACAGATGTGTCTTTTGACCAGTCCATTACAACTGTTTTATCTAAATCAGCCTCTTCTAAACTTGATGCCGCACTGGGTTCATTAGCTGGTTGCTCATCCAAATCAGGCATCTCTAGACCAGATAGATCTAAATCATCCAAACTGTCGCCCAAGTCCAAGTCAACAGGCTCCTCAGCAGCAACTTTGGAAGATTCTTCGACAGCGTCTTCAGCAGCCATCTCACCTAACAATGCCCCACTGTCTTCAGCCTTAATATCCACATCGCTGTCAGAAGACCAGTCAAGCTCTCCCAAATCAAGACTATCTTCTGCATTATCTGGCTCTGCACCTGCAAAGTCAGGTAATTCATGATTACTTTCCGTTTCGCCATCTGGCTCAGTACCTGCAAAATCAGGCAAATCAAGGCTACTTTCCGTGCCGCCATCTGGCTCAGTTCCTGCAAGGTCAGGCAAATCAAGGCTACTTTCCGCGCCGCCATCTGGCTCAGTTCCTGCAAAGTCAGGTAATTCATGACTACTTTCCGTGCCGCCATCTGGCTCAGTACCTGCAAAGTCAGGCAAATCAAAATCAGCAATATCAAGCGCACTATCAGCTTGTAATGCATCTTCATCGGCAGAACTGTTTGATAATTCCTCTAAGGTCGTTGGTGGCATTGTATCATCTAAACCTACCTCACCTTCAGCATCTTCCCCAACTTCTAAGGCACCAAGTGCAGTTGTAAATGTTGCCAAAGAATCGCCAACCAAAACAGAACGAGCTGTGGCCGCCGCCTCATCCACACCAGCTTGGTTACCCCGTGCATGACGAATTTCAGCTAATTTTATATGTGCGTCTTTATTGTCAGGCCGCAAACGCAACGCCATCCCAACCTGTTTTTCAGCCTCATCTTCCATACCATAACGCATATATACATCAGCTTCAGTCAAGTAATCAACATTAGGGTCAGGCTCTTCTTCAGGCTCAGTGAAAGCTTCCATTTCAGATGTATCTTCATCCGTCAACTCAGGAATTGTCTCTGACAATGGCCCTTGAAGATCGTCGGCACTTGCCATTAAGGTCGCTTCAAAATCCACGGGTTGTACATCAAGTTCTTCAACTTCTGCAAATTCAGCAGCCCTCTCCTCTTCAACATCAATCTCTTCAACTTCTTCAATTTCTTCTAAAGGATCCATCATGCCTTGAGCATCTTCTTGATCCACAGGGTGACTACGCTGACCACGCAATGCATATGCAAGGTAACCCGCAATCATTGCTAGCAATACCACGCTGGCGATTAAAAACCAAGTCATCCAGCCCATGTCTTCGCCACCACTTTGTTGCATAGAAGCTTGCTTGCGTGCCTTTTCTAACTCGCCAACCTGACGTGCCAATTGTAATTCAAGCTTTTTGATCTGCGCATTGGATGCGGCCAAACCCTCCGTAGCTGTTGGCTGAGTAGCTAACGTCGCCACTCTAGCTTCCATATCTTTCAAACGTTGTTGCAAACTATCATTTTCTTGACGAAGGCTCGCTACAACCTCACTATTTTGAGAGTTCTCGCCAATAGAAGGCACTGCCTTTCCAGCCTCACTTGTAGCAACTCCTGTTTCTGGCGCAGGGCTTGACAGGCTTGCACTTTCAGTACCCTTAGCTATAGGCTGAGATGCCACACCACTGGCAGTCTCACCCATACGAACGTGTTTACCATAACGGTTTTTCTGAGCCTCTTGCACTTTTGCATATTTTGCTTGTTTGGTAAGCTCTTTCCACTTGGCATTATGTTCTTTCAACAACCCCAGTGCCTGAGAGCGACTAACATGTTCAACTTCTTGCGCCGTTGGCACACTCAAATATGTGCCCGCATTGATCAGGTTAACATTTTCTTTATCAAATTTACTTTTGTTTTTTTCAAACAAAGCCATCATTACTTGCTGACGACTATAACGAGCATCCACACGCAAACGATCTGCTACCGTAGAGATGGTATCACCATAAACCATCGGCCCATACTGCTCTGTTCTTGCCCAGCCATCATAAGCTTTGAAGGCTGGCTCCACCTCTTTTCCCATATTTTCTACAGCTGGGGAAGCTTCCAACATGGGGTTTGCTGAAATATCCTCTATTCTTTTTACGGGCAAAACTTTTTCTTTTAAAGTGTTAGGTTTTGCCGAACGGGGTAAATCCAAAAATATGGAAAACTTCTTAAAATGCGTTGCACGACCGTAACGCACTTTTAAAATAAGGTTCAGAAACGGCGCTTCTACTACACTCGTCGATGTCAGTTCAACACGGTTGCCTCGACTATCGCTTTTTACATCAGCGCGAATCGCCCCCACCGCTGAATCACGGAAAACTTCTAGAATCTGATAGTCTGTAGACGATGCCAATTCTACAAAAATACTGGAGATAACCTCGCCCTCATCAAGCCCCAAAGGAACTTCGGCGTAGAAAGGCTCGCCCAGATGACTGGCAACATCCACCTTACCTAGGGATGCGGCCTGAGCCACCCCGGATAATCCAAAAGTAAAAAGCGCTATAGCGCAAAAAACATGCATGACACTACGACACATGCGTGCCTCCCTCAGCTCAGCCTAGCCGAAATCATCCATCAAATTAAGGCTGGCGAATTATAATTTCCGCTATCTGCACGGCATTTAGAGCCGCACCTTTACGTACATTATCAGCAACTACCCATAAGTGCAAGGAATTAGGGAAAGAATTATCATCCCTGATACGTCCAACCCACACTGGATCAGTTCCTGCAGCCTCTGATGCTAATGGATAATCTTCGCTAGAAGGATCGTCCACAACACAAATGCCATCAGCATCTGCAAGCAACTCGCGGGCTTGATTGGCATCCATTTTCCCTGAAAAAGTCACATTTACTGACTCGGAATGCCCATAAAAAACAGGTACGCGTACGGCTGTCGCGGTCACAGCAATATCTGCACCCATAATTTTACGTGTTTCATCAATCATTTTCTGCTCTTCTTTGGTATAGCCGCTTTCAAGGAAAATATCAATGTGAGGAATAACATTAAAGGCAACGCGTGCAGGAAAAACATCCACCTTCGGTGCTTGCCCATTCAGCAAAGCCCCTGTCTGCTTGGCAAGTTCATCCATTGCCTTACCACCAGCACCCGATACCGCCTGATAGGTTGAAACCACCACACGCTCAATCGGCATAACATCATGCAATGGCTTAAGCGCCACAACCATTTGAATGGTTGAGCAATTAGGGTTAGCAATAATTCTATTATCGCGCGCCATTTCTAAAGCGTCTGGGTTTACCTCGGGAACAACCAATGCTATTTCTTCTTCCATACGCCACGCACTAGAGTTATCCACCACATAACAGCCTGCTTCAGCAAAACGAGGAGCATGTTCTTTGGACACTCCTCCACCAGCAGAAAACAACGCGATATCTACACCTGATGGATCAAATGTTGTTAAATCCTGAACAATATAATCTTTGCCATCAAAGCTCACCACAGAGCCAGCACTACGGCTTGATGCCACAGGGATCAACTCAGAAACAGGGAAGTTTCTTTCCGCAAGAATCTCCAACATAGTCTCACCAACCGCACCCGTTGCGCCTACAACAGCCACCACATAACCTTCTTTTGCGGGCAAAAATGCTTCCACTATATTACTCTCTGTCACGCTAGTCCCTCCAACGCTTCACATACTGCATCACCCATCGCAGAGCACAATACTGACGCTGAGCCATTTGCCAAATCAACTGTGCGTACACCTGCATCAAGTGTATTTTCAACAGCCTGCTCAACTTTTTCAGCTAAATCCTCACGTTTTAAAGAAAAACGGAGCATCATAGCAAGTGACAAAATCGTCGCTAACGGGTTGGCTTTATCTTGCCCTGCAATATCCGGCGCAGAGCCATGAATCGGTTCGTACATAGCAAATTTTTCACCAATGGAAGCTGATGGCAACATACCAATCGAACCCGTTAACATCGATGCTTCGTCGGATAAAATATCACCAAATAAATTACCTGTCACAATCACATCAAACTGTTTCGGATTACGAATCAGTTGCATCGCAGCATTATCCACATACATATGTGATAGCTCAACATCAGAAAACTCATTTTGATGCACTTCTGTAACAATCTCACGCCATAATTCAGAGACTTCCAATACATTGGCTTTTTCAACGCTGCACACCTTATTGCTACGCAGACGTGCCGCTTCAAATGCCTTACGAGCAATACGGCGCACCTCACTTTCACAATAACGCATAGTATTAAAACCAGAACGCTCGCCTTTATACTCTTCAAAACCGCGTGGCTGACCAAAATAAATACCCGATACCAATTCACGGACCACAAGAATATCCACACCCTGCACCACTTCAGGCTTCAAGGTAGAAGCATCCAGTAACTGATCAAAAACCTTGGTTGGACGGTAGTTGGCAAACAATCCCAAATCTTCGCGAATACGCAGCAAACCAGCTTCAGGGCGAAGCGGCTTATCTAGCGCTTCCCATTGCGGGCCACCAACAGCACCCAAAAGAACAGCATCTGATGCGTGCACCAACGCTTGTGTTGAAGCGGGGTATGGGTCTTTTTCAGCATCGTAAGCTGCACCACCAATCGTCGCTTCTTCCCAGCTCGCATCCAAATCAAACTTTTGATTCAACACATGCAAGACTTTCAATGCTTCATTTACAATTTCAGGTCCTATGCCATCACCTGGTAATACTGCAATCTTTACAGTCATCACTTACCCCTTTGTTTGACACCTTCTGTGTCCATTGCGGATTTCACAGCAGCCAAAAAATCATCAATATCTTTAAATTCTCGGTATACCGAAGCAAAGCGTACATATGCCACCGCATCCAGATTTTGCAATGCATCCATCATATAATCGCCCACTTTACTAGCCGAAATTTCAGACTCTCCCAAGCCTTGTATTTCTGATAGAATGCCGTTCAAGGCTGAGGATACAGCCTCTGCGGATACAGGCCTTTTTTCCAATGCTTTTTGCATACCATGACGCAACTTTTCCACATCAAAGTTTTGCCGTGAACCATTTTTTTTAATCACCATCGGCAAACGTAATTCTGCACGCTCATAACTGGAAAAACGCTTACTGCAAACCTCGCATTCCCGGCGGCGACGCACTGTCGCGCCATCTTCCACCACGCGCGAATCAATCACACGCGTGTCAATATTGGCACAAAAAGGGCAATGCAAAAATCAACCCTCGTAAATCGGGAAGCGATCAGTCAAAGCACGAACTTCCACAGCAACCGTCGCTTGTAATCCAGTATCTTCAGGTGCTTTTAAAACCCTAAGAATCATATCGCCAATTTGCTTAGCCTCAGCCTCTTTCATACCTCGCGCAGTGATCACAGATGTGCCGATACGAATACCTGAAGTCACAAATGGTGATTCCGGATCGAAAGGAATGGTATTCTTATTGGTCGTAATACCAGCCGCTTCCAAAGCATGCTCAGCAACTTTACCAGTAATGCCTTGTGGGCGCACATCCAAACGGAACATATGACAATCTGTGCCACCTGAAACTACTGCAAATCCCCCTGCTGTTAATGTACCTGCCAATGCTTGTGCATTTTTAATCACTTGCTCTTGATCTTGCTTAAACTGGTCTTGCAAGGCTTCGCCAAATGCCACCGCTTTTGCAGCAATCACATGCATCAAAGGCCCCCCTTGAATACCAGGGAAAATACGTGAATTTAACTTCTTCGCCAAATCATCATCATCCGTTAAAATCATGCCGCCACGAGGGCCGCGCAAAGTTTTATGCGTGGTTGTAGTAATCACATGTGCGTAACCGACAGGGCTTGGGTAGACACCTGCTGCAATCAAACCCGCATAATGAGCCATATCTACAAATAGGATTGCGCCAACTGAGTCTGCAATTTCACGCATACGTTTAAAATCAATTTCACGTTCATACGCAGATGCGCCACCAATAATCATCTTTGGTTTATGCTCATCTGCCAGTGCCTGCATGACATCATAATCAATCAACTGATCAGACTCACGCACTCCATAGGCTACAACATTATATAAAAGACCAGAAAAATTAACGGGGCAGCCATGGGTTAAATGCCCACCATGTGCTAAATCCATACCCATCACAGTGTCACCGGGCTCTAATGCCGCCATATATACGGCCATATTGGCTTGAGAACCAGAATGAGGTTGAACATTGGCATGTTTTACACCAAATATTTCTTTCGCGCGCTCTTGCGCCAAAGCCTCAACTTTATCGACATATTCACAACCACCATAATAACGGCGGCCGGGATAACCTTCGGCATACTTATTGGTCATCACAGAACCTTGCGCCTGCATAACTGCCTTAGAGACAATGTTTTCACTGGCAATTAGTTCTAAGGTATGTTTCTGACGACCTAGCTCTTCAGCAATAGCTGCAACTACCACGTCATCATTCAAATCAGCTTGAAAGAAATCACTACGATCTGTCATATCCACTCCACAACCTTCTAAAAAATATTCTCAAAACAAAACGAGGGCTCACATAGGAGCCCTCGCTTAAAACCATCACTCAAGGGCGTTGCCCAAAAAACTTAGTAACGACGTTCGCTAATACGAGCAGCCTTACCACGCAATTCACGCAGGTAATACAACTTCGCACGGCGCACTTGACCACGACGCTTCACTTCAACACTTCCAACCATTGGGGAGTGCAATGGAAAAACACGCTCAACACCAATGCCGTTTGAAATTTTGCGCACTGTAAAGCTGCTTGAGATGCCTTTGTTATGACGTGCAATCACTACACCTTCATAAGCCTGCAGACGCTCACGCTTTTCAACGCCTTTCTTGCCATCTTTAAAGTCTACAACTCGCACATTCACGCGGACGGTGTCGCCCTCACGGAATGCCGGAATATCACTACGCAACTGATCTTTTGTTACATCATCCAATGCACGCATTTCATGCCTCCAAACTAACGTTCGTGACTCTATTCAGCCAACGCGTTATTTGTATCTATTATTCGATCTAGGTAAATTGCCAAAGCAGCCCGTACCGAAAGGTGGCGCACCTTACCTATCCCAACGATAGGTGACAACCATCCATTTGCTTTCGGGAGTTTTTTTACATCCAAACCCCATCCAGTTCCGAAGACAATCAAATGATTTCCAACCATTTTTTGCAATGCTCTAGGTTCAATTACATCACAACTTTCCACCGTTGCAGAGGTCATCCAAAGCTTGTAGTCAGCATCTTTTTGCGCATCTTCGAGCGAATCTACTACCCGCACCGATTGCAATACCTGCTTACGCCCAGCATTGCGCGCGCCGCCTTCACCATGCTCCCAATAGCCCGTTAGGTCATGCACCATCGACTGCATACCCTTGGCAGGGTGCACCAAGTACACCGCATCAATGCCATAAAAAGAGCACGTTCGTGCAAAATCATGTACATCCATCGGCGTGATGGATGTCGTAGAACTTTCACCTTTACTATTTAATACAGGGTGGTGCACCAGTGCCACTGCAATATAGGAAGCACTCATTAAGCAGCGGCATCTACACGCCTGAAACTATGCACCCACACTTTTGCATCTAGATTCCACTCCATGCCTTTATGCATACTTAAAATCAAAGCTTTATACATCGCAAGATTTGGATAACCCTCAGCTTGAGCATCACCATCACTCATCTCACCAAGCGTTGAGCGTGTTAATGTAGTCACCTCAAAAGCGACACCTTCAAGCTCAAATTTCTCGCCGGGGTAAGCATAGACACCATCGCGCCTCTGCTGCGTTTTCTGACCAGCAATCGCTGCTGCGACCAGCTTGGGGTGACGCACTAAACTTTCAATGTTACATGTTTTATCTGGATATTGATTCATATGCCAACTATTGCCGATACAAGCACATAAAGTCTACAGTTTTATAACATTGATTCGTCTGTTTTAATTACCAAACAAGCCCCTAACAGCGTCTGTGGCAACATCTATTTTTGCGCGCAAACCACGTAGTTACTTACGTCCGCTAGCCGAAATCATTCATTCTAAAACAGTGGAAACATGGCAACTCCTCACACTACAAAAGTATCGCTCATTCATGATTTATATAATACCTTGAAGTGAAGAAAGGCCACTTGACAAAGATTATAAGTTTTGTTTTTCTTAATTTACCTCGCTATGAATAGGGCAACTTATCAAATGAGTTATCACCAGGAGTACTTTACATGATTAGTCGCCTTTGGATTATAAAGATACACATGCTTTTAGCTGCAAGTTTACTTCCAGTTACCATTATCTACCTTATTGGAGGAGCTTTATATTCGTTGGATATTAAAGGAAGCATACACAAGCAGGTTTTCTCACTGCAGCTTAAACAACCTCTTACGCCCAATTTGGATCAATTGGAATTGTTAGTAACGAAGCAGCTTTTGGAAAAGAAACTACCTATACCTAGTGGCGAACCTGTCTTGAAAAAAAAACGTGGTTCCTACGAATTTCGCTGGAACTCACTGGCATATGTTGCAATATTAACGCCAAGTCACAATGCATATTCGGCTAAGCTAACCTTTAAAGAGCGAAGTCTACTTACCAAAATTATGCGTATTCACCGCGCACAAGCTGGATCAGTATTCAAAGTATTCAGCATTATTCTTGTGCTTGGGCTTATTTTAATATTCGGCTCTGGCATCTACATGGCGCAATCTGTGCCTAAATTCCGACGCCCAATGTTCGTTGCTACATTTTCAGGACTGGCAGTTTTTCTACTGCTATTGATATTGGTGTATTAGTGCCCGCTTGAATATGAAAAGTCGATATTACAAAATGTTGTGCCGTGAGTCACAGCGTTGATAAAGTGGCTTCAGCTATCCTCCTCCTAAATTAATCGCTTAGCAGCAGCCTGATCTGCTTGGCGTGAAAAAGGAGCTTCATAGGAATGTCTCGAAACACTTTATTTCTAATTATAGTATCGCTCTTCATTACAGCTCCTCTCGGGTTGATTGCCTACAAACTTCTAGTTCTCGACTATCGGATGACCGACCTTATCCCGACAACAAGTTATCATATTGATATCGTGATGAGCGTCGATGGTCACGGTGAAGACATTGAGATGAGCACCTATCTTCCCAAGTCTGATGCTAGGCAACGTATCACCGAAGAGGAGCAATCTTCGGGTGATTTTGCACTCGATATTCACTCTGGAACGTTAAATCGAGTTGCATCTTGGCGGCAAGAAAGTGCAAATGGAAAGCATAGTGTGCGCTATTCATTCAGCGCTCAGGCGCAACATGTGCGCTATGAAATTCCGGAAGAGTTGCTCCCGCCCGCAAGCTACCCTGCATCTCTGATGCCCTATTTACGTTCTGAAAAGGGCGTGCCATTGGAAGACCCTCTCATGGATGAAGCAATCGGAAAGCTCTTTACAAGTAAGAACCTACCTATTCTTGAAACGCTCACCCGCATTCACCGCTATTTACAGGATCAATACAAAAACAAGAATTTTTCAGGATATACAGATG
>Ga0316204_10003182_pt1 | contig 33925 bp, 34 predicted proteins | sample 6monrhotite_MG_2_FD_205661 | JGI IMG/M metagenome (GOLD analysis project Ga0316204, IMG submission 205661) | Microbial mat bacterial communities from mineral coupon in-situ incubated in ocean water Damariscotta River, Maine, United States -... | ecosystem: Environmental > Aquatic > Marine >... | reverse complement strand
ATCAATATAATCGTCCGACACTTTAAAACGGGACCTAAGTATGACATCCAGTGTAATTCACGACGCGACCAAGCAACCAGAAGGCCGCATCGAAACCAAAAATACAACCTGTTATATGTGTGCTTGTCGCTGCGGTATTCGCGTAACATTGCGTGACGACGAAGTACGTTATATACAAGGTAACCCAGAACACCCTTTAAATAAGGGTGTTATTTGTGCGAAAGGCGCATCAGGTATTATGAAGCAGTATTCTCCTGCTCGCCTGACCAAGCCATTGAAACGTAAAGAAGGCGCCATTCGTGGTGATTCTGAGTTCGAGGAAATTTCCTGGGATGAAGCCTTCGATATTATGGAAGAGCGACTAGCTCACCTTCGTGCAACTGATCCTAAGAAGTTCACCCTGATAACTGGTCGTGACCAGATGCAAGCTTTGACTGGTATGTGGTCAAAGAACTACGGCACGCCAAACTACTCGGCGCACGGTGGTTTCTGCTCAGTAAACATGGCTGCGGGCATGATTTACTCTATCGGTGGTTCTTTCTGGGAGTTCGGTGGTCCCGACCTGGAACGTTCAAAGTTACTGATTATGATCGGTACTGCGGAAGATCATCACTCTAACCCATTAAAAATGGAACTGTCGAAGTTCAAACGTAACGGCGGCCGCTTTATCTCGGTTAATCCAGTGCGTACAGGTTATTCTGCCATTGCAGACGAGTGGGTACCTATAAAGCCTGGCACAGACAACGCGCTGTTCCTGGCAATTACTCGTGAACTGATTGAAACTGGTCTGTACGATCGTGAGTTCCTGAAAGATTACTCAAACTCTGGCCAACTGGTTAACTGTGACGAGTCTTCTGAACACCACGGCATGTTCGTGCGTATGGATATTAATGATCCTGAAGAAGGTTGTTTCGATCACCAGAACCAGATGTGGTGGGATCGTCATTCTAACACGGCAGTTCGCACTCATACTGAAGGTGCTGACCCATTCCTGTTAGGTGAGTTCACCATGGAAGACGGCACGCCTGTTAAGCCATCTTTCCAGTTATTAAAAGAATCTGTAGAAGAATACACAGCCGAGTGGGCTGAAGATGTAACGGGTATACCAGCCGAAACCATCAAACGCCTGGCTCACGAAATGGGTATTGTTGCTCGTGATGAAAAGATCGAGCTACCCATTGCCTGGACCGACACATGGGGCCGTGAGCACGCGTCTGTTACGGGTAACCCGGTTGCATTTCATGCAATGCGTGGCCTGGCTGCACACTCAAACGGCTTCCAGACTATTCGTGGTCTGTCAGTTCTTATGTCTATCCTGGGTACAATTGACCGTCCAGGTGGTTTCCGTCATAAGGCTCCGTTCCCACGCCCAATTCCTCCATGTCCTAAAACACCGACAGGCCCTGAAGGCGTTCAGCCAAACACTCCTCTTGGTGGCATGCCTCTTGGTTTCCCAGCGTCACCTGAAGACTTGTTCCTGGATGAGAACAATGGCCCGGTACGTTTGGATAAAGGCTTCTCATGGGAATTCCCATTATCAGCACACGGCATGATGCAAAATGCGATCACTAACGCATGGCGCGGCGACCCGTACAAGATCGACACAATGATGATCTTTATGGCGAACATGGCATGGAACTCTTCCATGAACACCACGGGTGTTCGCGACATGTTGAAAGACAAAGATGAAAATGGTGAATACAAGATTCCATTCCTGATTGTGGCTGATGCATTCCACTCTGAAACAGTGGCATTTGCTGATCTGGTTCTACCAGACACCACATATCTTGAACGTCACGATACAATCTCTATGCTTGATCGTCCTATCTCTGAATATGACGGCCCGGTTGACTCGGTTCGCATCCCTGTAGTGCCACCTAAAGGTGAATGTAAGCCATTCCAGGATGTACTGATTGAGCTTGGCTCAAGACTGAAGCTACCTGCATTTACTAATGCAGATGGCTCGCGTAAATTCCGTGATTATCCAGAATTTGTTACCAACTTTGAAACTGAGCCAGGCTCAGGCATTGGCTTCTTAGCTGGCTGGCGTGGTAAAGGTGGCGAGAAGTTCATGAAAGGTGAACCGAATCCAAACCAGTGGAAGATGTATGAAGAAAACAACTGTGTTTTCCAATATCACCTACCGGTTTCATTCCAGTACATGCGTAACTGGAACCAGGGTTATCTTACATGGGCACAGGAACATCGTTTAACACGTTACGATGAACCGATTAACATCCATATTTACTCTGAGATTCTGCAGAAGTTCCGTCTGGCTGCACAGGGCAAACGTCCTGGTCGTCAGCCACCCGATCATCTGCGTAAGCGAGTTGAAGAACACTTCAACCCACTGCCTTTCTACTCTGAAACATTAGAAGGCCAGCTTACAGATACACAGAAGTATCCTTTAAATGCTCTGACTCAACGTCCAATGGCGATGTATCACTCATGGGATTCTCAGAACGCATGGTTACGCCAGATTCACGCGCACAACTATATGCACGTTCATCCTTCATTGGGTGCCAAGCATGGCTTTAAAGATGGCGACTGGATCTATGTTGAATCTATGCACGGCAAGGTTCGTTGTTTAGCTCGTTTCTCTGAAGCACTTGAGCCAGGCACGGTCTGGACCTGGAATGCGATCGGTAAAGCGAAAGGCGCATGGAACCTTAGTGATGACGCAAATGAATCACAAAAGGGTTTCCTGTTGAATCACTTGATTGCAGAAGAACTTCCTAAGAATGAATGTGGCGAACACATCTCTAACTCTGACCCGGTAACCGGTCAGGCAGCGTGGTTTGACGTACGTGTACGTGTTTACAAAGCTGAAGATGATGCAGATCACTCATTACCACAATTTAAATCAATGCCTGTTTTACCTGGCATGGGCTTACGCCGTAAATGGCAGGGCTTCTTTGCAGGTAAGTTTGACAAGAAGGGGGCTAAATAATGACTCAGCTAGCTCTGATAATTGACCTGAATGTATGCGTAGGTTGTAGTGCTTGCGTAACCTCATGTAAAGAATGGAACACCTCTGGCCCTGCGGGCTTTATGTCTGACGACAACCCATACCAGAAAGATCCAACCGGTACGTTCTTTAACCGTGTACAGACTTATGAAGTTGGCGAGTATCCTAAAACGGAAACCGTTCACTTCCCTAAATCTTGCTTACACTGCGAAGAACCACCTTGTGTACCTGTGTGCCCAACGGGCGCCAGTTACAAACGAGAACTAGATGGTATTGTTCTTGTTGATTATGATAAATGTATTGGTTGTAAATATTGTTCATGGGCCTGCCCTTACGGCGCACGTGAAATAGATGAACACCAGAAGGTAATGAAAAAATGCACCTTATGTGTTGATCGTATTTATGATGAAACCTTACCTGAAGCAGAGCGTAAACCGGCTTGTGTATTAGCTTGCCCAACCAACGCGCGTTTATTTGGTGATGTTCATGATGCAGATTCAGAAGTATCTGAAATTATTCGTGAAGAAGGCGGATATCAGTTAATGCCTGAATGGGGCACTCAGCCATCTAACCATTACTTACCTCGTCGTAAGAATAAAATTACTATTCATAAAGACGAACTGGTACGTGTTGATAATCCGCTTAATAAAGAGCAGAAAGAACATCACAAACCAGTTGATGGTTCGGTACTGGATGATAACTCATTCATCTAATGTAGCACCGCAGCTTGTCTCTATGCCGCCTCAAGTAAGCATAGAGACAAACTGCAACACTACATACTTTTGATTGATATTTTTAAATAAATTACTAAGGAGAGAACGATGCATCCCGCATTTTCTGTCATATTTTTAACAACTTTAATCGGTGCAGCACAGGGTTTATTTCTGGCACTATTTTCAACTCAGGTTTATTCTGAGCTTGATTTACTTCCTAGCATTGGGGATTCCAATTTCTACGGCATAGGTGCAGCTATTTCACTGGCCCTCTTAATTGGCGGCCTGGTTTCATCATTCTTCCATTTAGGTCACCCAGAACGCGCCTGGCGCTCAGCTGCACGCTGGAAAACTTCATGGTTATCACGCGAAGTTATTGCGTTACCAACTATGATGGCGGCCGTATTCGCTTATGGTGTTATCCATTTATTTGGTTTAGACAGTGTTGCCTTTACTCACGGTGAAATCACATTAAGCACCAGCCTGTTTATTGGTGTATTTGGCGTTTTCGCGACCTTTGCTCTGTTTCTTTGCACAGCAATGATCTATGCCTGTATTAAATTCTTACAGGAATGGTCTACTCCTTTAACTGTAATTAACTACTTCCTGTTTGGTACGGCCTCTGGTTTTACACTGGCAACAGCACTGGCAAGTTTTCTGGGCCTTCAAGAGCAAACTCTGTTTCTTGGTGGCTGGGCGATTGCATTAACGATTTTGGTTTTTATAACACGCACTGCTTCTCTTTACAGAAACAGCCGTATAAAACATAAATCAACAGTTCAGTCTGCAATTGGAATTCGCCATAACAAGATTCAGCAAAAAACTCAGGGCGCCATGGGCGGCTCATTTAATACACGTGAATACTTCCACGGTAAAAAGCCAATGTTTCTAAAATCGATTAAATTTATTTTCATGATTTTAGTATTCCCGATACCGGTTCTGCTTTTGTCTGCATCACTTAGCAATGGCAACACTGAAGTGTTAGTTGCTGCTTTCGTTATTCAGTATATTGGTTTGATTGCAGAACGCTGGTTCTTTTTTGCGCAGGCCAATCATCCTCAGAATATTTACTACCAGACGGTATAGTAATAACCCTGAAGACGTTTCCTCAGAATATTTACTACCAGACGGTATAGTAATAACCCTGAAGACGCTTCCTCAGAACATTTACTAGCAGACGGTGTAGCCGTTTTGAAAAACACAACAGACAACAGTCGACTGTTTATTTGTTGTGTTTTTTTTCGTCTATAGATTGTGTATGATGCCTTAGCGTGAACTATTTCACTCAGTGCTCGTCTCAACTCAGGTAACATATCCATTAATTCAGGAATCATTATGTTTAAAAAAATTATATTTGCTTGTTCACTACTGGCTATCTCATCTCAAATTCAAGCCCGTGGTTTTGATATAAAGCTGGCAGATGAAATGGCGGAGTTTACCTATCTGAGTGAGTCGTCAACATTTGGTTATGGCGGCGCTGATATTGGCTTTGGCATTTTATTTACTGAAAATGACGACTACCAGGTAAACGCCGGAATTATGATTACAGGCAACCCAGCTGGCAATAACAAAGCTTTTCAGTTTGGAATTGGCGGTAAAATCATGGTTGTAACTCTAGATGCAGCTGATGAGGAAGTGGGTGCTTTGGCTCTTGCCGGTCAGTTTAGATATGTAATTGCATCTGAAACACCTGTCGCTTTTGTGGCGGGTATTGCTTATGCACCTAGCATTACGGCATTTAGCGGTGCCGATGAATACATTGAATACGAATTTTCAGTTGAGCTTGAAGTAACACCCAGCGCCAGGGCTTACCTTGGCTATAGAAATATAGAATATGGTTTTGAAAATGGTGGTGAGTTTGAACTAGATGATGGTGCGCATATTGGTGTTAAGTTTGAGTTTTAAATTCAAAGGCAATTGTCCGCAAATTCACGCTAATAAACGCTAATGTTTTTGTTTGTACGCCTGCGGCGTACTACATAATATTAATCTTTTTTGCGTTCATTTGCGTGTGTTTGCGGACAACCTGCTTCATATAAAAATATAAGTTACTCCAGGTTTTATTTAAAATCACCCGCGGCCTGTAAATCAGCATGGTAAGATGAGCGCACCATCGGCGCACTGGCTACTTGCTCAAAGCCCATTTCTTCTGCGATGACCTTATACTCATCAAACTCATCAGGTGTCACAAAACGTTTTACCGGTAAGTGATGAAGCGTAGGTTGCAAATACTGCCCTAGCGTTAACATAGTGACGCCATGAGCACGTAAATCCTTTAAAACATCAATCACTTCTTCTTTTTCTTCACCCAGACCCAACATTAAACCCGATTTGGTTGGTGCATTGTCACAGGCTTCAGCAAAAGATTTAAGCAAGTCTAATGATCCTTGATAATCAGCTCCGGGCCGACATTCTTTATATAAACGTGGAACCGTTTCCAGATTATGGTTAAACACATCAGGTGGTGACTGCTTTAAGATATCCATGGCTACGTCTACCCGACCACGAAAATCTGGCACGAGAGTTTCAACTTTTATACCGGGCGTAGATGCTCGTGTCTTTTCAATACACTCAACAAAATGTGCCGCACCGCCATCACGTAAATCATCACGATCGACAGATGTAATAACAACATACTTTAATTGCATGGCCTGAATGGTTTCGGCCATATTTGTGGGTTCATCAGTATCCAGTGGTAGCGGGCGGCCATGACCGACATCACAAAAAGGGCAGCGTCGTGTACATATTTCACCCATAATCATAAATGTAGCGGTGCCGTGACCAAAACACTCACCGAGGTTAGGACACGATGCTTCTTCACATACTGTAAATAACTTCTGCTCCCGAAGCACTTTTTTCAGACGCTTAACATTAGGATGGGTCGGTGCTTTTGCACGAATCCATTCTGGTTTGCGAGGCATTTTTTCAGTTTTTTCTATCTTTACAGGTATACGCGCAACTTTTTCAGCACCAGTCTGCTTTACACCCGCAACAACTTTATTTTTACTCATGCGTTTTGCTTGCCCATGATTTATTTAATTTAGTTTTATATGTCTGCTTTCTGCTCTTTAATATTAACTATATTTAGCTGCATACATAATTCATTCATCAATTTCCAGGTTACCTGCTGTATGCCTATCGGCACACCCAGCTTTTTCATACTGGTCACTTGCAGCCCTGGATAGCCACAGGGATTTATTCTATCAAACCCAGATAGATCCATATCCACATTCAAACTAAGACCATGATAACAACTACCCTGTTTTACCCTTAAACCAAGTGCTGCAATCTTTTCTCCAGCCACATATACACCTGGGGCCTTTGGATCTGCCGTTGCTTCAATGCCGTGTTTAGCAAGCAACTTGATAATCGCCACTTCAAGGGCACCAACCAGCTTACGTACACCCATTTTTTTTCGTTTAACGTCTATTAATACATAAGCAATTAACTGCCCGGGGGCATGGTATGTAACCTGCCCGCCCCTGTCAGACTGTACAACGGGTATATCATCTGGATTAAGTAAATGCTCAGGTTTGCTATTTGTGCCTAATGTGAAAACGGGAGGGTGCTCTACAAACCAAATCTCATCTGCCGTTTTTGAATCACGACAAGCATTGAATTGTTGCATCTCAGCCTGCACCTCAGCGTAATCCCTCACGCCCAGATGTTTAATTATTGCGAACTGGTCTAATTGCTGTGACATTATAATTAAAATGAAAACGCGAAATATTTATTTGTATGTACCGTAGGCACAGACAAACACAAATATTTCATTTGTGAGTATTTGCGTTCATTTGCGTTAACGTGCACGGATGCACTAATGCAGTGGATGAACGGATTCATAGGGGCTGCCATTCGCGTTAGTCTTTTTAAATATCTTGTAAAAAACTTACAAACAATATAAAACGTGATCGCACGCTGTAAGTTCTATATACAAATTATCCAGGTGGTCTTTGCTATGCGCCGTAAAAGTAATCGTTATACTGGTGAATTTGCCGTTACTACTTTGGTTAAATTTAACAGCACCTTCAGCCAGATCTGCTACATGTCGGTTTATAATCGCTAATACGGCGACCTCTAACTCATCACCCGTTCTCCCCATCGCTTTAATAGGGAATTCACAGGGAAACTCAAAGCAGGTTTCCTGCTCTTCATCATAATACACATCTTTTGGATCTATTTTTTTGCGACTCATTACTCTAAATACCGTTAACTCGATTCACCTGACCTGAGTTTGACTTTATAGGCCTGATAAATATCAATCATCTTCTCCCATATGGGGCCAGATTGGCCATTTGCAACGGCTTTTCCATTGAGTTCGACAACTGGTAGAATTTCTTTGGTTGAGCTGCTAAACCATATTTCAGAGGCTGAGAGCAGCTCGCCTTCGGTAAAGTCACGTTCCTCACACCTTATATTATTTTCGTGCGCCAGTTCGATAATTAAGTCACGTGTAATACCCGGCAATAATCGACTACCCGTTGGTGCCGTCACTAACACATCATCTATTACGGCAAACACATTACTGGCTGCGCCTTCTGTAACCAGCCCCTCATTAATTAAAATAGCTTCCGCCGCCTCCTTGTCATGAGCTTGCTGACGCAAAAGGATATTACCTAATAAAGAAATTGATTTAACATGACAGGCTTTCCAGCGAATGTCATCAAGCGTAATAGCCGAAACACCCGGCCGCAGCTCTTCTTTATTTACCGGCGCCATTTCATTAGCCATCATAAATACAGTTTGATTTACTTCGTCAGGAAAGCCGTGATTACGTTTTGCTGCAACACCTCGGGTCACCTGTAAATAGACATATTTATCATCGCCCGGTCCGTTGTTTGGATTTTCAAGTAGTAACTTTTCTATTATTTCTTGCCATCGCTCATTTGTTAATGGATTCTCAAGCCGTATTGCATCAAGACTGTTCTGCAAGCGCCGCATGTGTTCCTGCATACGCAGTAACCGTCCACCATAAGCAGGGATCACTTCATAAACACCATCCGCAAACAAAAAACCTCTATCCAGTACTGATATTTTTGCCTGATCAAGAGGCAGGTATTCACCATTTAAATAAACAATTGACATAGATATGTACCTGAGACGTTAAAGGTAAAAAGAAAACATAAAAAAATTAATCTTGGCTTTAAGCGTATTTAGCAAAGTTAAAAGCCTTTATTTTGTATCTACTGTCCGTCTATTTACGTTAGTTTTATACTTAGCATTCATTCAAAAAACATTACTGAAACAATTGAATAACATGATCTTTTCCACGCTGCCATATACTACCTTCATCAATAGACTGCAAAGCTATTAGTGGCTGTGAAATAATTTCTTTGCCTTCCAGCTTAATACTAACCACACCCAATTTTTGACCTTTTTTTACAGGTGCTTCAATGGTGTTATTGATATCAATTACCGCATCAAGTTTTTTATACTGACCTCTGGGTATAGTGACTATAAGATCCTCATCTAAACCTAAATTCAAACTTTCACTTGCCCCCATCCAGATGCGAGCTGTATTGAGCGACTCTCCAGCACTATATAACTTGTTACTTTCATAAAAACGAAACCCGTAACTAATCAAAGACTGACTAACATTCTCCCTGGCTTTTTCACTTTTCGTACCTAATACAATTGAAATCAAACGCATGTCTTTACGTTTTGCAGACGAGACGAGACAGTAACCAGCAGAGTCGGTATGCCCTGTCTTGAAACCATCTACACTTTTATCACGCCACAACAACTTATTCCGATTATATTGCTTGATACCGTTATAGGTAAATTCCTTCTCTTTGTAGCGTTCATAATGTTCAGGAAAATCTTTAATTATGGCTGTTGCAAGTTTCGCCAGATCAGAGGCAGTGGTCACGTGATTTTTATTTGGCCAGCCTGTTGCATTGACAAAGTTAGTGTCACGCATGCCCAGCTCTGCAGCATATTGATTCATATAATCAGCAAATGTCGATTCACTGCCCGCAATATGCTCAGCCAGTGCAACAGTGGCGTCATTGCCAGACTGTATAATTAAACCTTTTAATAAGTCTTCCACACTTACTTTTTTACCCACTTCAACAAACATTTTTGAACCTTTCATTTTCCAGGCTTTTTTGCTGATGGTAACTTCTTCATCAAGACTTAAACGGCCTGACTCTAACTCTTTATATATCACATAAGCAGTCATCAATTTTGTGATGCTGGCAGGCTCAACTTTTTTATCGATGTTTTTTTCAGCTAAAATTCGACCACTATTATAATCAATTAACAGAAAACTTTTTGCTGCCAGCTTAGGTGGTGATGGCACTGGCGCAGCCTGCACAACCATTAATACTGAAACTAAAAACAATGTAAAACTTATAATAATTTTTTTCATAATAATTTTTTCATCTTAATAATATTAACCTGCGTTAATTAGAACAAATTCTTTAATCAACAATAACTCGGGCTGAATCCAGACCCATCCCATTTAATTCACTGATAACCTGATAGGCAAGATCTACATTGGGTATAGGCCCTATACGAACCCGGTATAACTTCTTGCCATCACTCTCAATCACGTGCACCCGCACACTCGGTATTTTTTTATCTCGTAAGTTCCCAGCCATTTTTTCAGCCGCTGTTTCACTACCCATGGCAGCAACTTGCACAAGAATTTTGCCATCATTGTTTATAGCTTCTGGTAATACAACTTCACTTGTTTTTAAATCTAAAGCAGACGTGTTAATTGCTCGTAAACTAACGGGGCCAGTACCAGTAGCTGAAATACCTAATTTACGAGCCGCTGCATATGACAAATCAATTACCCGCCCTTCGTGAAAAGGACCTCGATCATTCACCTTGAGAATAATTTTTCGGCCATTTTCTTTATGTGTGACTTCAACATATGTTGGTAATGGCAGGGTTTTATGCGCAGCTGTCATAGCATACATATTATATGGTTCACCACTGGATGTTTTTCTGCCATGAAATTTTGTACCATACCAGGACGCAACACCTTCTTGCTCAAAACCATTTGAGCTTTTTAAAACTTTATAGGTTTTGCCGCGCACGGTATAACTTGGCATATTGCCATAACGACTTAATGGCTCATTTGCAGGAATCGCATCCGGAGTATCATTCCGAGAATAATCGTCTGGCGCACTATCACCACTGCTAACACAGCCTGATATATTTATTGTTAAACTGGTTAGCGCCAGGCCCAACATAGCAATTTTAGAAAAACGTTTATTTCTGAGCATTTAACTGAGCATTATACTTTTCTGATACGGCCTGACTTAACTGAAATACGGCCATTGCATACAAAGGACTATGGTTATAACGGGTAATTACATAAAAATTATTAAGCGTCATCCAGTACTCATCCCCTTCCTGCCCGCTCAATAATAATAATGTTGCTTTTTCAGACGCTTTAAAATGATCAACCGGTTTAACACCCTGCTGCTTATACTCTTCCACACTGGTATGCGGTTTCATTTTCTTGCTGCCCAGCTTTTTTGATTTTTGTGCTACAGAAGCACGACTTGCAACGGGTTGATTTTCTTTCCAGCCATGTTTCTTAAAGTAATTAGCCACACTACCAATTGAGTCAGCAGAGCCGTTCCAAAAATCACGCACACCATTACCATCAAAATCAACGGCATAATGCCTGAAGCTACTAGGTATAAACTGCGGCATTCCCATAGCCCCCGCATAAGAACCCTTTAACGACCTGGGGTCAACTTTTTCTTCCCTTGTCATTAACAGAAACTCTTTCAGTTCTTTTCTAAAAAAGGTCTCCCGTGCATCTCTTCTTTTCTGGGTCGTGTTTTCTAATGGGTAGTCAAAACCTAAAGTAGTTAAGGCATCCAGCACCAGATAATTACCCGCCCTTTTACCGTAATACGTTTCAACACCAATAATTGCGACAAGAAACTCAGCAGGCACACCAAATTCTTTTTCTGCACGATTTAAAAGTGCGATGTTATCTTTCCAGAACTTCACGCCTTTATTTATACGACTGTCCGTCATAAAAATTTTTCGGTATTTAGCCCATGTTAAGACACCTTCAGCTGGACGAGATATAGCCTCAATAGCTGTTTTCTGCTGTTTAACACCCTGCATCCAGTTAGTAATAAGATCAACATCAAAGCCGTGCTCTTTATGCATTTCAGCAATGAATTCTTGCACGTCTTTTCGCTCGCTATAATTTGCATTAACTACAAGGGGCGAAACACACAAAATAAGTGCCGCGATACTAATTTTTTTAAAACTGAACATGTTTTTCATATTTTTTTTCATTTTTTATACATTCACGTTAACTGAAACGATACCTATTTGGACCACAACTTTCTGTGAGAGTTTATTGACATTAACATTCCAAAACCGGCCATTAAGGTAACCATTGATGTGCCACCATAACTGATTAGAGGCAATGGTACCCCAACCACCGGTAAAATACCTGAAACCATTCCCACATTTACAAATAAATAAACAAAAAAAGTCAGACTCAAACTTCCACCTAGCAGGCGCGCATAGGTATCTTGCCCCTGGACAGCAATCATCAAGCCTCTAATAATTATAAAGCCATACAATACCAGTAAAAACAAGCCTCCAATCAAGCCGAACTCTTCTGCAAACACGGCAAAAATAAAGTCTGTAGATTGCTCAGGCAGAAAATTAAGATGTGACTGACTTCCATTTAACCAGCCACGACCGTATACACCTCCCGAGCCAATCGCTATTTGTGACTGAATAATATGGTAACCCGCTCCCAGCGGGTCACGCCCAGGATCTAATAAGGTCATTACCCGCCCCCGCTGATAGTCATGCATAAAGTGCCACATTACGGGCAACATAGAAGCGGCAAGCACACTCATTCCAATCATCAACCTCCAGCTTAAACCGCCTAAAAAGATAACAAAAAATCCAGCCGCAAATATAAGCAAAGAAGTACCCAGATCAGGCTGTCTGGCAATTAAAAACGTCGGCACGAGAATTAACACAGCAGCAACAAATAAAGTTCGCCATGATGGCGGTAATGGTTTTTCCGCAAAATACCAGGCCACCATCATAGGCGTCACCAGCTTCATCATTTCTGATGGCTGAAATCGTATAAAACCCAGATCTAACCAACGCTGTGCTCCCTTACCAACATCCCCCATCAGTAGCACCAGCACCAGCAAAGTCACACCTATAATATACATCCAGGGAGACCAAAAACGCATCACAGTTGACGGAATCTGCGCAACAATTAACATAACCACCAATGCCAGCCCAATTCGAGTAAGCTGCCGATTAATCAGCGCCGTTGACTCATCACCTGCGCTATACAATACAACTAAACCGACCAACAAAAGCGCGCCTATGCCAAATAACAAAGCATGATCCAGATGCAACATACGTATAAGACGCAAACTAAAACTGGGGTAATAGTGCTTATCCTGAATTTTGCTCACTTAACGCCTTTTCCTTTTTTTACCCTAATCCATTCATCAATAACTTTGCGTGCAATGGGTGCAGCAACGCTACTACCATGACTGCCATTTTCCGCAATAACGGCGACTGCAATTTTAGGGTCTTTATACGGCGCAAAACTTACAAAAAGAGCATGATCGCGCAATTTTTTCGCAATGGTTTCTTCATCATATTCCGCATCCTGAGCTATTCCAAAGACTTGAGCAGTACCAGTTTTACCCGCCATTTTAAAGTCCAGACCATAACCCGTGTTTCTGGCTGTTCCTCGCAAACCGTGGAGCACGCTAACCATCCCTTTAATTGAATGTCGCCAGTTAACTTCACGCTTAAGTTTTATACTCTCCCTTGGCGGCCAGGCTATGGTAATTTTTTCATCACTGCCCGGTTCCTCGATCGCAGATAATAAATGAGGCGAATATACTTTGCCCCGCATACTAAGTATTGATGTTGCACTTGCCAACTGTAATGGTGTAGCTAACATATAACCCTGACCAATTCCGGTAATGAGTGTTTCCCCTGGAAACCATATTTTATTTTTGACTCGTCTTTTCCATTCTCTAGATGGCAACAGCCCTGCTCGCTCGCCCAATAAATCGACACCTGTCTTTTCGCCAAATCCAAACTTGTGCAAAAATTCATATATACGGTTAATTCCCATTCGGTAAGATAACTCGTAATAATATACATCACATGACTCAGCAATCGACTTATCAAGATCGACCATTCCGTGCCCCGTTTTCTTCCAGTCACGGTACTTTCTCTCTTCATTGGGTAACAAATAATGCCCGGTACAATTTATCTGTTCCTTATGTCCAATGGATTTGGTTTCCAGGCCACCTAAGCCAACAAACGGCTTAACAGTCGACCCGGGAGGATACTGACCCATAATTGAACGATTAAACAATGGGCGATCAGGAGAGTCTCTAAGACGTTCGTAATTTTTATGGCTAATGCCATGTACAAATAAATTAGGGTCAAATGAAGGCAAACTTACCATCGCTAAAATTTCACCGGTATGAGGCTTCATGACCACGACTGAGCCGTTATAACCTTTCAGGGCTTTTTCTGCGACTTGTTGTATTTGAGCATCAAGGGTTAACCAGAGGTTATTTCCGGGTACAGGGGGGATTTTATCCAGCACGCGTAGCTCTCTCCCCTGAACATTAACTTCAATATTTTGGTAGCCCACCAGACCGTGCAACTGGTCTTCATAATATCGCTCAAGTCCATTCTTTCCAATATGGGTTGTGCCTTTATAATTTGTTTCATCTAATCGCTTTAGATCGTTCTCATCTATACGACCAACATAACCCACCACATGAGCCATGCTCTTTGCTAAAGGGTAAAATCGACCCAGCCGGGCTTTAACTTCCACCCCGGGAAACCGATGTCGATTAACGGCAAGCTTGGCTACTTCCTCTTCAGATAGTTTTGTGCGCAGCGGGACGCCTTCAAATTTACGACTACGCTTCAACAAACGAGCAAAACGTTTCAATGTATCCTCGTCTAATACAACAATCTCGCCTAGATCATGCAGTGTGCTCTGCATATCTTTTATTTGCTCAGGAATAAGCTCCAGCTGATAAGAGGGGCGATTTTCGGCTAGAACTACACCATTTCTGTCATAGATTAAGCCACGATTGGGGACTAACGGTGTCAGACGAACCCTGTTGTTTTCTGAAAGTGAGGAAAAATGGCTAAATTCAAAAAATTGTAAATATACAAGACGAGACAACAGCACAATTAATATTAGTACGCAAAATATTGCCGCAACAAGCGCCCGCCGCTTAAACAGCAGGGCTTCTAATGTATGGTTTTTAATTACTGCGCGACGTAACATTTAACGAGTAGCCAGACCTTGTATATTCACTATTTTTTACACTTAGGCTGATGTACGGTTATAACGCTCGATACTCGTAAGTATTTCTTCGTGAGCACGTTCAACGCCAACCCAGTTTTCAACTTTGACCCATTTACCTGTTTCGAGTGCTTTATATTGCTCAAAGAAGTGAGTGATTTGACTCAACATGTCATCATGCAGGTCCTGAGGTGACTGAACATCATCATATAATTTGGTTAATTTCTGTACAGGTACAGCCAATACTTTATGATCTTCTCCAGCTTCATCGATCATTTCTAACATGCCCACTGGGCGACAACGAATAACCGAACCTGAAATCAATGGCACAGGCGTAACGACCAACACATCAACCGGGTCTCCATCTTCTGAAAGTGTATGTGGTAAAAAGCCGTAATTACAGGGGTAAAACATAGCTGTCCCCATAAAGCGATCTACCATTAAGGTACCACTGTCTTTCTCTACTTCATACTTTACGGGTGAGCCGTGCGCGGGGATCTCAATGACTACATTGATATCGCGTGGAACATCTTCTCCTAAGGGGAGATTATCAAGATTCATATATTTATTACCTTATGATTATGGCTCAAGTGAACTTATTTCTATTAATATTGGATTATATCAAGAAGCCGCACCAGAGAATACTCGACTTATTCTGTGCATTGATTACAATCCGTTGATATTGCCAATAATAATCCTGAAAAACCTGTAACAGGGGGGGAGAAAAGGATATGAGACTCGTACTTTTAGGGGCACCCGGCTCCGGTAAAGGCACACAAGCCAAACTATTAGTTGATAAATTAAATATTCCACAAATTTCTACTGGAGACCTGCTACGCGCCGCCGTAGAAGCCCAAACCCCATTAGGCAGGCAAGCTAAAACCATCATGGATGCCGGGCAGTTGGTACCAAACGACCTTGTACTAGGTATGATTCGCGAGCGCCTGAGTAGCCCCGACGCATTAAATGGCTTTATTCTTGACGGTTTTCCACGCAATGTCCCACAGGCACAGGCATTAGACGAATTACTTAACGGGCTCTCTATGCCTATTCAGAAATCCATACTCATTGATGTTGATTTTGATATTTTGATGCAACGCCTTACTGGCAGACTCACCTGTGAAGATTGTGGCGAAGTGTTTAATATATTCACAAACCCACCAGCACTTGATGAAGAATGCGACAAATGCGGCGGCAAACTGCATCATCGATCAGATGACAATGAAGAAACCATTGGTAAACGTTTACGTGTTTATGAAACACAAACACAACCTGTGGTCGATTTTTACAAAAATCAGGGAAAACTATCTGTTGTAGAGGGCAAAGGCGATATAAAAGATATTTTTTCTGACTTACAAATCGCTTTGAAAAGCGCTCGCCCTGCCACCAGTTTGAATATATCTGCGCCTAAACCACCCGTTGCTGAAGTAACCCAGAAAGCAAATGAGCAGACTACCACAGCAGCGGAAAACACTGCTAAGACCACTACCCCCGCCCAAGCTCCGTCCATACCTAGTCCGACTATCGAAAAACCGGCTGCAGAAAAAGCACCTGCAATGAAAACCGAGACTAAAAAGCCAGCTGACAAACCAGTAGTCGTTGCAAAGAAAAAAGAACCCGGTAAAAAAGTAACCGTTAAAAAATCTGCGCCTAAAAAGAAAACGGCAGTAAAATCGGTCGACTCAAAACCAAACACCAAAAAGAATAAAACTGACAAAAAAGCCAGATCAGTGACAAAATCAGCTCCTAAGAAAAAGGTAGTGAAGAAGAAAGCAGTAAAACCAGTTGACGCACGCGATGAACTTAAACAGCTAAAAACTGAACTCAAGCTACTTAATGACGAAATCAGCCAAACTGAAAAACGAAATAACGCACTTATCAAAATAGAACTTGGTAAGGACCTTATTCGCAAACAGTATTCAGCAAAACTGCAAAACGATATGAAAAAAATACTTAAAAAACTTAAGTAACCACTATTCGTCTGCTTAAAGACGAAAAATATCAATACTTCAAAATTGCTGTTTCCAACGCTTTAAATAAAGACCGCTTTTAGCGGTCTTTATTTGTTCTGTAAATATAATCGACAGATGTTTTTTTCGTATCTTATTGTTTTTCAACAAAAAGATAGCATTAATTACAACAATAAAAATATGTGTAAATTAATCCGTCGCATGAGGATATTAATATAACTTGTTGTTTTTTATAAGATTTGAAATTAAGCTTAATAAAACAACACCTAATTATTTACACTTTAAAATAAAATATATTATCTCGTTTTTATAAGTTATTGTTTATTAAACACTTATAAAAACTGGAACAATCCATGCTTTTACTGACCCTTACCTGCTATATTAACAAAACACTCGTTCAGGTTAGCAGTATAAATGATAAAAAACACAGGGAAGAGACGATCTGAAGAATATACTTTAGGCAACTTGCATAAACGGAGACGCGCACTTTATTTATAACTTTGCTATGGACGTTTATTATGTGGTTAAACACAAAGACGGTGACAGCTGTTGCGCTGAGCCTGACACTTATCTTATTTCAAGCTACCTCTCACGCAGAAACAGTAGCTAAAACTACCGAATTAAACACCACATCAGAGACCAGCCAGCTGAACCCACAAGCAATGTATCAACAGGCATTAAATTACTTATTAGGTCGAAATAATACAGTGAAATCGGCAGAAAAAGCTGCCAGCCTCTTTAAAACACTAGCCGAGCAAAACTGGAGCTCTGCACAGCATATGCTTGGAAATATGTACTTACGTGGAAAAGGTGTAGAAAAAAACGACTTACTTGCATATAAGTGGCTAAGTCTCGCATCCAAGAACAACATGCAACTCGCTACAGCCATTCACAATAAACGACGCCAACTATACGAGACACTGCAAAGTAGCTTATCCACGCAGTCCCTTAGTAAAGTAGAGCTATGGATCGCAGAATGGAAACCAAGCCAAAGCAGAGTACAATTAAACTAATAATTAAACTCTAACTCTGTAAGGACACCTATTGCTGGTGACCTTTTCAAACTCACTTAACTATGTGTTTTGCTCAGATTCCGCTTGCGCAGCATCTATTTCAGCCTTAACTTTTTCCATATCAAGCTCTTTAACCTGCCCAATCACTTGTTCAAGGCCAGCTGCTGGCAACATGCCTGCCTCTGAAAACAACACAACCTGCTCGCGGAAAATCATTAATGTAGGAATTGATCGTATTTGAAAGTGCGCGGCTATCGCCTGCTCAGCTTCCGTATTAACTTTTGCAAATACGATATCAGGGTGCTTTTCTGATACTTCTTCATAAATTGGACCAAAAGACTTGCAGGGACCACACCAGGGAGCCCAAAAATCAATGATTACAATATCATTTTCAACTACAGTTTTTTCCAGCGTTTCTTCGGTTAATTCAACAGTTGCCACAGGCTTATCTCCAAATAATTAATGAGGGGAGGATGAAACCTTGAGCCGCAATTACAAAAGCAGCAATCACACGAACAGTTCACCCAAATCCAATCATGAAATATTAACATTAACTTATATTTGCGTCGAGCCGGATTAATCAATCTTCACACATGCTTTTTTAAGCAAAATAGCCTTTAATTACAGTTATTACACCTTATAGTGATGATATATGCCCAAAAATAAACCCAAGTTAACTCTGGTCATCGACCAGGGGTCTCATGCTAGCCGCATTGCACTCTTTTCTGAAACGGGTGAGATGAAATATCTGGAATCTACAAGCATTTCAACAAACACCCCTGAAACTTCATTTTATGAGCAGAACGCAAATGAAATTCTCAATTCAATTGAAACTCTAATTAATGGGATACCAGATAATCTGTCACATGATATAAAGAATGCTGGATTATGTACTCAGCGCTCAACAATAGTCGCCTGGAACAGAAACAATGGACACCCCCTCTCACCAGCAATAAGCTGGCGTGACACACGGGCGCAGAATTTAACAAACAAGCTCACACCACACGCTTCAGAAATCAGGAAAACCACCGGCCTCCCCCTTTCAGCTCATTACTCAGCTGGAAAAATAGGCTGGTTATTACAAAACAACAATGCAGTTAAACAGGCTAATAAGAAAAATGAATTATGTATATCGCCTCTTGCGAGTTTCTTATTATTCCATTTATTAAAAAAGAAAAGCTGCGTTATTGATCATAGCAATGCACAGCGCTGCCTGTTATTTGATATCAAAAAACTCAACTGGTCAGATAATCTTTTACAACTTTTTGAAATAAAAAAAGGCATATTGCCCACCTGTACGCCGGTGATTCACCCTTATGGAGAACTAAGAAAAAGCAACATTCCCCTAACTGCTGTCTGCGGTGATCAAAACGGTGTTATATTTGCATATCCACCGCTTCAGAAAAACAGCGCGCTAATTAATATTGGTACCGGTGCCTTTATTTTATCAAATACAAAAGAACGCTGTAGCGACAAGTCAAAGTTATTACACACACTGATTAGCAGTCATAATAAAAACGCTATATTTGTTACAGAAGGCACCGTTAACGGTGCAGGTTCAGCATTAAGTTGGGCGCAGAAAAACGACCCTTGTGAAGATATATACACGCAACTGCCAATATGGCTAAAACAGATTGAATCTCCTCCTGTTTTCATTAATAGCATTGCCAGCTTAGGCTCTCCCTGGTGGTGTCATGCTGGTAATCCAAACTTCCTGCAAAGAGGCACAACAGATAGTAGTTCATACCATCAGGGCGAAAAATACGTCGCAATTATTGAGAGTATTGTTTTCTTAATTTTCAAAAACATTCAGCAGCTCACCTCACCACCGGATACACTTTTCGTAAGCGGTGGACTATCGCAACTCGATGCCTTATGTCAAAAACTGGCTGATTTATCGACTTCTAGAGTACTTCGATTTACAGACAGCGAGGCCACAGCCAGAGGCTGCGCCTGGCTTGCAAATCAAACATTAAAAAACAACAACTTGAAGTGGAAAACATTAGAGATCTCTAAGCAGTTTACAGGACATAATGGAACAATCAGACAGAAGGAATTGAACGATCGGTATCAACAGTTTGTCGGAGAGTTAAACAAGCGCTGCAGTAATGACTAAACTTAGTGAATAGAGACCGACCAAACAAGCATTGATAATTTGAGTGAATAATGGCTATACCACATCTTGTCGCGCACCGCGGGCTTATGGAGACCTATCCGGAAAATACTCTGGTTTCACTGGAATCAGCTTTACTTAGTGGTGCTGAGTATATTGAGTTTGATGTTCAATGCACCGCTGATGGACAGTTGGTTGTATTTCACGATACAGAGCTGATACGAACCACCGGAATAAAAGGCAACTTATTTGAAATGAGTTATGAGGAACTCAAAAATATACGTGCTCACGAACCTGATCGGTTTTCCCTTGCTTTTTTTAATCAACATATTCCCCTGTTAAGTGAGGTAGTTCAGTTATTACAAAAGTATCCTCGGGCCACTGCATTTGTAGAAATTAAAGAAGAGACTTTAGAACAATATGGCACCCCGCAAATCATGCCTGACATGTTAAAAGTACTGGATATTATTCATGCACAATGCGTCATCATTTCATATGACGAAAGCGCAATTGAATTCACAAAAAACAACAGCGACTTCCTAACGGGCTGGGTCTTACATAAATATGATAATGCAAGTCATGAAATTGCAAAAACACTAAAACCCGATTACTTAATCGCTAACCATCGTAAAATTCCAAAAAATTCTGACCCATGGCCTGGAAACTGGCACTGGATGGTATACGATATAACCGACCCTGAACTGGCTCTCCATTATGCAAGTCATAATATACCGCTTATTGAAACAAGAGATGTTAGTAGTATGCTGGAGCACCCTATACTCGCATTAAATTTATCCCCTAACACAATAAATCATTAACCGACGCATATGCAACGGTATTTAATATTTTTTTTACTCTTCGCTGACAATAGATAATGGCAGATTCAGATTACGACATCGTCGTTATTGGTGCGGGCATACAAGGAGCAGGTGTCGCACAGGCTGCAGCAGCCTGTGGGTATAAAACGCTTGTTATTGAAAAATTTTCACAAGCTGGTCTGGGTACTTCCTGTAAATCCAGCAAATTGATTCATGGTGGCTTAAGGTACTTAGAAAGCGGTCAGTTTAAGCTCGTTTATGAGTGTCTTCGCGAAAGAAAACGCCTATTAAATAACGCACCAGAACTGGTTAAGTTAATACCTTTTTATATTCCTGTTTATTCAAGCAGCACTCGTTCACCATGGTTAATATGGTTGGGTTTATCGCTATACTCATTGCTCAGCTTCAATAAATTTTCGATCATTAATAAAAATAATTGGAAAAATATCGACGGTCTGAATATTGAAGATATAAAATGCATCTACAAATACTACGATGCACAGACTGATGATCAAAAACTAACTCAGGCTGTTATTAAATCTGCACAAAAACTTGGTGCAAACATCATGTACGACACCACTTTTATTAATTCCGTTATTCAGGATAACAAACACAACTTAACATACGTACAAAACAAAAAAAAAGATTTTGTCACATGTCACTGCATCGTTAACTGCACAGGACCCTGGGTAACCGCAACTCAGGAAAAAATAAAACCTATACTAAAAATGCCATCTATAGAGCTTATTGCTGGCGCTCACATTATTGTTGACACACCTGTAGATCAGGGTGCTTACTATATCGAAGCGGCAGACAGGCGCGCTGTTTTTGTTATGCCCTGGAAAGATCAGCAAACACTCATAGGAACAACCGAAAGAGCATATTCTGACAGTGCTGATAATGTCACGCCAACTGAGAATGAAAAACTATACCTGCTAGACACATATAACAGCCACTTTAAAACCCAACTTACCATGCAAAACATAATCGAATCATTTGCTGGTCTGAGGGTGCTGCCTGAAAGCAATCGGTCTACCTTTAATAAATCAAGGGAAAGCCTGATAATTAACAATACCAGTTCACCAGGATTAATTACATTAATCGGTGGCAAACTAACTGCTTACAGAGCCAGCTCAGAAGAGGCACTTATTAGAATAAAAAAGATTATAGGACTTCCTGAAAACCATAAATCATGCAATACACGAGACACCAAACTGTGAGCTAAGCTAAAAAACATCTTTATACTTGGAACGAATATCAAAGAACTGATCCAGATTATCAAAAAAAACTTTCACCAGATTAGGGTCAAAATGTTTTCCTGATTGTTCTTTTAATAACTCAAAAATTTTATTATCTTCCCAGGCCTTTTTATAACACCTGTCTGAGCCAAGCGCATCAAATACATCAGCTAATGCCGTTATACGTCCATAAATATGAATTTCACTATTACTTGCTGCTTTAGGGTAACCACTACCATCCCATTTTTCATGATGTTCTAGTGCAATTATAGCCGCGGTACGCATTAGAGGACGGTCGCTATGCTTTAACATTTCATAACCGATTACCGCATGTGTCTTCATTATTTCAAACTCGTCTACAGTTAAACGGCCCTTTTTATTTAGTATTGCGTCAGGAATTCCAACCTTCCCAATATCATGCATGGGTGAAGCCATAGCAACCATGTCCGCCTCGATTTCATTTAATCCAGACAATCGAGAAAGCAACCTTGAATATTCTGCAACCCGTTTTACGTGCAACCCAGTCTCTTTCGAACGGGTCTCACCAATTGACCCCATAGTGAAAATAACTTCTTTCTGTGTTTCAATTATTTCTTTATTGAGAATTTTAAGCTCAGCCAGAGCATTATCTATAACCACTTGCTGCGAGTCTTCAAATTCTTTTAATTTTAGATGCGTCTTAATTCTGGCCATTAGCTCGGGCGCCTTAAACGGCTTAGTTACATAATCCTGACCACCAGCATCAAACGCTTCCAGCAAGCTATCTTCATCTGTTTTTGCTGTAATAAAAATAATGGGAATTTCATTAGCAAATTGTCTTTTCTTTATTTCTCTGCATACTTCGTAACCATCCATCTCCGGCATCATTACATCCAACAACACCAAATCAAAACTTGTTTCTTCAACCTGATCAAGCGCCTGCTTTCCATTTGTAGCATATGAAATATCATATTCATCATCACCAAGCAAATTAGCGATAACTTGAATATTTTTTGGCACATCATCAACTATTAAAATATTAAACCGTTTGGACATGATTCGTTTACCTCAATGCGAACTCAACTCGCCGATACCTGTCAGAATTTTATTTATAATTTTTTGCGTTTTCTCAATATCAAACATTCCATTAGCGTGTTTCAGATTTTCAAGTAATTTATTTAACCCCACCAACTTATAGTTACCAGACAAATCCTGAAGCTCTTCTAGCAACTGATCCAGACCATTGAAATTCCCACCCATTTTTGCTTTTTCTAAGGGCTGCTTGTACTTCTGTAACTCTTTTATCAATAACCCACTAGCTGACATTATTTCCTTGTTATACAAAGAAACATAGTCAACTTCTGTCTCCTCGTTCTTTTTGGCAACGTCGGTTTCTATAAATTTGGCCAAAGAATTAATTAACGTTTTTCTATTAAGCGGCTTATACAACACCATATCAAACAAAGATCTTTTCTTTTCAGATTTTTTGTCTTCTACTACAGACGCTGTAATTGCAATGACTTTAGTCTCACTTATTTCCGGATCATTTTTTATAATTTCGGTTGCCTGAATACCACTCATAACAGGCATTCGTATATCCATTAGAACAACATCCGGTCTCTCTTTTTTTATCAGCGCTATTGCTGACTGACCGTCCTCTGCAGTAATTAATTGAAAAGGCTGCTTAGCCAGGTACTCACAAATCAAATCTCGATTTAACTCAATATCATCTACTATCAATATTTTAGCCGGCTTAAACCCGACCTGATCTGCTTTGCTTAACACATTTTCTGACACGACCTCATCAATAATTTCCGGGCTATTAATAACCAGTTTAAAGACACTGCCTTTACCGTGTTCACTATCAAGCTTAATATTTGCTCCTAGCTTCTCAGCAAGCCGGGCGCTAATAGCAAGTCCCAGACCAGCCCCTCCAAACTCCCTTGTACTTTGATTATCTTGCTGTTCAAAACTATTGAAAATATTTTGTTGTTCACTAGAGCGCACACCAATCCCGGTGTCTTCAACTGTAATAATTAAGCTGTAAAATACATCTTCTGCTGATTCTCGTTTGTAACTTGCATAAATATTAACCTCACCTTTACGTGTGAATTTGATAGCGTTATTCAATAGGTTAAACATAATCTGTCTTAATCGTATTTCATCAGACATGATCCCCTGTGGCACTGTATCACCAATATACAAATTCAGATTCAGTCCTTTTTCCTTTGCTGACAATGAAAAAACTTGATATATATCTTTCAACAACTGTTTAATATAAACACGATCAACCTTGATATTCATTTTTCCGGCTTCAATCTTTGATAAATCAAGAATATCATTTATCAAACTTAATAGATTTCGACTCCCAGATTGTATCGACTCAACATATCCTATTTGTTTTTTATTTAAATCACTTGATGCCAATAAATCCGTAAATCCAATTACTGCATTCATTGGCGTTCTGATTTCATGACTCATATTTGCTAAAAATAAACTTTTTGAATGGCTGGCTGCTTCCGCCTTTCGCTTAGAAATTTCTAAAGCAGCATTTATTGTTTTTAACTCTTTTGTTCTCTCATTGACTTTAGCCTCAAGTTCATCATTTGCCTGAAGAAGACTCTTCTGCGCCTGCTTTCTTTCTGTTATATCGCGCGCTGATGCGAGTATTAAATCTTCACCTTCAATATTTACATAACCAAGACTGATTTCCACAGGAAATGAATCATGATTTTTTTTATGGTGTTCGCTTTCTACAATTATATGTCGTTCTTTTTTCAATCGGGCAAAAAGGTCATTAAGTTTTTCTTGGTTTTGATAAAGGCTATCAACCTTAGCTACTGACATATTCAGGAGTTCACCCCGTTCATATCCTAATGAACTACACGCAGTGTTATTAACATCTATGAATACCGAGTTCCCACCTATAATGTAAAGGGCATCTGTTGATTGCTCCACCACTTCCCTGAATTTATTCTCGCTTTCAATTAGTTTTTTATTTCCTTTTTGTAATTGTTCCAGCATTTCATTAAATCCATCCGTCAAAATACCTATTTCATCATTGCTTTCTTTTTCTGCTCGTAAATTATAGTTTTGTTGTTTAGTGATTTTTAGTGCTGTTTCTGTCAGATGCTCTATTGGCACAGAAATAATACGCTGTAATTTTGAAGCCAGCACATATGCAATAAGCCCTCCAATAATTACTATGAAGACCAGCCCAATTACCGAGTTAATCACAAAGTCTTTTATTAATGAGTCATCCGACTCAAGATAAATATAACCCACCAATTCACCGTCAATAAGTATATCTTTGACCGCACTGAATGTGCCACTGATGTGTTTTTCCTTTTCTATTTGACTAAACTCATGATTCCCACCAATACCATCCCTTGTGTGTACTACAAAGACATCATGATTTTTATCATACAAAACAGCTCTTATAATTTGCTTTTTTGATCTTAATGCCGCGAGAGATATCGCAGCACCCTCATCATCATTGAAAACAAGATAAACCGATGATGTCTCCGCAACAATATCAGCTAATACCTGCAAATCTATCTTTTGCATCCTGTTTAAATTTATAAACTCATTTAATAAGATACTCGTACCAACTGTACCCAGGCCAATTAGACTTACCGCCATAATTATTACCATCAGCTTCTGCTTGATAGACCTGGGCGTAAATAATGGCTTTTTTGGTGTTAGTAATGTATTCATGTTCACTGATAATGAGGTTATATATGTATCAATTCGTTATCTACAACCATATAAGTATAGGCTATTAATTATTTCTCGCTTCATCTACAATCCACTAAAATTTTAATTAGGTAGTAGATATGTCTTCACTTCAGGCTTTAATTTTTGATGTAGATGGAACACTGGCAGATACCGAACGCGACGGCCACCGTGTCGCTTTCAATCAGGCATTTGAACAAGCAGGGCTTGACTGGTACTGGTCTGTAGAACTATATGGTCAATTACTCTCAGTAACTGGTGGTAAAGAACGAATGGCCTACTACCTGGACAAGTTCAATACTGGCTTCCCTACTGACAGCTCAACACCGCAAATGATTAAGGAGCTACATGCTTCTAAAACGATGCATTATACCGAGCTACTATCTACTGGCGCTATTCCACTCAGGCCAGGTGTAAACAGGCTTATCAATGAAGCCAGAGAGAATGATATGCGGTTAGCCATATCAACAACTACAACACCCGCCAATGTAACAGCTTTGTTAGAGCACGCCTTAGAGAAAGGTTCTACTGACTGGTTTGAAGTTATTGCAGCTGGCGATATTGTTCCCGCAAAAAAACCAGCCGCTGATATTTATAACTGGGCACTGAAACAGCTTAATTTAGATGCCAGTGACTGTCTTGCATTTGAAGATTCAAGAAATGGAATCAAATCATCTCTAGGTGCGGATCTTAAGACCATTATCACAATAAACGACTATACAAAAGATGACGATTTCAGCGGAGCCTCTCTGGTATTAGACCAAATGGGCGAACCCGATAGCCCGTTTACAACACTTGCAGGTGATAACTACGCCACCAGTTATTTAAGCCTTGATCTACTGTACAAAATACACGCAGCATAAACGGAGGCAGACTATGTGGGCACAATACGAATTTCGCTTAGCCGCCATGAAGAGGGGATTTCACTTAGTTACCCCTGAGGTTTTGTCACAATTATCCGCCCTAAAATTAGTTGAAATAGGTTCGTTAAACCTGTTTATAAAGCATACTTCTGCTTCATTAGCCATTAATGAAAATGCAGATCCTTCTGTTAGAGTTGACCTTGAAAGCCACTTCAATCATTTTGTGCCAGAAAGAGCGACTTACTACCAGCACACCGATGAAGGTGATGACGATATGCCCGCACATATAAAAAGCTGTATTCTTGGTTCCAGCTTAAATATACCCATTTCAAGTGGTTCTCTTAATATGGGTATCTGGCAAGGGATCTATTTATGCGAACACAGAGAGCACGCCGCTGGCAGGCAGCTTGTAGCAACAATTCAGGGTCAGCTTTACCCCGAATAATTTCTAATAGACACTTTGTATTACGTTTTATTCATCATCTAAAAAAACAACTGCCAAAAATCCATTTGAAACCTTACAGTTATTCAGTGTTAGAGAGCTTCTGCTGCTATACTCAGAGGTGATAATAATTAAATGAGGACTGGGTTAATGCCTGATAACACACCGCAAATTAAAACAGATGAACTCTACCGGCTTTTAAGAGAAGGTAAAATTGAAGAGTTTAATTCTCGCAGAGAAAGTGGTGAAGACTGTGATTTAAAAGCCGCCGATTTCCGCAATGTCGATCTAAAAGGACTCAATGCCGATGGACTCGACCTGGGTGATTGTTACTTTAGAATGTGTAATTTAAGAGGAATTGATTTCTCAAACACCAAACTAGATGGCGCCAGCATTCACGGTGCACAAATTTCAGGTGTATACTTTCCTGCAGAACTTAGTGCAGATGAAATATTACTCTCACTTGAACATGGTACCCGCATGAGATACAAGGCATAAAACATAAAAATGACCCCTTCGAATTCTGACAAAAGCGCATTTATTAAAATGTTAAAGCAGCCGGATAATGACATTAGTCTGGCTAAGGCCGCACTGATGGTGGCTAAACTCGAATACCCTGAGTTAAACATTGATGACTATTTGTTAAAGATTCACAACATTGCCGAAGAAATAAATAATCGCCTCTCTGCAACAGCCAATGCTGCAGAAATATTAAAACAATTAAATCATGTGTTATTTATTGAAAAAGGATATGAGGGCAATACCAATTCATACTACGACCCCAGAAACAGCTTCCTAAATGATGTTATTGAACGAAAACTGGGCATCCCTATCAGCCTGTCTATTCTTTATATTGAACTGGGGCACGCCCTGGGACTTCCCCTAAGCGGGGTTTCATTTCCTGGGCACTTCCTGGTCAAACTTGAAATAAGTGACGGCGCTATAGTACTTGACCCATATTTTGGTGGCGTTTCATTAAACGAAGAAGATATTGAAGAGCGCCTGCGTGAATACTACGGCGCAAAACTAAATAAGTCTCGCGCGCACGGCGTATTATCAAGCAGTACTAATAAAGAAATCATTTTAAGAGTGATGCGTAATTTACGTAATCTCTATATGCAGGAAGAGAACTGGTTAAAAGCCTTACCTCTAGCTGACATTATGGTAGAAATGGATGATGATAAACCCGACGCTCTTAAAGCCCGCGCTGCTATCTATGACCAACAGGAATGTCATATTCCTGCACTTGCAGACTACAGCACTTACCTTAAACTATCACCTGATACACCAGGCAATCAATTCATACGCGCGCGAGTTATTGACCTGGCAAAATCTGCACGTAAAGTTTGTTAGTACAGGTATTTTGACAACTCCTCCTCTATAAAACTAAAATACAAAATCACTGAAAGAAACATTAATACAACTTATAAAAAGTTAGCGCTTAAGTATTTTTAATATTCGTTATATCCACTAGAGTTAAAATGAGAACACATAACCCACCTGTCGTACTTTGTTTTTCCGGATTAGACCCGACAGGGGGTGCGGGCATTCAGGCCGATATAGAAGCCATTTCTAAACACGGCTGTCATGCTGCACCCATCATTACTGCAAACACCGTGCAGGACACCAGCAATGTACTTAGCTTCAAATCTGTTGAAGCTGATTTGATACTAAAGCAAGCCCATACAGTATTAAAAGATATGGCCGTAAACGCGATAAAAATTGGTATGTTAGGCTCCGAAGAAACAACAAATGCCGTCTATACAATACTTAAAGAATTCCACGACATTCCTGTTATTCTCGATCCTGTTTTAGCTGCAGGCGGTGGTTCATCACTAGCCCGAAATGGTTTAATTGATACAATTAATAAGTTTATTATTCCTCGTACACATATTCTGACCCCTAATACTCTAGAGGCTCAGCTACTGACCAGTTCGAAAACTCCGCCTGAGCCTGCGGCCAAACAATTAAATAAAATGGGCGCAAAATATGTATTACTAACCGGAACACACAACGAAACCCCGGACGTTATACATAAACTATATTTCGAATCTAAAATTCAAAAATCATTTTCATATAAACGATTAAATAATGAATACCATGGTTCCGGCTGTACTCTTGCCGCAAGTCTTGCCGCCTTAATTGCGCAAAACATGGACCCCATTATTGCCTGCCAAAATGCTCTTGATTACACATACCGAACATTAGTTAATGCAAACAACTTAGGCAATGGACAACTGATTCCAGATAGAAATATATGATAAAAAAACTATCTGGCCTTTATGTTATAACCAACGAAGACTTAATGCCTGAAGCGCTTTTTTTAGATATGGCCAAAGCAGCAATTCAATCTGGAGCCTCTGTTTTACAATATAGAGATAAAAGCTCAGACAAATCAAAAAGACTATTTCAGGCAAAAAATCTTAAAACACTTTGCGACAAGCACCATGTGATTTTTATTATCAATGATGATATTGACCTGGCGAAACAGGTTGATGCTGATGGCATCCATATTGGCAAAGATGATTTATCCATTAAAGAAGCCCGTAAACGAATAGGCCCCAATAAAATCATCGGTGTAAGCTGTTATAACCAGATCACACTTGCAACAGAAGCTATTAACCACGGAGCAGACTACATCGCTTTTGGCAGTTTTTTTGGCTCATCAATAAAACCAGAAGCACCACAGGCCACGAGTGAGTTAATTCCCTCTTTAAAACTCATGCACAACACCCCCGTATGTTGCATAGGTGGTATTACATTAAACAACCAGTCACAACTACTTAAAGCTGGTGCCGATATGCTCGCTGTAATTAGTGATATATTCTCTCAAACCGACAATGCAAAAATTGCCAGTCGATGCCAGCAGTATAAAAAAGCATTTAATGACAGAATCGCTTAACTTCGTAAATTACATTTTATGACCTTAAACACATTTTGATGTAAAATACCCGGCCTTGTAAAATTCGGCATCAGGAAACCCAACATGGCCCAGAAAAACTCCCAGACAGATCTTTTTAACCAGGCACAACTGGTTATTCCCGGTGGCGTAAACTCCCCTGTAAGGGCATTTAAAGGCGTTGGTGGTGACCCTGTTTTTATTGATAGAGCAAATGGAGCCTATATCTGGGATGCAGATGATAAGCGTTATATTGATTATGTAGGTTCCTGGGGGCCCATGATTTTAGGGCACGCCCACCCTGAAGTTATAAACACTGTAAAAAAGAGTGCTGAAAGAGGCCTAAGCTTTGGCGCACCTACAGCAATAGAAACTGAAATGGCTGAGCGTATTTGCCAGCTAGTACCTTCAATTGAATCTGTCCGTATGGTTAGCTCTGGCACTGAAGCAACCATGAGTGCTATACGCCTGGCCCGCGGTTTTACTGGTCGTGACAGTATTGTCAAATTTGAAGGCTGTTATCATGGACATTCTGACTCACTTTTAGTTAAAGCTGGCTCTGGTGCACTTACACTTGGCGTTCCAAGCTCACCCGGCGTTCCTGCCTGTCTGGCAGAGCATACTATTACCCTGACTTACAACGATATTGAGCAGGTCAAAGAAACATTTAAAACATCCGGTGATAAAATTGCCTGCATTATTGTTGAGCCAGTTGCAGGCAATATGAACTGCATTCCACCAGTTGAAGGCTTTCTTGAAGGATTAAGAGAAGTTTGCGATGAATATGGATCAGTTTTAATCTTTGACGAGGTTATGACCGGTTTTCGCACCGCATTAGGCGGCGCGCAATCTGTATATAATATAAAGCCCGATCTAACCACTTTAGGTAAAGTCGTCGGAGGAGGTATGCCAGTCGGAGCCTTTGGTGGACGCAAAGATATTATGCAGTTCATTGCACCAACCGGCCCTGTTTATCAGGCTGGTACATTATCAGGAAATCCAATTGCAATGGCCGCAGGCCTTAAAACCCTCGAATTAATTTCAGCCGACAACTTCTTTGAAGACCTAAACACTAAAGTCAACTCACTGGTGAATGGCATTCTTGAAAAAGCCAAAAAGCATAATATCCCAATGACGAGTAATACCGTTGGCGGCATGTTTGGCCTGTTCTTTACTGACGCCCCAAAAGTAACTAACTTCACTCAGGCAACTCAATGCAACAGCGAACGTTTTCAAAAATTTTTCCACGGCATGCTGGAACAAGGGGTTTATCTGGCACCATCAGCTTATGAAGCTGGCTTTGTTAGCTGCAAACACAGCAACGAAGACATACAGGCAACAATTGATGCTGCAGACAAAGTTCTGGGAGAAATATAATGTCAGCTAACTGCTACATTTATCGCTGCTCAGCGAAGCAAGATATGTATATTTATCTCGCTGAAGAAAATGATTTTGACTGTATCGATGAGAAATTAAAACGTTCGCTCGGTGAGTTAACTTTTGCTATGACTCTGGAATTAAATAAAGACACTAAGCTTGTAAAAGAAGACCCTGTAAAAGTTATGGCTAATTTACAATCTCAAAAATTTCATTTGCAGTTACCGCCAGAAACATCAATTGAAAAACTGATGTCTAAACTAACTAAATAAGATCTATTTGGCACTGGCAGGCTTTTAATTTTTTATTATAATAAGATCACTTTTTTATTATTCGTTTTTTAACACACACGGTTATATTCTTAAAATTAAATACTTTATTTCACTACCGTTAATTACACCAGCATTAGGAATTTTTATATGAACACTGCTTTTTTTCGCATAATTACAATCAGTTTATTAACATCAGCTATCGCAACTGGCATTTCTACACAACTATTAACCCTTGAGAATTTTTCTACAACAAACGGTCTATTAACACTTGCCGCCTTAATTTTCGCTTCAACAATAGCCGCTTCATTAGTCGCCTCTAATAAAGGTACAAAAAAATCAGTCCAAAATGTGCAAAAAGACGCAAATTCAGATAATTCCCGTGAATCAGGTACGGTAAAGTGGTTTAATACTAGCAAGGGCTTTGGCTTTATTACTCGGGATGCGGGTGATGATGTCTTTGTTCACTTCCGCTCAATTCGTGGCCAGGGTCATAGAACCCTGTTTGAAGGGCAACGCGTTGAGTTTAATATCACCGAAGGTGATAAGGGGCTACAGGCAGAGGATGTTGCCATTGCTTCGTGACGTTGCGTCTTTGGTATGTTTAGGAAAAACATATTAAGTAAAAATGATAACTAAAAAGGTAAAAGTAAATGTCTGATCGTGAAATAGGAACTGTAAAGTGGTTCAACAATTCAAAAGGATATGGTTTTATAGAGCGTGATACAGGTGATGATGTGTTCGTACACTTCAGAGCAATTCGAGGTGATGGATTCAGAACACTTAAAGACGGTCAAAAGGTTGAATTCAATCTAATTGATAGTCAAAAAGGTTTACAGGCCGAAGACGTTAGTAATACTGAAGCTGAAGCATAAATAAAAAAGGCTGGTTTATTAAACCAGCCTTTTTTTATGTAATACTCTTTCTGTATCACTTTAGAACTATCAAAATATGTTTGTTTATAAATATGAACGCATATTTTCTAACCTAGTTCTATAGCTTTACAAGAGTACGCTAAAAAGTAGAAGCTACTCTCCCCACTTAGGCTGCAACTCTTGTTTAATACCTAGGTGATCGAGTACTCGCGCCACCATAAAATCAACTATGTCATCGACACTTTGCGGTTTATTATAAAAACCGGGGTTTGCTGGCAGCATAACAGCGCCCATTCGTGAAAGCTTAAGCATATTTTCTAAATGAATATCCGAAAAAGGCGTTTCTCTTGGCACCATCACAAGCTGCTTACGCTCTTTCAAAATTACATCTGCTGCTCTCTCTAACAAATTCGCACTAGCCCCAACAGCAATAGATGATAACGTGCCCATGGAACATGGACATACCACCATAGCATCAACTGAAGAAGAGCCACTTGCAATCGGTGATGTCCACTCTGATTCACCGCAAACTTTTAACTGTTTATCATCAACACCATAACGCTTACATAACTGGTTGTGTAATTCATGATTATTAGCCGGCCAGGCCAGTTCGGTTTCCATACTAATAACAACGTGCGCGGCACGAGTCACTAACAAATAAACTTTATGTTTATGAGTCAGTAATTGTTCTAATAGCCGAATTCCGTACTGCACTCCGGAGGCACCACTGATAGCAAGAATGATTGTTTTATTATCTGAATTCATTATGAACCCTTTACAAAATAAGTCGTAAATTATGACTCATACAAAGCAAGTGAGATTCCAGGTACAGGTCTTCACTTATAGCTATTAGACTTGTCATTATTTATATTTATTTTTTAGTTATTGCATCCAGTATTTTTTGATGTATGCCACCAAAAGCACCATTACTCATCACAAGTATATGATCACCCGGCATACTTTGCTCAGCTAACAGATCAACGATACCTTCTATCGATCGTTTTAGCTTTGCCGGTCCGTTGACACTTTCAATAACGGACTGCATATCCCAGTCAACATCTTCAGGTTGAAATAGCACCACTTCATCTGCTAATTTTAATGAAGGGGCCAGCTGTTTTTTGTGCACTCCTAGACGCATGGTATTTGAGCGCGGTTCTAATATTGCCCAAATTTTTGCCTTTCCCACTGCGTCTCTTAAACCTTGTAAAGTTTCAGTAATAGCGGTTGGGTGATGTGCAAAATCATCATAAACCGTTATATCATTTACCTCACCCGTAACTTCCATGCGTCGTTTGATGCCTTTAAATTCTTTTAAAGCATCTACTGACTGCTCTATTGGCACCCC
>Ga0316204_10003181_pt1 | contig 33933 bp, 20 predicted proteins | sample 6monrhotite_MG_2_FD_205661 | JGI IMG/M metagenome (GOLD analysis project Ga0316204, IMG submission 205661) | Microbial mat bacterial communities from mineral coupon in-situ incubated in ocean water Damariscotta River, Maine, United States -... | ecosystem: Environmental > Aquatic > Marine >... | reverse complement strand
CTGCTCGCAGTGGTGAATCAGAAGTCATGGAAGTATCAGCTGTTTCTCGAGCTGCGGCTGCATGCATGGCAGCTTGCGCTGCATCAGCACATGCTTGTTCAGCTTGCATTTCAAGTGCAATAAGCTGAGCTTCATGTTGGGCTGCTCTTGTTCCGGCAGCCGCTTCAGCGGCTTTAGCTGCTTGAATTTCTGCATCGGCTGCAGCTTGTTCGAATGTATGTGCTTCAGCGTCCAGTTGTGCTGCTCTTACATCTGCTGAAGTTGTTGCAGCTTCAGCCGCAGCTGATCGTATTGCTGGGGAAGCGGGTGCAGATGCAATTGTTGCCTCGGCACGTTTTGCGGTAGCGGCTTTGGCAGCAGCGGCAGCTTCTTGTCTTGCTAGTTGAGCTGCTTGATCAGCAACAGCGTGCATATGCTCAAGTTGTTGAGCTCTTGCCTGTGCAGCTTGAATTGCTTCTGTAAGTGCATTATCTGCAAGTGCATCAACACTGTCTTGTGCAGCGTCAGCTTCTGCCTCTGCTGCTTGCGCTTTTTGTTGAGCAGCTAATGCAGCTACATCAGCAGCAGTGCTTCTTAGTTGCGGTGTGCCAGGTGCTGATGCTTGTTGTGCAGCAGCTCTTTTTGCAGCGGCAGTTTGTGCATCAAGTAAAGCGGATTGTTGTAGTTGCTCAAGTGCTTCTTCTGCACTTTGCGCTTGTGCTTCTAGGTCAGCTGCTCTTGCTTCGGATGCAGCGATTGCTGCGCTACCAGCAGCACTTCTTTGCGCTGGTGTGCCAGGATGAGAGTTTGTAGTTAAAGCAGCTCTTGATTCTGCAGCGGCAAGTGCTGCTTGTTCGGCTTCTGTGGCTGCAGCTTTGGCAGCTTCTTGAGCAGCAAGCACTCTGGCTTCCATACGCTCAGCTTTTGCTTCAGCCGCCGTTTTAGCCGCTGTTGCAGCTTCTAATCTCTTTGCTTCAGCAGCTTGTTCAGCTGCAAGTGCTTGCGCTTCAGCTTCTGCATTTCTTTGTGTCGCAGCGATATCGGCATCACCAGCCGCGCCCGCTCTTAAGGCGGGTGAAGCCGGTGTTGATAGAGGTAGTCCTGCTCTTTGGGCAGCGGCAGCGAGTGCTGCACGCTGGGCTTCAAGTCTTGCTTGTTCTGCAGCTTGTACTCTTTCAGTAAGTTCGGTTGTTAGCGCTATTACTCTTTTTGCTGCAGCGTCTTGTGCAGCTCTTAAAGTGGCTGCTCTTAGCAAAGGTGTACCAGGTACGGGTGTATCGCGAACAGCACTTCCAGAACGCGGCGTTGAAGCACTAGTCGGTGTGCGTGGTTCTGCTGGTGAAGCAGGTGCGCTTGCAGGAGGCATATCTGCAGTGCTGGCATCATCAGCTTCAACTCTTGCTTGAGCAGCTGCTTGTGCTGCGCGTTGTGTTTCTGCTCGTGCTGCATCAGCTGCTTGGTCTGCAGCTAGGGCTTCAGCTTCGAGTTTAGCGGATCGTGCAGCAGCGGCTGATAATGCAGCTTGATGAGCGCGAGCGCGTAAAACAGGTGTGCCAGGTACTGATGGTGTTTGTGCTTCTTGTCTTTTTGCTGCGGCAGCTTCTGCAGCGCGTGCAGCTTCTGCTGCTAATGCTTCAGCTTGTTGTTCTGCAGCAAAGGCATCGGCTTCAGCTTGTGCCATTCTTTCGATGGCAGCATCTGATGCGGCATCTGCAGCGGCGTCTCTTAATCCAGGTGTGCCGGGTGCGGATGTCAGTGTAGCTGCGTGTCTTTTTTGCGATGCTTTCAGTGCTGCACGCAATGCACTAGCACGTGCTTGTTCGGCACGTTGATCAGCTGTTGCAGCCTCGGCTTCTGTTTTTGCAACGCGTGCTTGTGCTGCAACTTCAGCCGCTTTTGCAGCAGCTGCTTGGGCTGCGGAGATAGCTTGTTCTTCTACGGCAGCAGTTGCTTCAAGATCTGCATCTCTTGCTTCGCCTACTGCGGCAGCATGGTCAGCGGCATCTGCTCGTAGTGGTGAATCAGAAGTCATGGAAGTATCAACTGTTTCTCGAGCTACGGCTGCATCCATAGCAGCTTGCGCTGCTTCTTCGAGTGCTTGTTGAGCTAGCATTTCTAGTTTGAAAAGTTCTGATTCATGTTTTGCTGCTCTTGTTGCAGCAGCAGCCTCAGCTGCATTCGTGGCTTCAATTTCTGCGTCGATTGCAGCTTGTTCAAATGCATGTGCTTCAGCGTCCAGTTGTGCTGCTCTTGCCTGTGCTGCAGTTGATGCAGTTTCAGCGGCAGTTGATCGTATTGCTGGGGAAGCGGGTGCAGATGCAATTGTTGCCTTGGCGCGTTTTGCAGCAGCGGCTTCTGCGGCAGCCGCTGCTTCTTCTCGTGCAAGCTCAGCCGCTTGATCAGTAAGGGCCTGCATTTGTATCAGCTGTTGCGCTCGTGCATTTGCAGCTTGAATTGCTTCTGCAAGTGCATTATCAGTAAGTGCATGAACAGAGTCTTGTGCAGCGTCTGCTTCTGCATCTGTTGCTTTTGCTTTTTGTTGAGCAGCTCGTGCGGCTGCATCACCAGCAGCGCCTCTTAGTATTGGTGTGCCAGGTGCTGATGCTTGTTGTGCAGCAGCTCTTCCTTCGGCAGATGTTTGAGCTGCTAGCTGCGCCTCGGCGCGTGCAGCTTCAGCTGCTTCTTGTGCAGCAAGTACTCTAGCTTCCATGTATGCTGCTCTTACTTCAGCAGCTGCTTGAGCTGCTTCTGCAGCCGCCAATTCTTTTGCTTCAGCGGCTTGTTCAGCTGCAAGTGCTTCAGCTTCTGCAGCAGCGTCTCTTGTGTTAGTAGCGCTATCGGCAGCGTCAGCAGCACTTGATCTAAAAGCGGGTGAAGCAGGCGTCGATGATGCTAATGCAACTCTTGCTTCTGCAGCTGCAAGAGCTGCACGATGAGCATCTATTCTTGCTTGCTCTGCAGCATGCTCTTGTGCAGCAAGTTTCGTTGAGAGTTGTATTGCTCTTCTTGCTGCAGCACTTTGTGCAGCGTTTAGGGCGGCAGCTTTAAGTAAAGGTGTGCCAAGTAAGGGTGTGCCAGCAGCAGCACTTCCAGAACGATGCGTTGAAGCGCTTGTTGGGGTGCGTGGCCTTGCAGGTGAAGCAGCTGCGCTGGCATCATGTGTCTGTTCATCTTCAGCTGAGATAGCATCTATTTCAACGCTTGCATCTGCAGCAGCTAGAGCAGTATATTTTGCTGTTACTAATGCTGTATCAGCTGCTTGGTCAGCAGCTAGGGCTTGTGCTTCGTGCATGGCCTGTATTGCGGCTTGTGATGCAGCTCTTGCGGGGCTGTTGTTCTGTTCAGCTGCTAAAGCTTTTCGGGGCATTGCTCGTTCTGTGGCAGCAGCACGTCTTTGAAGAGCGGGTATGGTTTTTGTTCTGAGGGTGTCTAAATCTTCTCCAATACCTCGAGCTTCAAGATGGGTTTCTTGAGCTTGGGATGCAGCAGTATCTGCTTGTTGCGCTGCATCTGTAATTGCTTGTTTGAATTGTTCTAGATCAGCGCCATATCCAGATGTGGTCTGGACAGCTTCCTCTGCTAAGTGTTTTGCGTCTTGAGCTTCAGCAACAAGTAATGCTTGTCGCTGTAATATTAGTGAGATATGGGTAGTGCTATTTCTCGTGAGTGGGCCGTTCCGTAATGCGTGGGGACTAACCACATCATATATCTTTTCGTAGGCATCTTTTGATAGTGAAGGATCAATCGGAAGCGCTACACCCTTACTCATATGTAAAGCTGTCTCTGCACTGGGTGCGATTCTAGCAAGTCTAGCTTTGGTAGCATCAAGATTAGATTGGAAGTTTCTAATACTTCCAGCTGTTTTACCTCTTTTGATCAATGCAGTTGTTTGAGTCATATCTGCGAAATCTTTTGCTTGATCAGCCAATAAAGCAGCCGTAATCGCTTTTGCTTGTTGCATTGCTTCGACTGCGATTGATGCTGCTCTTTTGGCTTTGGTAGCTTCTTGTCTTGCAGCTGCTTTATCTGCGGCGGCTTTGTCTGCTGCTGCTTTATCTGCGGCGGCTTTGTCTGCTGCTGCTTTATCTGCGGCGGCTTTATCTGCGGCGGCTTTGTCTGCTGCTGCTTTATCTGCTGCTGCTTTGTCTGCGGCGGCTTTGTCTGCTGCTGCTTTATCTGCGGCGGCTTTGTCTGCTGCTGCTTTATCTGCGGCTGCTTTGTCTGCTGCTGCTTTATCTGCGGCGGCTTTGTCTGCAGCGGCTTTATCTACTGCTGCTTTGTCTGCAGCGGCTTTATCTGCTGCTGCTTTGTCTGCAGCGGCTTTATCTGCTGCCGCTTTATCTGCGGCAGCTTGCTCAGCTTCGTCTCTTGCAGCTGCTTTTGCATCGGCATCTGGTTCAGCGACAAATTCACGACGTCTCCAGTCAACTTTTCCTTGTGGTTGAAAAAAAAGGTTAGGTTGAAGCTCACCAAAGAGAGTATGTGTTGCTGGTTGTTGTGCAGCTGCAGTTGATGTTGTTGTAGCAGCAGTGGTCGCGGCAGCATCTGCAGCAATTTTTGCTTGAACATCATCGGAAAAATCCTTGTCGATAAAGTCAGCGCCAAGGAAAGCGAATCCACTTTTAAAAGTATTTAATAATTGAGCGCCTTTCGTTTGTAGAGGTATGTATTCTGCTTTAGCTGCAATGGCAACTTTTAAATCTCTTGTGATGGGTGATTGAGATGTTACGGCAATGGGCGCTATTATTTTTGCAACATCAATTGCTTGGAGAGGGATTAATGCATCTAAGGTGTTTTGAATAAGTTCTTGCACACCCTCAACTTTGTTTGCAAGTGCCCATGCGATTAGCGTAATGCTATCGTGACAATCGCTGGCGTAGGGATTTTGTGTTGGGCGAGATTTAATAGAAATACTAGTTGTATTAGTAGAACTAGGAAGTGCAGCGAAGGCTTTGAATGATGCAGTAATATCAGCTCTTAGATTGGTACCGGCATTTGCATAGGCAGCGATCATGATGCGTTGGTTTTTGCCTAGCCATAGTTCGTGTGGAAGTAATGTTCTGTCTGTTAAAAGCTGTGCGGCGGTTGGTGCTGCCATTTCCTTTATCTCCTTTTCCTGCGCAGTAATTTTTGTCGGCACATTCTATGCTTTTGATTTTGATGTTACTAGTGAATTGTTGGGGGAATTTAGATGAAAAAAGCAAAGTCTGTTCGCGTTGAGAAGGATGGGGCGGATTGAGTTGGGATGTTGTTGTTTTGTGTTTGTGGGGGCGTAGGATGATGGGGATTTATTGTAGGATGACGGGAATTTTTTAATCGGATGACAGGGGTTTATTTGAGTTGAGAAGATTGGGGTGTTTGTGTTGGAGTGTTGCTGTTTTATATTCCCCTCACCCTAGCCCTCTCCCGCAAGGGGAGAGGGGACAAGTCCGCGCGTTGCCTTTCCCGCAGGGGAGAGGGGACAAGTCCGTGCATTGCCTTTCCCGCAGGGGAGAGGGGGCAAGTTCGTGTGTTGTCTTTCCCGTTCGTGCATTGCTGATGTATTCGTAGCTCTAGGTGGAGTTTTACGTTACAATGGCGCGCTTTATTTAACCAAGTACGAAAAATACCAAAGGATTGGGTGTGTTGTGGTCAGTATTGCAGCACAGAGCTTTCGGATTTCTGCCAATGACAGCGGATATCTGATAACGGAAATGTACATTAATTAAAAACTAGAGAGGATAGAAATATGTCATTAATTGCTGAAGAGAAAGCGAAAATCGTTCAAGAGTACCAATTGTCAGAGGGTGATACTGGGTCCCCAGAAGTTCAAGTTGCCATTCTGACTGGGAAGATCAAGAAACTTACAGAACACTTCAAAAAACACATCCATGACCATCACTCGCGTCGTGGCCTACTTAATATGGTGAGCCAACGCAGGAAGTTGCTGGCTTATCTCAAAAAGAATGACCTCGCGCGCTATCGTGATTTAATCAAGCGTCTCGGTCTTCGTTCTTAATCGCGTTATAAAAAATAGGAATTAATTTAGTGAATAAAATTATAAAAACATTTCAATATGGTGATCACGAGTGCACGCTGGAAACAGGGCGTATCGCAAGACAAGCTTCAGGCGCAGTGATGGCTAAGATGGGTGACACTGCCGTGCTGGTGAGTGTTGTCGGCAAAAAAGATTTAGATGCAGGACGAGGTTTTTTCCCGCTGACTGTAAATTACCAAGAAAAAAGCTATGCCGTGGGTAAAGTCCCTGGTGGTTATTTTAAACGTGAAGGACGTCCGACTGAGAAAGAAACATTAACCTCTCGTTTGATTGATCGTCCGTTACGCCCCTTATTTCCCAAGGGTTTTATGAATGAAGTGCAAGTAATTGCAACTGTCATGTCAGTTGATCCTAACGTCTCTTCAGATATCGTTGCAATTATTGGCTCCGCAGCTGCTTTAGCAATTTCTGGTATTCCATTTAACGGACCGTTAGCTGCAGCGCGCGTGGGTTATCGTGATGGACAATATCTTTTAAACCCTTCACGCGACGCGCTTGAAGATTCAAAATTAAATCTTGTGGTTGCCGGTACGCGCAATGCTGTTTTGATGGTGGAATCAGAAGCCGATCAGTTATCAGAAGAAGTAATGCTGGGTGCGGTCTTATTTGGTCACGAACAATTCCAAGTGGCGATTGATGCAATTCAAGCTTTAGCAGATGAAGTAGGAACACCTGTATGGGATTGGGCGCCCGTTGAAGCGGGTACTGAATTAGAAAACCGTGTAGCTACTGAAGCAGAAGCTGCTATCGTTGAAGCCTATAAAATTCGCGAAAAAATGTCGCGTCAAGATCGCTTAAACGAAATTCGTGACGCTGCTATTGAAAAATTATGTTCTGATGATGAAGCAAGTCCCGCAGCATCAGATGTGAGCGATATCATTCATAAGATTGAAAAGCATGTAGTGCGTCATCAAATTTTAGATGGTCAGCCGCGTATCGATGGTCGTTCGACAGAAGATATTCGTCCAATTACTGTGGAAGTAGGTGTGCTGCCACGCACGCATGGTTCTGCTTTATTTACGCGTGGAGAAACCCAAGCGATTGTGGTTTGTACGCTCGGTACCGAAAGAGATGCACAGATCGTTGATGACTTAGAAGGTGAGTATCGCGAAAACTTTATGTTGCATTACAACTTCCCTCCTTACTGTGTTGGCGAAGTCGGTTTTATGAGTGGCCCTAAGCGTCGTGAAATCGGTCATGGTCGTTTAGCAAAGCGTGCAATGCAGGCTGTTGTTCCGAATATCGATGACTTCCCTTATGTGCTACGTGTTGTGTCTGAAATTACAGAGTCTAATGGCTCAAGTTCGATGGCATCGGTATGTGGTACGAGTTTGGCATTGATGGATGCTGCGGTACCGACAAAAGCACCGGTTGCTGGTATTGCGATGGGTCTGATTAAAGATGAAGGTAAGTTTGCTATTTTGTCTGACATTTTAGGTGATGAAGATCATTTGGGTGACATGGACTTTAAGGTAGCAGGAAGTGTTGACGGTGTGACTGCACTTCAGATGGATATCAAGATCGATGGCATTACTAAAGATATTATGGAAAAAGCATTGGCACAGGCACGCCAAGGTCGTTTGCATATTCTCGGTATTATGAATGAAGCGATTCAAGCGCCTCGCCAAGAATTGTCAACGCATGCGCCGCGTATCTTAACGATTAAAATTAATCCGGATAAAATTCGTGATGTGATTGGTAAAGGTGGTGCAACCATTCGTGAGCTGACAGAACAAACAAATTCAACCATTGATATTACGGATGAAGGTATTGTTAAAATTGCATCGGTTAATGGTGAAGATGGTTTGGAAGCGAAACGTCGTATTGAAGAAATCACTGCAGATCTAGAGGTGGGTCAACTATACGAAGGTAAGGTCGTTAAAATTATGGACTTTGGTGCTTTCGTTGAAGTCTTACCGGGTAAGCAAGGTTTGGTGCACATTTCACAAATTGCAGAAGAGCGTGTGAGTGATGTGCGTGATTATCTTTCTGAAGGTCAAGATGTGCGTGTGAAAGTGACGGAGATCGATCGTCAAGGTCGTGTGCGCTTGAGCATGAAGGAAGCTGCGCCTGCGGAGTAGGTTTTTTTTAAAATCCCCCTCACCCTAGCCCTCTCCCGCATACCCAAAGGGCACAGGCGTGGAGAGGGGACTGTATGTGCCAACGCATAGCTTTTCTTGCAATATGAAATTTGCACTAGCACGGCCAATCCCCTCTCCCCATTGCGGGAGAGGGCTAGGGTGAGGGGGTTAATTAAACCGCATGAACACGGAACCGTCACAAAATCCCACCATTATTATCTTGCATGGCATTGGCCGTAGTTCTCGTATGATGTCAAAGATGGAAGCAGCGATGTCATCTGATGCCTATAACGTTGTTAATCTTGATTATCCCTCCACTGAAATGTCTATTGAAGATTTAGCTGACTGGATCTACGAAAAAATCAAACCACTTTATTCACTTAATCATCCGATTCACTTTGTTGGGCACTCTATGGGTGGCATCTTGATACGGATGATTATTCAAGCGCATCGTCCTGACAATCTCGGTCGTGTTGTAATGATAGGCTCGCCTAACCAGGGCAGTATGGTTGCAGATTTTTTGCAGCCTTATGGTTTTTATAAAAAGTGGTTTGGTCCTGCGGGTCAGCAAATCGGTACGAATCACAATGGTATCCATCATCGCTTGCCTGCTGTTGATTATCCTTGTGGTGTGATTGCAGGTGATCGTTCTACGGATCCTTTCTTTTCTTGGTTTTTGTTGAAGGGTCCGAATGATGGCAAAGTTACTGTAGCACATACTAAAGTGCGCGGCATGCAAGCGCATGTTGTCGTGCACGTGTCACATGCGGGATTAGCAAGGAGCAAAAAAGTGATTGCTTTGGTAAAGAATTTTTTGCGTGAGGGTGAGTTTTTTGTTTCTGGTGCTGGATCCCGCGATCAAGTCGCGGGATGACGGTGTCCTAGTTTAGCGCGGGATGACGGGTAGTTTAGTGCGGGATGATGGCGTGACGATAGAGTTAACTAGTTTCTTTTATCGTTTTCTTGCATTGCTTTTCAACTATGCTTTTTATTCTTTGTATTGCAGGAAACGGTCCGTGTAGAGTTTCAATTTTTTTATAGATATTAGGGAAGGATTCTATTAACTTGCTTGCTGTTTCCATCAGTGTTTTTTTCATGAATCGTTGGTTTATGTTACATTTTTCTGCTAAATCTAACCAGTGTTTTAGCGTTATTTTATCAGGGTTGTATTCATCGGAAATTGACATTGCTAATTTAGAATCAATGCGAGGTACTGCTCTAGTGCATACTAGATCATAAAATGGTGCTAATTTTATTTGTTTTTCATCATGATAAAGTAGAGAAATATTTTTTGCATGTGCGTCAGAGTTCCCAGCTAGAAAATTAAATATATTCCACCGTAATAAATTTTCCGTATCTTTAATTGGTTGGTTAGATGTTTCTTTGAGCAGGTTATAGCAATCTACAAAACTTGGCCCACCCTCTTGCTGATATTTTTTGTTGTAGCTAATACCTAGGGCCTGACAGAAGTCTTCTTGGTGTATTCGGGTTATTTTTTTGCCTTCAGAAAGTAATCTGTCATACCTTTCTATTAGCAAATAATGATGCTTTTCAAATTTCATTAATTGTATGCTAGCAACCGGCATGCCGATTTCTTCAGCTAGTTTTGTCATGAAATATTCATATATTGGGATGTTTCTATAGTCTGCAATTTCAAATTTTAAGATATGTGTTGATGCAGCATTTTTTTGTGGTAAATAATAATCATTATTTTCAAGTAAAATAACACATTTATCCTGAGCGCCAGCTAGAGAAAGTCTTGGATGTTTTTCATCTTTATAAAATGTTGAAATTTGTCCTCTTCGTAGTAGTAATTGTTTGAATTTTTCTTGACTCAACTTTTTATAATTTTCTTGTTCGTTATTTGGTGTTTTGTCTATTGTTATTGAAAGTGCACCTGCGCATTCACCGCCTATTGCTTTTATTAAATTATAGTCTGTATTTGTAATTTTTAGGTCTCGTATGATATGTTCTCTTGCCATAGCTTCGGGGAGTAGGTTTGCAAAGAATTGATGTGCTTTATTGTCTGAGGGAGGATAGCTTATTATATGAAGTGGTAATTGTTGCGATATCGGAAACCCATTTTCTATCCATGATTTTTCGTATTCAAAGCCTATTTTTCCAGTTGTATCTTCCCAGAGTTTGCCAACCAGTTTTTCTTCGTACCAGACGTATAGATATTCTTTATTTATCATGAGGTTTTTTTTCTTTTGATAAAAGATTACGTGGTTGAATAATGATTTCCAAGCCAAGCATTTTTATGGCCTGTAATGTTTTCCCCAGTTCTGCTGTTTCTTTTCCTCTTTCAAGTTCAGATAAAAAACGCATGCTTAAATTACTTAAGCCTGCCACTTTTTCGAGGGTGAGTTCTTGTGCCTTTCTTCTGGACCTTATTAAATTTCCAAGTTCGTAAACTGAGTTGATTTTACCAAATGGAGTGTTTGTTTCTTTTTTGTTGGGCATCCCAGGGTTCCTTTTTTACCGTACGATAAAAATAGCACGCTTCTTTTGCCTAATCAATAAATTTTTACCGTACGATAAAAAATGGGCAAATAGTTAGCTTTGATCTAGAAAATGTATCGTACGGGATAAAAGCTAGGCGTTCACGCGGCTGCGCATTTTTTTTCTGCCGGATGTGCTGAGGTAGATGGCGAAAATAGTAATAATCGCGCCGGCAATTTCTATGGGGGGTGTGGGTCGTTTGAAGATTACAATATCCCAAATAAATGCTAATGCAGGTTGTAACAACAAAATATATCCCGTGTAAGAAATAGGAATATTCGGTAAGCCTTTTGAAATTAACAACCAGGCGAAGGCTTGGCAGAGCACGCCATATAAAATCATCCAGAGCCAGTTGCTGGTGATGTGAATAATCAATGATTCGTTTTGGAAGAAAGCCAGTATGCCCAGCATGACGACCGCCATTCCACAAATCATAACGAGGTTGCTGCTGGGCGGCAGGTGATCTTGGTCTTTTTGTGCTTTTCTTAATGTAATGACAAAACCACTATAGAAAAGTGCAGCGATAAATCCTTCGTAAAGACCAATGCGGTAGGCGGGTGACAGTGTATGCCAGTCGGCACCGACCAGCATTATTAGACCAAGTAAGGCGAGGGGAAAAGCGACGATGGTGCGGATCGTAATTGTTTCGCGATAGGCGAGTACACCCACAATCGTCAAGATAAAAACTTGTAAGTTACCGAGTATGGTGGCGAGTCCAGGCCCGACATTTTCTATGCTTAATTGCCAAAAATACAAATCACCCGCAAAGAAAAAGGCGCAAGCGATGGCGTATAAGATGGGGCGCCAGCCTTGCCAGAATTTGGCGCGGAGAAGGATGGCGATAATGCATAAGGCGATGCCGCCAAAGAGCATACGATAGAAAGCTTCTGTAGTAGAGGGCAGTGAGGATAGTTTTGCAATGATCGGGGAAAAGCTAATAATGCAAGCACCGGTGATGGCTTGTGTGAGTGCTTGGCGGTCTGTGTGGTGATTTTTCATGGAGGGATTGTATCGGGCTCTGTTGTGTATGTCATTTTGTTGTGTGTGTTTTATTTTTTCCCCTCACCCTAGCCCTCTCCCGCAAGGGGAGAGGGGACTGGCCGTGCTAATGCAAATCCTGCTGCGTTGAAGGGGGGGTGGCCGTGCTAGTGCAGATTTAATGTTGTAAGAAAAGCTATGAGTTGGCACATACAGTCCCCTCTCCCCTTGCGGGAGAGGGCTAGGGTGAGGGGGATTAGAAAAACACGGTAACGAGAATTTTTTTAAACTGATTTAATACGCCTTATGTTTATGATGATCAGTTTTGTTGTTGGTGTGTTCGTACTACAGTGGTTTCGAGTCTTGCCATCGTTGTCTGTTGTTTTTTGTATTACTGTTGCTTTGTTTTTGCTTGTGTTTTTCTCCAAAAAAATTCTGCGTGTTATTTTGCTTATTTTTTGTTGTGTGTCGTTAGGGTTTTTGTGGGCAGATTACTTGGCAACGAGGCAACAGGAAAAACAATTACCTGATGCAGATTTTGGGAAAAGCGTGTCGGTGCGTGGCTGGGTTGCGTCTATTCCAAAAGAAACACCCTTGAGTATGCAGTTCTTGCTGCGCTTGCAATGCTTGGATGGTCATCGTCATGGCGGTTTGGTACGCGTATCTTGGTATCAGCGTCATCAGAAATTAGCGGTCGGCACGTATTTGCATGTGCAGCTTAAGTTAAAAAAAATACATGGTCTGCGAAACCCGGATGGGTTTGATTATCAACGTTGGGCATTTTCGCGAGGGATTGTAGCGAGTGGGTATGTGATCGCAATGACGGCAAAACCCAAGGTCATCGCGAGGAACGTCAGTGACGCGGCGATCTCCTATGGTCAAGGGGATTGCTTCTCTTCGCTCGCAATGACGGGTTCATTCAGAGATTGCTTCACATCGTTTGCAGTGACAGCTTATCGTGCAAATTTACAATCACGTATTCAAGCAAATATACATGATAAAAATCTTGCCTCAATCATTAACGCACTGAGCATAGGATCGAAAGCGTTGATCCATCCAGACACCTGGCAAGTGTTCCAGCGAACGGGGACCAGTCATTTGGTAGCTATTTCCGGACTGCATGTCGGTCTCGTTGTTGCTGTGATATATTTTTTAGTCGCGTGGTTGTGGCGACGTTTTCCTTTTCTCTTGTTGCGTATACCCGCGCAACGTGTCGCAGCGGTGTTAGCACTATTGTCATCGTGGTGTTATGGTTTATTGGTTGGTTTTTCGTTGCCGACAGAACGTGCCGTGATTATGTTTAGTGTTTTGATGTTGTCGCAGTTTTTTATTCGGCAGGTTTCATTGTGGTACCGCTTGTTGTTGGCGTTTTTTGCGGTCATCGTTTTTCAACCATTGGCGCTATTTTCAGCGAGCTTTTGGTTGAGTTTTATGGCGGTTTTTTGGATGGCGTATGCTATGTTGGTACGTCCGAAAAATAAGAAAAAAATAGAAATTTGGTTTCGAATACAATACGCCTTGTTTCTTGGTTTGCTTCCCGCTGGATTGTTTTATTTTCATCAGTTTGCTCTAGTTTCCTTTGTGGCGAATGCAGTTGCTATACCTTGGGTAACTATTTTGTTGGTGCCGATGTGTTTGTTGGCGTCGCTGCTTAACTTGATTTCTCCGATTCTAAGTGGGTATTTGTTTTTTCTTTCGGCGAAACTGCTTATGCCTTTGTGGTGGTTTTTTTCTTTTTTATCTCAGTTCCAATATGCGGTTTGGGTGCATCCCATACATTCTTTTTTTGTGCTTATATCCACGTTGATGGCGGTATTGTTATTGTTGGCGCCTAAAGGTTTTCCGTGTCGCTACTTATCGATTATTTTTATGTTGCCGTTTATTTTATTTCACGAGCAACGCCCTAAACCCGGCGGTGTTTATTTAAGTTTACTAGATGTTGGTCAAGGATTATCAGCCGTTATTCGAACGGCGAATCACCTTTTAATTTATGATGCTGGACCTAAATATCCCAGTGGTTTTGATGCAGGGCGTAGCGTGGTGATGCCGTATTTGCAAGATATCGGTGTGCGCAAAATCGATATGTTGATGGTCAGTCACGGTGATAATGATCACATTGGTGGTGTGCATTGGTTGTTATCACACTTGCCGGTAAAGCGCGTTGTGACCAGTGTGCCACAATCGCATTGGCAACAATTTGTTGATGCGTGTTATGCCGGTAAAGCTTGGATTTGGGATGGTGTGCAGTTTCAAGTTTTATCGCCTGCAAAAAATGAAACTTATGCAGACAATAATAGTTCTTGTGTTTTGCGGGTGACAGCAGGAGGGCGACATATTTTGTTAACGGGAGATATAGAAAAGCCCGCAGAACGATATCTTTTGAGCCATAGAAAGAAAGCATTGCCTGCGTCAATTATAATTGCACCACATCATGGCAGTCGCAGTTCATCAAGCTGGGCTTTTGTACAAGTTGTACACCCAGAGGCCGTTTTAATTCCGGTCGGTTTCCAGAATCGTTATAGATTTCCTGCCGCCTCAGTCCTTGCACGCTATCACAGGGTGGGTGCGAAGATTTTTCCGACATCCCATCTGGGGGCGATTCAGGTGAAAATATCGCCAGCAGGCAGGGTGTGTATACGGCCGACTTATCAGCAGCGACATTATTGGCAGAAGTGATCGATATCGCTGGGGATTTCTATATAATGTCGCTAGGTTATCCGCACTTACCCAGGGCTGCGCTTCGCTGACCCTGGGCTACAAATTATGACGGCCCGTTGGGCCTTTTAAAGGTGATAAAATTTTAAATGAGCAAATTAATAGACGGTCTACAGACCTACAAACGACTCCTAACTTTCGTTAGAAAATATTGGGCCATATTTATTCTCGGGATCATTGGTACCACCATGCTATCCCTGATCGATGCCGGTTTCACCTGGATGGTAAAGCCGATTATTAATCGTGGATTTATCGATCGCAACGTCCATTTCATTAAGTGGCTTCCCCTGATCATTATCTTTATTTTCTTGTTGCGCGGAATCGCAGGTTTTATTTCAAATTATTTTATCAATCGCGTGGCCCGCAATGTCGTGATGGATTTTCGTCGTTTGATTTTTGATAAACTGCTACACCTACCTGCAAAATTTTACGACCATAATAGTTCCGGACATTTATTATCGACGATTATTTATAATGTCGAACAAGTTGCACAAGCCAGTTCAGATGCCTTGCTGACCTGCTTGCGAGAATTTTCGTTAGCAATAGGTTTGATTGCAGTGATGTTTATGGTGAATTGGAAATTGTCACTCCTATTTCTCATTATTGCACCATTGATTGCTTGGGTCTTGAAGTGGAGTAGTTCAAGGCTGAGACGCTTGAGCTCCAGCGTTCAGCAATCCGTTGGTGACGTGACACACGTTGCTGATGAAGGTATACAAGGTTATAAAGTGATTCGTTTGTTTGGTGCAAGAAAATATGAGCGCGAAAAGTTTTTTATGGCGACCAAACGCAACCAACAGCGCGAATTAAAAGTCGTGATTACAAACAGTGTGGGTGCCGCTTTGGTTCAGTTGTTGATTGCCATACCTATTGCGATTACTTTGTTGCTCGCAACCATGCCTTCTATGGGCGTGTCGGCAGGTAGCTTTGCTGCGATTGTGGCGGCGATGATTTCTTTACTAAGGCCTGTGCGTCGCATGACATTGGTTAATGGTGAAATTCAAAAAGGCGTGGCAGGAGCCTCGAGTATTTTTAATATTTTAGATGAAGAGAATGAGCGTGACTTAGGTACACGTACTTTAAAGTGCGCCCAGGGACGCATTGAATATCAACAGGTCGATTTTCGATATGTTTCTTCGAAGGGGATGGTGTTACGCGATATTAATTTTTCAGTTGAACCTGGGCAAACCGTAGCTATTGTCGGACGTTCGGGCAGTGGTAAATCGACCTTAATTAATTTGTTGCCGCGATTTTATGAAATGAACAAAGGTCATATTTTAATTGATGGTGTGAACATTGATGAATATCGTTTGACTGATTTACGTAGTCAATTTGCCTTGGTTTCTCAGAATACGACGCTGTTTGACGATACGATTGCGAAGAATATTGCTTATGGTATGGGAGAAGAGATATCGCGTGAGCAAATTATCGATGCCGCAAAAGCAGCGCATGCGATGGAATTTATCAGCCAGCTGCCAGATGGTTTGGATACTTTGATTGGAGAAAATGGCGTGCTCTTGTCAGGTGGCCAACGTCAGCGTATCGCCATTGCACGTGCACTTTTAAAAGATGCGCCAATACTGATTTTAGATGAAGCGACTTCAGCATTGGATACACAGTCTGAGCGTCATATTCAGGGCGCATTAGATCATTTGATGGAGGAGCGTACTACGCTTGTGATAGCACACCGTTTGTCGACTATTGAAAAGGCCGATTGGATTGTGGTGATGGAAGAGGGTGCGATCGTCGAGCAGGGCGTGCACCGTGATTTAATTCGTCGTGGTGGTGCTTATTCGGCTTTGCATGGTCTGCAGTTTAAAGAGAAAAGTGAAGCAGATCTTGTTGCTTAGTAGAGATTCTAATCTATGAGTAAATTGAATCGCTTTTGGTATCAGAAACACTGGGCTGCTTTTTTGTTAAGACCCTTGTCTTATTTGTTTCGTTTTATCGTTTTTATACGTCGTTCTTTATATCGTTTTGGCGTAAAAAAAACGACAAAATTTTCTATGCCTGTCATCGTTGTGGGAAATATTACCGTCGGCGGAACGGGTAAAACACCGTTGGTTTCTCACCTCGCTCACTTATTGAAGTCGAAAGGATATCGTCCGGGGATTGTAAGTCGCGGCTTTTCTGCAACGGCAAAATCATGGCCACAGCGGGTGACGGATGATAGTGATGTTTTTGCGATTGGTGATGAGGTTTATATGCTACGTCATCAGACGGGTTGTCCCATTGTTGTGGATCCTGATCGTGTGCGTGCGGTGAAAACCTTAATGGCTGAAAATGATTGTAATATTGTGATTAGTGATGATGGTATGCAGCACTATGCGATGCATCGCGATATTGAAATTGCTGTTGTCGATGGTGTCCGTCAATTTGGTAATCATTATTGTTTGCCAGCAGGTCCCTTGCGTGAACCTTTAAGTCGTTTACATACTGTCGATTTTATTGTGACAAATGGTGCGAGCCTTGAAAATAATTTCACAATGCATTTGAATCCGGGTGAAATTTATAACGTTGCTGATCCATCGCAGCGTCTTTCTTTATCGGATTGTCTAGCGCGTGAATGGCATGCGGTTGCGGGCATTGGGCATCCGGAGCGTTTCTTTTTTCAATTGGAGAATTTAGGTTTTAAAATTCATGGACATGGTTTTCCAGATCATCATGCTTTTTCTGCGGCTGATATTATTTTTGCTGAAGATGAATTTGTCATTATGACAGAAAAGGATGCGGTAAAGTGCAAAGCTTTTGCCGATCATCGTCACTGGTGTTTGCCGGTGCGTGCAGAACTCGACGCTGCGTTTGATGATGCTGTTTTGGAGCGGTTGTTAGGGTTGCAAGTGCATTTTGCTTTATGACCCCTCACCCTGACCCTCTCCCGCAAGGGGAGAGGGGATATGTGCATTCTGTTTTATGACCCCTCACCCTAGCCCTCTCCCGCGAGGGGAGAGGGGACTGGCCGTGCAAATGCTGGCTCTCTTTCATGTAGACGAATTTCAATTTTTGATAGTGTAAGTTTTTTTTCTTGCGAAAATCAATCCCCTCTCCCCTTGCGGGAGAGGGCTAGGGTGAGGGGGATAAAATTAACTTTTCCCTTTAATATTTCCTTAATATTCGCCTGCTAAACTGCAGTGAAATAGTAGTAGATAATAGGCGAAAAAAATACGATGAGTGCATTTGACGATATCTGTAGAGCAGCTAGGGAAGGTGATAAGTTAGGCTTAGAATTGCTGTTTAAAGAACACGGTACGATTAACATTCAGCAAGGTTTGGTCATGCCTATTGAGGTGTTGGCACGTGAGAATAATTTAACTGCCGTGAAATTGCTGATTGATTTTTCTTGTGAAAAAGAAACCTTATTCGATTGGGAAGGAGCTTGTCGTGGAGCCGCGATGCATGGCCAAGGGACATTTATCAAGGTTTGGGATTTGGTTTCTGATCATTATAGTCGTAATGAATTGAGATTTATTCGTTTGGGTTGTTATAACTTTGCATTGCAGGGTGCTGCGTTTGCTAATAACGACAGTTTGATTAGGTATATACGTTCTCAAGAATCGCGTGTTGGATTCGAGCATGAAGTGATTGGGGCTGCACGCGCAGGAAATTTTGATTTTGTTCGTAGATATTTGCCTAACTACCTTAGCTCAGCTTTAAAGGGTGCTCTGTGTGGTGGTCATTATGGTTTTGTACGGGAAATGATGAGCGTCTATCCAGATTCTCAAGCTGTGCATCAGTCGACGCCCAGCTATTCTCGTGTTCTGCTTGCAAGTGTTGCAGCAATGGTTGGAGACGCTGAGTTTGCCAGAGAAGTGATCGATGGTGCAGCGGAGGCTGATGTTGTAGAAGCAAGAGACGCTGCTGTGCAGTCAGCTGCAAAGTGTGGTCATGGTATGTTGGCCCGTATTCTTGTTCGTGAAGGTGCTAGCGCTGATAAGGCTGCACACGCGGCTTTGCTCGGTGGTCATCTTCAACTATTGTTGAATTTGGTATTGCATCATAATGCGAATCCCGATGAGGTATCGCCTGCCGTTGCTCTTAGGCGTGAAAATAATTTTGAGAGAGTTTTCGATCTTGTCATTGCTGGGCGCGCCATGCCTCGCGTTGAACATACTGAAAATGATCGCTTGCTTCCCGGTGACCAAGCAAGAACTTATACGGAAAAGCTTGGTGGGCCCAATTATGGTGGTACTTTTGTTGGCGCAGTGGGTTTGTTTGCAGATTATAAAGTTAAAGCTGTTGGTGCTTCTGCAGCCGCTGGAAAAGCACAAGCATTTTCTGATGGTTCCGGTGCTGGTGCCGCAGCAGCAGGTGGGTCTGGGAATGGCGGTGGTAGGGCTGAGTCTGCAGCTGGTAGTGATCTTCACGAAGGCACCCGTGGTGGCTTAGCGCGAATAGGTGTTCGTTTGCAGGGACTCGCCGCTAGCATAGCTGCGGCAGGTGCTAGTGGATCTTCCTTGGGTGGTTTATCACATGCGCAAGTTCTCGCGCAGCAGCAACAAGCAGTTGCTGGTGATGCTCTTTATCAAAATGGTGATGCTGGAGCCGGTTCACCTGGACATAATCAAGGCTAGAGTCCGTTTATTTTCTTTTACGCGCATACTGACATGCGCGCTTCTCCCGAAATTTCATCATAATGACAAAGTCTCGGGTGAGGCTCGCACGTCAGTAAGCGCGTTAGAGCTTTTTCTGGCGGAGAAGGTTTAGTAGACTAAGCGGCTGACGATTTTTATTAAGGATAATGTGATGTTTGTTTTTGGATGGATTCTTTTGTACTTGGCTGTGACTTTGGTGTTGGCATACAACCGTGCGTCTTTGTCTGTTTTTTCAATTGCGATGCTTGGGTTATTACTTCTATTGTCTACCTTGGGTGGTATTCATCCTTTCTTTATTGGGCTCTTATCATTGATCTATCTTGTTGTGCTTGTGCCTTTGAATGTGCACTGGTTGCGGCGCACTTTAATATCGAATCACATTTTTCGTCTCTTCCGTAAAGTTATGCCTGCGATGTCAGAAACAGAGAAAGCTGCACTTGAAGCGGGTAGCGTCGGTTGGGAAGGGGAAGTATTTAGTGGCATGCCTGATTGGGATAAATTAGCGGCCTTGCCAGTTTCTGTTTTATCCGAAGAAGAAAAGGCTTTTATGGATGGGCCAGTTGAACAGTTGTGTCAAATGCTGGATAGCTGGCAGATCAGTCGCAGCATGCAAATTCCTGATGATGTGTTGGCGTTTATCAAAGCGCAAGGTTTTCTCGGAATGATTATTCCCAAAGAATATGGTGGTAAAGCATTTAGTGCGCATGGTCATGCGCAAGTCTTAGTAAAAGTAGCCAGTGCCAATGTGGCTGTTGCGACTTTAATTGCTGTGCCGAATTCTTTGGGGCCGGCTGAGCTCTTATTAAAGTATGGAACAAAAACACAGAAGGATTATTATCTGCCGCGCTTGGCAACAGGTGAAGAAGTCCCCTGTTTTGGTTTAACGAGTCCTGTTGCAGGATCAGATGCTGGATCTATTGTTGATACAGGTGTGGTATGTCGCGCCACTTTTGAAGGTAAAGAACAGATTTGTTTGCGTTTAAATTGGAATAAACGTTATATCACTTTATCGCCGATTGCGACGATTATTGGTTTGGCTTTTAAATGTTATGACCCAGAACATTTGTTAGGAGAAGAAGAATCACTTGGCATTACTTGTGCCTTAATTCCGGCTAAGACAGACGGCGTCACAACAGGGCGTCGTCACTTTCCTTTGCATTCAGCATTTCCCAATGGTCCCACGCAAGGCAAAGATGTTTTGATACCGATTGATTGGGTTATCGGTGGTGAGAAGATGGTAGGGCAAGGCTGGCGGATGTTAATGGAATGTCTCGCTGCAGGCCGCAGCATTTCTTTGCCATCGATGGCAACGTCTAATGCAAAACGCGTTGCGCTAGCCAGTGGTGCTTACGCACGCATCCGTCGCCAATTTAATACAACTTTATCGCAGTTCGAAGGTGTGCAAGAAGTTTTGGCCAAAATTGCTGGATATACCTATGCTGCTGAAGCGGTGCGTTTGTTTACGATTAGTTATCTAGATCAAGGTGAAACACCTTCCGTCGCTTCTGCCATCAGTAAATACCACACAACGGAGATGAGTCGTGTTGTGTTAAACGCTGCGATGGATATTCATGGTGGAAAAGGTATATGTATGGGGCCGAATAATTATTTGGCGCAGTTGTTTATTGAAAGTCCGATTAGTATTACAGTTGAAGGTGCGAATATTTTAACGCGATCCATGATTATCTTCGGGCAGGGCGCTGTGCGTTGTCATCCTTATGTTTTAAAAGAAATGCGCGCTGTACGTGATGAGGATAAAAAACGTGGCGCGATTAAATTTGATAGTGCGGTGTTCGGCCATGTTGGTTTTGTGCTGAGTAATTTTGTGCGTAGTTTTATTTTGGGCGTGAGTAATGGGCGTACGGCACGTGTTAGGCATCCAAGTTTGAAGCGTTATTATCAGCGCTTTTCACGTTTTTCAGCAGCTTTTGCTTTTGTTTCTGATATGACGATGATGTTAGTCGGTGCTGATTTAAAACGTCGCGAAACTTTGTCGGCACGATTGGGTGATGTGCTAAGTTTATTGTATATCGGTTCTGCGGTGTTAAAGCATTATGATAATGCCGCTAATGAGGCCGAGCTTGCTTTGGTGAAATGGACTTGTCGTGATCTTTTGTATCGCATACAAATGCAATTAGATTCTTTGATTGCGAATCTACCTAATTTATTGGCGCGTGGATTTATTCGTTGTGTTGTTTTCCCGCGCGGTAAGCATATGCAACCACCCAGTGATCGTTTAACACGTGATGTTGCGGATATTCTGGCGATACCGAATGGTGTGCGTGCGCGTTTTGCGGATGCGCTTTACATGACGCCGCATGATAATAATCCGATAGGTCATATGGAGACTATTTTATCGCAAACCATCGCCATCGAGCCCATTGAGAAAAAGGTATCGAAGGCCAACCGTGATGGAAAAATCAGCGGAAGAAATTTGGCAGAGCGTATTGCTGCTTCGGTTTCTGAAAACATTATCACGCAAGAAGAGGCGGATCAGTACTTGGCTGTCGATGCGCTGCGTATGTCAGTGATTAATGTGGATGATTTTTCCGCAGCAGATTTTAACGGCCATTAATTTGGCCGTATTTCTTGAATTTTGGCCGTATCTTTGTAACTCATTGAATTTTTGAGCAATAAAATGGCCGTATTTTGGCCGTATAATTTGGGAGAAAGACCTATCATGGACAGAACTTGGTATAAAAGCTATTCCGACGGCGTGCCGGAAACCATTAATCCCGATGCGTATGCTTCTTTAATTGAACCCTTTGAAAAATTCACCAAACAGTATGCTGACTTGGTTGCCTTTTCTAATTTTGGTTCGACACTGACTTATCAAGATTTATATGAACATAGCATGGCTTTTGCTACTTACTTACAAAGCTTGGGATTAAAAAAAAGTGATCGCGTTGCGATTATGTTGCCGAATGTATTGCAGTATCCTGTGGTGTTGTTTGGCGTTTTGTGTGCGGGTATGACTGTTGTGAATGTGAATCCTTTATATACTGCACCAGAGTTGATTCATCAATTAAAAGACGCGCAAGCAACGACGGTTGTTGTTTTATCGAATTTCGCTAAAACCCTAGAAAAAGCCTTGCCTGATACGCCAGTTGAACATGTCATCGTGACTGACATGGGTGACATGATGGGTGGTTTTAAAAAGTCGCTTTTTAATTTTGTCGTGAAATATATTAAACGCGCGGTGCCGGCTTGGCACATCAACTGTGCGGTGCCTTTTTTAATAGCATTAGAAACAGGTGCGAAAAGTCATTACACACGTCCCAATTTAAATGGTGATGATATTGCATTCTTGCAATATACCGGTGGGACCACAGGGCATCCTAAAGGCGCGATGTTAACGCATAGGAATGTGATTGCGAATGTGTTGCAGTGTGTCGCTTGGGTAAAAGCCGTGGTGCAGCCAGGTGAGGATGTCGTTCTAGGTGCCTTGCCTTTGTATCATATTTTTTCTCTAACGATTTGCGCGATGACTTTTCTAGCCTTAGGCGTTGAATGTCTTTTGGTAACAAATCCGCGTGATATGAACAGCTTTGTGAAGTTGTTATCAAAAACGCGATTAACGATTTTTGTGGGTCTGAATACTTTGTTTAATGGCTTATTGCAGCATCCGAAATTTAAAAACATTGATTTTAGTGCTTTGAAATTAACAGTGGCGGGTGGAATGGCGGTGCAAAGACCCATTGCAGAGGCGTGGCAGGATGCAACGAGCACGTGTATTTTGCAAGGCTATGGTCTGACAGAAGCCAGTCCGGTTGTTACGATTAATCCCATTGATCTGACACACTATAACGAGAGTATTGGTGTGCCCGTGCCTGCAACGGATGTTATTTTGCGTGATAACAGTGGTCACACTGTATCTAACGGTGCGGAAGGTGAGCTGTGTGTGAAGGGACCGCAGGTGATGAAAGGCTATTGGCAGCTGCCAGATTCAACACGCAAAGTGATTGATGAAGACGGTTGGTTACGCACGGGTGATATCGCGCGCATTGATGAACGGGGTTTTCTTTATATTGTCGATCGTAAGAAAGATATGGTTTTGGTCTCGGGTTTTAATGTTTATCCCAACGAAATCGAAGAAGTCTTATCTGCGCATCCTGATATTGTAGAAGCGGCAGTGATCGGTGTGCCAAATGCGCAAACAGGCGAAGCAGTCAAAGCTTTTATCGTTAAGAAAAATAATGGCTTGTCGGAAGCGGGCGTGTTGCAGTTTTGTCGCCAGTCTTTAACCGGATATAAAGTGCCTAAGTTTATAGAGTTTCGTGATGAATTGCCTAAATCTAATGTCGGAAAAGTACTGCGACGAGAATTACGGGAAGAAAGCTTAAGAGAAGCTTAAATGCCTTGAAATTAAGTGATTTATTGTTTGTTTTCTATTCTCACCTCATTATAATTCTGAGCTATAAACTTTTATCATTTTTCTATAACAGGGTATGATATATGGATAGCGATATTGATGCTCAGGTTGTGCTGCTAGGTGCACCACAGTCTGGAAAGACACAGCTTTTTAATCGGATGTCTGCTAGAGCTTATGATTCGACATATCAAAGAACGCCTGGTTTAGAACATGCTGCTATTGAAGTAAACAGTCTTGCTTCTGATGCTAAGAAAATAGACTTATGGGCAATCACTGGTGCAGATTCATTCACTCCTACAGCTTCGATATACATCTCATCATCACAATTTGTTTTCTGTTGTGTTGATTGCTCAAATGATAAAACAATTCAAGCTGGTATTGATTATTTTAAGAAGCTCCTTTTTAGCTCTGCTTTGGGGTCGAATATTAAAGTTGTCTTGATGCTGACGAAGTCAGATTTAAATGATGCTATTGATAAATCTGCAATTCTCAAACGAGTTATTCAAGCCGGAATACCAATCACATCTGCCCTGCCAGGTGATGTATTTGCTTCATCATCGAAAGAGGCTGAGGATATTCAGGAGGTTTCTGACTATATAGAAAGATGTATTATTTCTTCCAGCTTGGATGCAGGTGCTGCTGCTGGGAATTATAGGCGCGCTGGAGAAGCCGGCACCTCATGTTGGGCCAGTGTTTTTTGTTGTCCGCCTGCAGATGAAGCTGCTGTTCCTCTTGCTTCTGTTCAAGAAACTGCAGCTACATATGGTGCTTAGTTCGTAAAAATGGACTTTTATTGTTTGCTTTCCTGCTTTCGTTGTTTAGAATTATTCTTAAATAAAATATGTGGGTGATTAATATGCGTGATGATCAGGGCAAATTAAGTAAAATTGTTTTTCTAGGGCCGGTTAGTTCGGGTAAGTCAAGCTTAATAATTAGAATGACTAACAATTCATTTTTAGAGCATGTAATGCAAACTATTGGCACTGATTTTGCATCATACAAATTTGATTCTGGCACAGATTCTGAGCGCGCTCTTCAAATCTGGGATATTGCTGGGACTTTTGCTCCTGCCTCAGATAGCATTTTTAGAACTTGTTTTAAAGAAGCACGTGCCCTTATTTTTACGATTGACTGTTCGAGTGAAGGGACTATTGTTGCTGGTTTGAAGTATTGTCAAAAGCTAAAGGGTGCTGCGGCTACTTTGGGTGATGAATTTTCCAATCCTGCTGTGCGAAAAATTTTAGTGTTGACGAAAGCTGATTTAAATCCCGGTTTTGATAAAGCTGGTATTCATAGACGTTTTTTAGAAACGGGTCTTCAATTGAGCTCCGATTCTATCGAAGATGTTTTTGCAACGTCTGCAAAACAATCTATTGGTACAAATGAATTTCGAGCGTATTTAGGTGAGCATTGTTTTGAGCCTGTTGCAAGTGCCAGTGCCAGTGCAAGTGCTGGTGCACCTGTTTCTGCTCCTACTCCTGCAGCAGCGCCTGCTGCTGCAGCGATGAGTGCTGCTGGTGGCAGAGAAGATACTGCTGAAGGAGATACATCTTGCTGGGCAGGTATTTTTTGTTGTCCGCCTGAAAAAGATGATGCTGCGATTCCTCTTGCTCCTGCAACAGGAGCTACTTATGGTGGTTAGTTCCTAAGCGCGCTTGCTGCTCATACTCCGATCGAGTAGCATGAGATTCTTTTTCTTTGAGCGGGTTTAAGTGGTGACGATTCAGCGTAGAAAATCCATACCTGTACAAGTCGGGCATATTACCATGGGCGGTGATGCGCCTATCGTTGTGCAATCAATGACGGACACCGATACTGCGGATATCGAAAAAACTGTTGCGCAGGTAAAAGCATTGGCAGATGCCGGCTCTGAGTTAGTTCGCATTACAGTCAACACCCCCGAAGCGGCGGCTGCCGTTGCAAAAATTCGTACTGAGCTCGATCGTTTATCTTGTCCTGTTCCTTTAATTGGTGATTTTCATTATAACGGACATACATTGTTGTCAGAGTATCCTGATTGTGCGAAAGCACTGGCGATGTATCGTATCAATCCAGGCAATGTGGGTTTTGGTCATAAAAAAGATGCGCAGTTTGCTGCGATTGTGGCGTTCGCGATTCAATATGACAAGCCAGTTCGCATTGGTGTGAATTGGGGAAGTCTCGATAAAAAATTATCAACGCGCATGATGGATGAGAATGCAAAGTCAGACAATCCATTAAGTTCGCAAGCCGTATTGCGAGAAGCATTGGTCGTCTCTGCGTTGAGTAGTGCTGAAGCGGCAATTAAGCAAGGTTTGTCTGCGGGTAAAATTGTAATTTCTTGCAAGGTGTCTGTGGTGCAAGATTTGATTTCGGTTTATCGCACTTTAGCTGCGCGTTGTGATTATGCTTTGCATCTAGGTTTAACCGAAGCCGGTATGGGAAGCAAAGGCACTGTGGCGTCGAGTATAGCCATGGGTGTGTTATTGCAAGAAGGAATAGGCGATACCATTCGTGTTTCTTTAACACCAGAGCCGGGTGCATCACGCACGAATGAAGTGATCGTTGCGCAACAAATTTTGCAGACGATGGGTTTGCGTTCTTTTACGCCTTTGGTTACCTCTTGTCCTGGCTGTGGTCGCACGACAAGCAGTTATTTTCGTGAGTTAACAGAAGATGTGAGTGACTATGTACGTCAAATGATGACGGTATGGCGCGAGCAGTATATCGGTGTTGAAGAAATGACGCTGGCGGTGATGGGTTGTGTGGTGAATGGCCCTGGCGAAAGTAAGCATGCGAATATTGGGATTAGTCTGCCAGGTACGGGTGAAGCGCCTGTTGCGCCTGTTTTTATTGATGGTGAGAAGTTTACAACTTTGCGTGGTGATCGTATCTCGGAAGAGATGAAAGCGATTATTGATGATTATGTGCTGCGGACTTATTCGAAAAGGATGTTGTAAATAATCGTGGATCCTATGACCAAGTCATAGGATGGTTCTGAAAAAATAGTCATTGCGAACACAGTGAAGCAGTCTGCAACGCACACAAGGAGATTGCTTCACTTTGCTCGCAAAGACAACTTTATGTTTGGCACGTCATCGCGAGGAGCACAAGCGACGTGGCGATCTCCTTGCAATATGGGGGATTGACGCGTCGCTAATGTTGCAAACTCGAACCTAAAGGATGGGTGACAATTTTTCTGACTAGTAGGTTTACTTAATTCTGATCGCTTTTCCTGGTTATCTTTTATATACTTCCTCGAGAGTTAATTTACGTTGTTTTATGTTGAGGTGATCTTAATGCTTGGGAATGGTGTTGTTATTTTAGGTCCAGATGCTTCTGGTAAGTCGCAGTTATTCAGAAGGTTTGTTGGTGGTAATTTTGTAGAGGCTTATCAAAAAGGTGCTTTACATCCCGAAGGTTTTGATTTATGGATTGATGCGGAAAAATTTTTATGTATTGAGGAGTTATCAGGATTGAGTACTTCCTCGCTTTTTAAATTTTTTCATTTTTTTGATCCTGAAGCCCATGCAAGCATTAATCGAGCAAGTATATTATTGATGTGTGTGGATGTTTCGAGTGAAGCTGCTATTACGACAAGTATTGCTTATTATAAGGATACTGAAGTTCGTCGCATGGGATTGTCTGGTGCACTCAAAGATGGTGAATTGAACAGAGTTGTTGTGTTTACCAAGGTTGATTTGAATCCTGATTTTAATCCTGCTCTTGTTTTACTGCGACTTGCAGGCGTTGGTATAACTTCAAGTACTTCCAGTGCTTATTTTTCAACGTCTGCTAGGACGCGGCATGGTGTGGCTGATTTAATCTTGCATATGCAAGAGAATTTTTCAGAGTTTCAGCTGTGTGAATTTGAACCTGATACGGCTGTCGATGATCGGGTTCATATAGGAGACATTGATTATCGACAGCCTGGGGCAGAGGCTGACGATATACCTGCAGCGCTTCAAGTGTTAGCGGATGATGATTCTGCTGAGATAGAAGGCTTTGATTTTCACAGTGATAAATTTGATACGCATATTCCTGTAGAAGATATTTATAAATATTATAATTCGCGAGATTCCAGTAGTTCGATAATAGATAATAACGGTGCAGAGAACACATCACATTACGCTCGTTTTGTTGACTGTTGGGCTCATTTATTTGCTGCTTGCTTTGGAAGAAGGGCGGATGAATCTGAAACGACGAGTAGTGACTTTGTTGCGAAGCCTTAATGGCCCCCTCACCCTAAACAGAGGGGCTAAGATGGGCAGCGAGAACTTATTCTTCTTGCAATGCTCTTAGGTTTTTAAAGTGCTCTAATACTTCAGGATTAGCCAAGGCATCGAGGTTTTTCACTGTTTTACCGTGAATAATTTTTTTAACAGCGAGTTCGACGATTTTCCCGCTAATCGTTCTTGGTAAGTCCGGTACTTGAATAATTTTCGCAGGAACATGATGTGGTGAAGCATGTTGACGGATTTCTGTTTTAATTTTTTGAGTTAATGCTTCGTTGAGTATACTACCGTTACGAAGCACAATGAATAAAATAATACGTTCACTGCCTTGCCACGCTTGACCAACCGCCATGCAATCTAGAACGTCATCACATTTTTCGACTTGCTGGTAAATTTCAGCAGTGCCAATTCGAATGCCACCGGGGTTTAATGTGGCATCTGATCTTCCATAAATGAAAAGACCATTGTGTGCGGTAATTTTTGCATAATCGCCATGAGCCCATACATTTTTGTATCTATTAAAATAGGCATTATGAAATTTTTCACCATCGGTATCATTCCAGAAATAGATGGGCATAGCTGGGAATGGGTCTGTGCAGACGAGCTCGCCTTTTTCTTCTGTGACAGCTTTACCATGATCGTTAAACACTTTGACATTCATGCCAAGACCTAGGCATTGTAATTCACCGCTGTAAACAGGCAGTATGGGGTTGCCTAATGCAAAACAAGAAACGATATCGCTGCCGCCTGATATGGATGATAAGCAAAGGTCTTTTTTAATTTTTGTGTAGACGTAATCAAAACTTTCGGGAAGTAGTGGTGATCCAGTCGTCAGTATGGTTCTGAGTGAGCTTAGTGAATGTGTTATTATCGGGGTGATGTAATTTTTTTCGAAACTTTCGATAAGTTTTGCGCCAACGCCAAATACAGTGATGCCAAGTTTATCAATCAAATCAAATAAGCGATTAGGCTTTGGAAATAGGGGTGCGCCATCATATAAGATCAGGGTAGCGCCAGTCGCCAGAGAGCTGACCAGCCAGTTCCACATCATCCATCCGCAGGTGGTGTAAAAAAAATGTTTATCTTCGGGGCGTAAGTCAACATGCAGTCGATGTTCTTTTAGATGTTGTAGTAATGTGCCACCGGCGCCATGCACCATGCATTTAGGTTTGCCTGTTGTTCCAGATGAGTAAAGAATATAAATCGGATGATTAAATGGAAGCTGTTCGAAGGTGAGTTCAGGTGTTTTTTCTGCATGTATTTCTGTCCATAGGATGGCATTTTTTATTTTTCTGATATCGGGGTTCTCATTAATAAATGGAATGATGATGGTTTTTTTCAGGTCGGGTAATTGATCTTGTAATTGTGCAATTTTTTCAAGATCGTGGTGTTGTTTCCCATTATATTGATGTCCGTCTACAGCGAATAAAATGCTGGGTTTTATCTGTGAAAAACGATCGGTTAAGCCCTGTAATCCAAAATCAGGTGAGCAAGAGGACCAGACTGCGCCTATGCTTATCGCTGCAAACATGGCAATAATGGTTTCTGGTATGTTGGGCATAAAGGCTGCGATTCGATCGCCGGGTTGAATGCCGTATGACCTTAACTGTTGTGCCCATACGGCAACTTGGTGGTGCAGTTCTTGATATGTCAGTGTTGTTTGTTGGTTGTTTTCTGTTATCGAAATAATGGCAGTGTGATTATCTTTGCGTTTTAATAAATTTTCCGCGAAGTTTAACTTGGCATCTACAAACCAAGTTGCTTTATCCATATTGTCTTTGTTGCTCAGTATCGTTGTAGCTGATTGTGAAGCGATGATTTCGTTGAAGTCCCAAATGCTTTTCCAAAATAGTTCGGAATGTTCGATGGACCATTGATGGAGGTCTGGGTAATTTGAAATATCGGTATGCTGGGTTTTGTTGATTTGATGGATGAATTGCATCATTTGGCTATTTTTAATAGCGTCTTTTGTGGGTTGCCAAAGTGGGGCGGTCATCGTTTGTTGTCCTTAACGGTATTTGGTGTGGGTATTGTAGTTGAGGGGGTTGTGATGGGTAAAGTGCTTCATTGTGCGGTTTACGTCTTTGCCTCACTGGAATGCACGTCATCGCGAGGAGCCTTAGCGACGTGGCGATCTCCTTGGGAAATGGGAGATTGCTTCGCTTCGCTCGCAATGACATTGTGGGATACTAAATGACTTTGTTGTTATCTGGATTCTGTATCAAGCGCAGAAGGATGATGTGGTGCTTTGTGGAGTATGTGCAGCTTTAATTTTTTCATCTCTAAATAAATTTGCAAAAGCCTGCATCCTGCGTAGCTCTTCTATTTTAGCAAGCGCTTGTCTTGCATGTGGTTTGGGTTGTTTGCTGCCAGTGCAGAAATTAAATAGTCCTGGACTGCCCGCGATGGAAAGTGCTTTATGTTCTACTGTTCTTATTGCTCTGTCAAAAGTTCGTTTGGCGGCAACGCTTGTTAAATCTTTTGCTGTACCGATAACAACGCTGGCTGTTCGGTTCAATCTTTCATGACTAGCTTCTATTTTATGCAATGCCTGATCGCGATGATCTTGTAATTCTTTTTGTTGCCTTTTAAAAGCGAGTGGGCTGTGTTCTTCTCGTTGTGATGCCAATGCTTGTTGTGCTTCAACTTGTTTTGCGATAACAGCTTGTCGCTGAGCTTCAATGATTGTTTGAATTGCTACGGTTGTTAAGTCACTTTCGTTGATGTTTCCGTACTGCGCCGTGTAGTTTTCCCATAATATTTTTAGCTTGGCTAGGTCGTAGTATTTGTTGGGTGATGGATAAGGTGAGGGCATGCGATGTTGAATGCACACTATAAAAGTAGTCTGCAATTCTTGAAAGGCTTGTTGTTGTGGGTTTAATGGATTGGTGGTTTTATTGTTTGTTGCCGTTTCTTGCGTTGTAGCCACTGGTGTTGTTGACAGTGATTTAAATTTAGCAATCCAGGATTGAGAAAATGCTGGGTTTCCTTGCAATGCTGTTTCTGTAATATCAACGAGCTCGGTTAATGAGTGTCTGGGTGCTTGTCTGACATTCGTTTGTAGTTCGTGCATAACTGTTTTTGTTTGTTGTAATGCGGCTAGTAACTGTCGGCAGAGTGTCACGTCTGCATTCATGCTTATGTCATGTCCGAAAGTTTTGATAAACGTCAGTAAGTAATTTTCGATGCGAGTATGTTCGCCCTGTTTTTTTGCGCGAAGGTAGAGTCCCAGTATTTTTGATTTCCTAAGAATGTCTCTGCGATATATTGCGAGGAGATGTTTGTGATGTGCTTCGATACACGATGTTACAAGTTCCAGTAGCTCTTGGAATGCACGTAGATGATCTGAGGGGAGAGGCGATCGATCACCGTGTATAGGTGAAGGAAACAGTTCGATTGAACGACTTGCGACCATGAAACATCCTTGTTTGACATGCTTGTAATTAAAATCCCCAAATCCTTTTGGGCCGATCATTCTATCATCTATAGAAGTCGCGAGTCATCGAAAGCTGTGATTATTTCTTTCTTTGCTGCTGTGTGAGGGGTGTATTGCTTGAATCTTGGTTTTTATTATGGGGGTTATGTTTCTAATTGGTGAGAAATTTATGTCGCACTTTCAGTGCTCGCCTTTTGTCGCTGTGCAAACCCAGGGCTGCGCTTCGCTTACCCTGGGCTACAGATTATGTCGGCCTTTCAGGCCTTTTTTGAGCAGATGTTATGTTCTACTTCGGAGGTTGAATCGCGAGTACGCGCGCTTGTTACTACGAAGGGGGGCATTGTCGTGTTTTTTTGCGGGTGCCTGTGGATCCCGTGGTCGGAGCCACGGGATGATGATGTTTAAGGGATGTGTTTTTTGTTGTTAAGCAGCTGCAGCAAATGCGGTGCCGCTAAGATCAAAGCTTTGTGGTTTAGCTGTAGCTGTATCGGCTGTTGATGTAGAAGGGTTTGTTCCTTTTTGGAGGAGACGCAAACGACCTTGCAAGCCGCGCTGTGCGAATACGAGATCGTCTGACACTTCGCCACTACGGACCTGGGTATATCTATCTACACGAGCTATGAGTTCAGCTAACGGTGTTTCGATATGTTCTTGGGTCCAATCGACCATGCGTTTATCCATAGTTTTTCCCGTTAATTTCAATTCTTTTAGTCTAGCTAATTCAGCTTCTACGGTGGCCAGTCCAGTTAAGGCATCTGACAGGGCATGGTAGGCTTGGATGGTAGCTGTAACAAAATCATAAGCTCCTCTGCCTGATGTGCTGTTTCGACTTACATCTAGGAACTGGCTTACTGTTGCACGGTTGTTGTCGACTACACTTTTAGATGGTCGCATCATTGTTAGGTTCGGATAGCGCGTCCGAATGACATGAGAAAAAGGCGTGCCGGGCTGGATATGAGAGCCGGGACCGGCAAGGAAGTTTGCATTTGGAGCTGCCACATTGATGTCAGCAGTAAGTGAGCGTCTGACATCATCTAATAGAGCACGCACATCGGCTAGCGTTCTATCTGTTTCCGGCTGTCGAGATGATGCGGTCTTTCTTGCTGCTCTTTTTGGTGTTGAAAATATACCACCGCCTAAAATACCAGCTGGTCTTACTACTCTAGCTTGTCTACCCATGATTTTTCCTCTCTCTTGTAAGTGATTTCTCACTTTCGGCTGAGATCCACTATACCGAAGAAACCTTAAGGAAACCTTAAGAGATTCAACATTTTTTGGTAATTGCTTATAACTTATTAATAAACAAAGAAATAAATTGGATATTTATTGTGTTCATTTAAGAGTTTTTGGCTGATTTCCTACACTTTTTCAGGAAAAAAGGGTAAAAAAAGGGCAGATTTAGGGTTCTTTATCTTGCTGAATCTTGCTGATATTAGCCGCCTAGCAGATTGCAAGGCGGCTAAAGTTGGCATGCTAGACAGCAAAGCTGGCAGTCACACCCAGCCTGATTGTGTGGGCTGATAGGTGGATGTAGTGGTTAGCGGTGGCTTGGAATACCTGATTGGTCAGTGCTCCTCTATTGATTTGAGCTAAATTGGTGCTGCCGTAATTGTAATAGTCATATTCTGTAAAAATAGACCATACGCTAGAGAAGGCTTTTTGTATTCCGATACCGGCCAGCACACCCCAGATGTCTTTGGTCTGAAAAGAGGGTGGGCTGACTGGGAAGCTGTTTAGGTCCAGGAAGGTGGTCGTTTTTAAGTGAGCCTTGCTCGTTCCCAGCTTGGCATAGAGGGAAACAGTTTGAGATAGCTTAACTGCAATTTTTGCAGCAATGTCCAACTGAGACGTAATCACGTGCGCTGTCTCAGTTTCTAAATCAGGCGTGATGCCAACAACATCGGAAGTGGTTGCTACGCGTGAGGGTTTTTGTGTGATTGCTGTATAGGAAAGTTCTAGGCCGACTTGGGTATCTTGAGATAGATCATACATCGTGCCAAGAGCGCCACCGCCGGAGACGACATTTCTGCCTGTGATAACAGTGTGGTTTTCAGGATTGATCGGAATTATGTCGTCCGAAAAAGTACCCGATGTGTTTGTGAAGTCTTTTATCTTTGGGAAAAAACCACCGACAAAGCCGCTGACATAGATGTGGCATTGTGATGATGGTGGAGCTATAACACCGCCGGCAAAAGTAGGTATTGCAGCTGCTAGGGAAGCAGAGCAAATAAGTGCTTTTATAAGCTGTCGAATTTTCATTTTTGTATCCTTACGGTTGATGATCAAATCGCGCAGTGCATCCTAAGATGCGGATGTGATGAATGCAAGTTTTGTGTATATACTTGAGCGATTGGTCAGTTCGAGGAGACAGGGATGTTTAGTTATTTTGACTGGTTGGCTGTGGCTTTTATCTTTGTTATTGGAGTGCTTGCTGCTATAGCATTGGTGGTTTTTATTCTGGATATCGCACAAGTTAAAGATGCGGTCTTACATAATTATCCTGTGATCGGTCATTTCCGCTCTCTGTTTACTAAGTTGGGTGAGTTTTTCCGTCAATATTTTTTCGCTTTGGATAGAGAAGAATTGCCGTTTAATCGTGCTGAGCGAAATTGGGTTCAAAAAGCATGTACTGATAAAGACAATACTTCAGCGTTTGGTTCAACACGCTTGCTAACACCGCCTGGTACACCGATTTTTGTCAATTGTCCTTTCCCGACTCTAGAAAAAGACGCTGCAGCAACAGCACCGATGCTGCTTGGCCCGTACTGTAAGAAGCCTTATGAGGCAAAATCGTTTTTTAATATCTCTGGTATGAGTTATGGCGCTATTTCACGTCCGGCTGTTTTGGCTTTGTCTAATGGTGCGAGATTGGCAGGATGTTGGATGAATACAGGTGAAGGTGGATTGTCACCGTATCATTTAGAAGGTGGTGCTGATTTAGTTTTTCAAATTGGCACGGCAAAATATGGTGTTCGTAATGTAGACGGTAGTTTATCAGATGATAAGTTGCGAGAAATTGCCGAACAC
>Ga0316204_10003179_pt1 | contig 33974 bp, 25 predicted proteins | sample 6monrhotite_MG_2_FD_205661 | JGI IMG/M metagenome (GOLD analysis project Ga0316204, IMG submission 205661) | Microbial mat bacterial communities from mineral coupon in-situ incubated in ocean water Damariscotta River, Maine, United States -... | ecosystem: Environmental > Aquatic > Marine >... | reverse complement strand
GGTTAAGTAAAATAACGTGACCGTTTGAGTTAATACGCCCGCGAATTTCAGAAGGATTTTGACCCAATATACGGTTAAGAGCCACAGAGTTTGCATCAGGCTGAATGAAGTCAACTTGCCCGTTAGTACCTAAGTTGAAGCTGTCCCAATCGATAAATAATCCAGCTGAATGTTGGTTAATTGTGGTAAATAAACCGTCTTGAAAAATAGAGCCTCGACCATCAACAATGCGACCGCCCCGAGGGATTTCATTTTCATCGATTGCGAAAGAATTTAAACTGAAAAGCAGGCAAATGGTAAAAATTGACGAGCGTAGAGTGCTGAAACAAACAGATATAATCGATTTTCTGTTAAATGGAGATGTATGAATTTTCGTAGCGATATTTTCTAAAAGACCTTTAAACATATTACTTGTCATTATTATTATAATATCCCACGTCGAAACTACACATCAAGCTAACACAAACCTACGAACAGATAGTTTATCATTTGAAAGCTATCAAGACCACCGTAAATAATAATATTGTGCATATTTTCTAGATATGACCACAAACTTAAATGCGACACGCTTCATATTTTCATAGGTGTAGGACTGATGACAAGTTCAGTGTAAGGTGCTACGAAGGCAAAAACTCAATAGGATAACTAACCGTGAGAGGCGCTGTTTTGCCCGAACTAAACTTAAATAACTTAATTCTTGATACCAGGCTATTCTCCAATTTTGGATTATTTAACTCACTAGAAATTATAGTAACAGACACAACTTTGCCGTTTGGCGCGATAGTGATCTCTAAGACGATTTTGCCTTTGAGACCAGGGTTACGTCTTCGTTCCTTATTATAAATCGAATAGAGTCTTCCTTTATTTTGATCAAATACCAGTGTTACTTCTTCTTCTGCGCGTCTATTTCCATTTACCCCATTTGAACCATCTGGCTTCGCTGAACCTGATATTTTATCTTCAACTTCTTTTGACAGTAGAGATTGGCGCACTAACGAACGTTCTCGATCTGATAATTGAGTACTGCCAACACCTATCGACGCATATCGATCACTTGAAATACCGCCGCTACCTTTACCAGAATTTTCGGTTAATATACTTTTGTCAAGTGTAGATGCGGTGTTCGCTGAACCATCCGACTTTGAAATGTTTCCGCTCACCATATCATCGATAGATGAGGTATCAATTAAATCAACAAGCTCATTCGCGATAGCCATGATCCCCAAACCTTTTGCTTTTTCTTTGGCATCCTTTTCGCTTTTTGTTAATGGTTTATCTTTTATATCTCGCTCTTTCTTTATCTGCTCTGGTTTTTTTTCTATTGGTTTAGGTTTGGGCTTTGGCTTAACAGGAGGCGGCACATCCGGCTTGGGTTTTTTCTTTTCTTGCTCTAGCACCATTTGTGCAATTCGCTCTGGCACAACTGTTCGAGCTTTACGATCTTCAGCTGGCAATTTAATTGACGATAAAAAATAACCCAGCGTCATAACGGCGATAAGGGATGACAAAAGGATCGCTATAAAGAGACCATCCTTTTTGCCTCTCGGGTTCCACTCTAATGCCAAATTTTCGTAAGTTAAAGTACTTGTCATTTGGATTTTGTTTTCTGGTTTGCGGCAAATGCTATTTGTGTATAATTAGCTTGACGACACGTAGCAAGAATTCTGCTTACAAGTTCAAAGGACATTCCTTCATCACCCATAATCGTGACGGCTAAACCTTGTTTGTTTGCTTCAACATTCTCTTTCGGTTTGCTGCTTGCTTGAAAATCAAGCTCTTCTTTCAACCCTAAAATAATTGGAAGCTCATCTTCTGTTATTTGGTTAAGACTCGCAACTTGACGACCTTGCACTAAAATGCTTTCATTGGTCACCATAATAACGAGCGTTTCTTTAGGTGCTTTTTTTGCGATGGAAGATGGAAGTCTCAGATCTTTAGTGTTCGGAAGTTGTTGAGAACTTGACGAGGTGACTAATAAGAAAAAAACCAAAATCGTAAAAATATCCATCAAAGAAATTAAATTCAATCCAGGCTGCTTGCGCAATTTATGATAACGTTCAAGACGCCTGGCTCGAGCAGAAGACATTTCCATCAGTTTGATGCCTCGCCTTTTTCCACAGGTTGCGTTTCAACTTGAGTTTTTTCTGGTTGAGTATCCGATGGCAGATCTTGATCTAAACTAGGTGCATCACCTATTGATATATTCGGAAACAATTCGTAGGTTTGAACTTCTGCGATTTCTACAACATCAACACTACGAACATAATCCATGACTTGAATGAGTGTTTTATAATTCACGTTTTTTTCAAAAAGCAATGTGATGCTATCTTCGTCTGGAAAACGTCTTTTAATTTCAAGCAAGACATCACTGAACTTTTTCCAACTCGCAGCCTCATCACCCTCCCGTAGAAAACGTTGAATGACTCCTAAATTAATATCTTGAATAATAAACTCGTCAGTACGCACCACTAATTGAAGTTGCAGCTTGACTGTTTCCTGTTGCTTGGCGACCGCATCGAGTGCTGGCAAATTGAGTTCAACAACTGTCAGTCGAGAAAACACTGCCGTTATGAGAAGAAACGGCACTAAAATTACCATTAAATTCATAAAGGCAGTGATATTCAGCTCAACGGCTTCTTGAATGTAGCGTTTGTGAACTAATTTCATTAGGCAATTATTCTTCGTCAAGTCCCATTAAATTGAGACATTTTACTGCCGCCATTTCTAAACTGCTCACTATCTTTGCCGTTCGAGTCGACAAATAAGAATGAGCCAATAACAACGGGATCGCAACAATCAAACCAAAGGCTGTGGTATTCATTGCGACCGAAATACTCGCAGATAACAAATTGGCTTTTTCTGCAGGATCAGCTCCAGCAACGGCAGTAAACGCTTGAATCAGTCCGACAATCGTTCCCAATAAACCAAGTAAAGTAGCGATATTTGCGAAAGTCGCCAAATAATGAGTCCGCTCTTCTAATGTTGGAAGAGCCTCCATCATGCCCTCTTCCATAGCTGATTCAACGACCTTTCTTTTAACATTCGGCTTTTGGCGAGCTAAGCCATAATTGAGCACAATCGCCAACGGACTATTGAGTCCTTGCGTGAGTTTTTTAGCTTTTTCATAATCATCGGCTTTAATCATCCTTGATAAATTAGCCCACAATTGCTGAGTTTTGCGATTGGTACTCGATAGGAATAAAAACCGTTCGATGACTATAGCCAAGCCAAGACCAAAAACGATCAGTATCGGGTACATGAATAACCCACCTGATTGAAATATTTTTACGATTTCCATGATAAATTGTGCCTCTTTAATTCATTTAATTAATACGCGCGAACGCTTTTAATTTGCGCCATTATATCCTGCATCGATTTGTTTTAATAAAGTATTCCGCTTTTGTCTATATTCTTCAAACGAAATATAATTGTTATAATAATCGTCAGATAGTTTTTTTACTTGTTCAAATAGATTTAACTCTTGCACGATTACTTCCTCAACTCTCTATAAACTCTAAAACCAGCTAATTTGTCGGCATTTCCTGAATGATTTTCTGAACTCGATATATCACACTTATCCATTGGCACGTTATATGAACCACCAATAGCGACTAATTTGCGTCCCTTGTCATATACCCACTCGCTCGCGTTACCAACGTAGTTAACCAACCCCCAACTATTCTTGCTGCCTATAGTCGCTCTGACAAGTTTACTTCCTTTGCTAATTCCGCGGGTATTAAGTTTACAATTTCGATTGGGATCAAGCGATATTTGTTTACTTTTAGCGGCATATAACCACTCTTTTTTCGACGGGAGTCGATATTTCTTTTTAGTATTATCAGTTAACCATTTCAAATATTCTTCTGCATCTTTAACCGAGATATTTGTAATAGGTAAATCGAGATCTTTACTTGGTTTCTCCGAACAACTCTTAGATGTTTTACAAAACAAATTAAATTCAGCAATTGAAACTTCGTATTTACCAATAGCAAAAGCAGGGATGCTTGATTTCGCGGGTATAACCACCAAATTAGGTCCGTTACCGACTTTTGCGATCGGATCTTTACAAGTTGCTCGATTCCTCTGACCTAAACCAGCAAGAGAAACGTCACATGGATCTCTCGGAAGAATAACAATTGAGGACAATTTCTTGCTATCACTAAAAATACGCAAAGCATACTTTTTAAATTCGGTCGCCCGTTCAGGAAATGGCTTAGCAATACGACTAATACAAGCTGCTAAGGAAGTGATAAGATCTGCTTTAATTTTAAGGTATTTAGATTTATTAACAGAGCGTAACTTTTGAATGGCTGTGTCAATATTACGCATGTCTAATTTATTTGAGGTACACTGGAGTTGAGCGTTAACATTTTCTAAAGAGCTTGCAAATTGTCGATCGCGTAACTTGGAGGCTTTATTAGCTTTCGCATTTTTGATATCTTTAGCATTTTGTAGCGCATCAGCCTTTATTTTTTCTTGTTCAGCGATCCGTTTTTCTACCTCAAGTTTTTGTGCTTTCGCTTCTGCTTCTTTGAGTAGATTTTCTTCTTCGGTTAGCAGGCTTGAGTTATCGCTATAACGATACGCATTGCTAATCAAATTAGCCGCATTAGAAAAGTCGCCTTGTTCGATGACAGACAAAATGCGTTGTCGATAAAGCGTTATAATATTTTGCTGTGACGTCTCTTTCCAATTAAAGCTACCTTGTAAAAAAACTTTGAACTCATCATTTGAGGTCGAATCGATCCAAGCTATATTATTTTCTAATAATTTATCAACACCTTGCTTTTGCAACCACAAATCATCTTCCCATGTTGTCGAAAACTCAGCCGTTTCTATCAAACTATCGATCGCTTCTCGATAGTTTTCTAAACGAAGCCTATATTCCAACTCGCTCCTTATTTCGGTCTCAGAAAACGACTGAGTTTTATCTGCAAAAAATTGAAAATAGACAGTTATTAATATAGCAATAGAAGCAAAAATAATCGCAGGTATTTTAATTCCCGAATCATTCTTGTTTAATAGTTTTAAGAATTCATTGACTGATTCAACCCGATCTTTCCGCTTAAATGCCAGCGATTTTTCTATTGCTTTCCATTGACGACGGGATATATGATTAATTCGTTTCGGCTTTAATTTTTGGCGCTCGGCTTCATCAGCAGGGACTTTGTTAAACGGGTGACTGCCAGTAAATAACTCATAGGCTACACAACCCAACGCGTAAATATCATCCCTTACGTCTGGCTCTAAACCATTGAGCATTTCTGCACTTGCATAGGACGGTGTTAACGCTCCAAGATCACCGGCGTCAAATACGGTTTTATCGTCTGGGTTGTCGTCATGGTGCTCGGCTTTTGCAACAGCTCGGGCGATCCCAAAATCAAACACTTTCGTAATACCTTTTTTAGTTACAAAAATATTGCCGGGTTTAAAGTCAGAATGAATAATGTGTTGACCGTGTGCATAAATAAGCGCTTCAGAGATGGATTTTAGAATATCGAGAGCTTCATCTGTTGGTAATCCAGTCGAACGGTATTGTCGAATCAATTGATCGAGTGGTTTACCATCGAGATATTCCATGGTCATAAAAACCGTGTCACCGTCTTTATCAAAATCATGAACGTTCATGATATTGGGATGTGCAATACGTTGGGTTTTTCTCGACTCTCGTTGTAAAGCAACAAACGCTTCGGGGTGCTGTTTAAATTCGTCGGTCAATACTTTAACGGCTAAATAGGGATCTTTATCGCCTGCTTCAACTTTAACCAGATCTTTTGCTTTGTAGACAACTCCCATGCCCCCTGCACCTAGAACTTTTTCCAATATAAAACGATCTTTTAACAACCCCGTTCTATTAGCACTATTTTCGGTCGATGAGTTTGCTGAGACTGGTTGCGAAGGCGAACGCCTCTTGGTTGCTTTACGACTAGGGGCTAATACCGTGTCGGAATTATTTAATACCTGATCATTGTTGTTTTTATTTTTTATTGGTCGCGAAGGTGGTTTAAACTGAGTTTTATCCGATGGCGCGGTTCTCTTTTTTAGAGCAACGCGTGTTTTATCTACGTTGGAACTGATATTCCTTTTAGAGGGCGGTGCTATTTTAGTCTTATCCTGTTCGCGATTCGACCTAACTTTTGGAGCCATGCGAGTAGGATCAGAAGATTGATTGCCTTTATCGGAGCTGGCATTCACATCTATTTTATCATCATTATTATTTTTCACTTAGCTTACAACTTACTCATTTATCACAACATCCCGAGTAACAACTTTTTCGAACCCACCTTTAATGACGATCGTTGATACATTATCTGGCGCTCCATTATCACAGGCAGCTTCTATCAATAACTCCACTGTTTCATCAATATTTTGGGTTTCCAGATAACCAGTGATCTCATCTTCTTTTAGCATATTGTACAAGCCGTCACTGCACAACAAAAAAGTATCACCAATATGCACATTAAATACACTGATATCAACGCAAAAATCATCATCTACTCCAACCGCTCGTGTGATTACATTTGATTCAGGATGATCTTCCGCTTCTTCTCTACTTAACCTTCCTTGTTGTATCAGCTCTTCGACACGACTATGATCTTGTGAGAGGCGCTTGATTTCGCCTTGACGGTAACGATAAAGTCTTGAATCGCCGACCCATAAACAAACACCAACAGAGCCTCGAATGATGAGTGTTACAATGGTACTACCGAGGGTATTATTATTTAGCATAACATCAGCGTATTCGAGAATTTGTTGGTTTGCGGCAATCAAGCTGTCTTCCACTTTATCGACCATGTCAGCTAAGGCTGACTCGTCGGTAACTAACTCTAAATTTTGGACGATCATTTTGCTAGCAACATCGCCGCGTTCATATCCTCCCATGCCATCAGCAACTGCCCAAAGTCCTATTTCCGGTTTAGATAACATGGAGTCTTCATTGACCTTCCTAACCATTCCAACATTAGTCTCGGCGGCAGTTCTCCATAATATTTTTCTCCTAACCGTTGTATCGTTCATAAAGTGAGTAATTCCAGTACTAATCGGATGTATCGACGTCTGAGATGTCGTTATCTATGATATTAAAATCTGATGTGCCTGTATCTAAAACGTCGTTGTCTAAGACATCATTATCTATGATATCAAAGTCTGACGTTCCTGTATTTAAGACGTCGTTGTCTAGAAAGTCGTCATCTGGAATAATAAGATTTGACGTGCCTTTATCAAAGGTGTCGAGATCTGAAATATCGAGATTTGAGCTGTTTGGATCTGGTATGTCAAGATCAGGCGCATTATAAACAGGAGTCTCAAGCTCGGGAGCTTTGTGCTCTGAAACCATATGATCCGTTTTCATAGATTCAGACAGCTTCAGGTTATAAGGTTGCTGCCAATTCCAGTATGACCACTGACCATCTAGCATCGACGCAATTCCACCAATTTTTGGAAGACCTTGAGTTATCGACATGCAAGGCTCTACTCGCTCCGATCCTGGAGTGATCCAGACACTAAAGCTAGCTAAAGACAGCGATAAAAAAGCATCCAAAAAATGTGGATACACCGACGCTGATGATTGCTCTTCAAACTCCATACTGATTACTGCTGATGAGTGATTTTCCAAACGCTGCACTTTCTCATAAGCAGTGTGTTGATTTAATTCATGCCCCTCAATTGCGGTCATCAATTCATCAACATCTAGTTGTGCGTCTAGCGCATCAAGCAAACATTCTTCAATCTTTTTGAACCAACCAGTTTGTAGCATCAGGTACTCAAACAAATTAGCTTGTGTTGGAACCCGACTCAGTACTGATATGGGAAAATAGCGTCCAACTCTGTCAACGCTCGGTACAATCATTCCAATCCAGGCGCTTTCATCTAATACGCCTTCAGACATCGCAAATCGCCAAATCGGGCTGGTTAAATAAATATCTAACCATTCATTACTCAGTTGCTCCCTAGAACCTGCTATATATCGCTGTAGCCATTCATCCCAGGCATTCATGCAATTGTTGGGCAAGTTACGATAGATGAAATCGCCATGCAACGGCAATTTACCGAAGACACCCGTTTGAGGTTTATTATCCATCTAAATTGACTCAGGGCATTTAAACGCCCCCAGTAGATTTTTACTAAATGGGTTGTTAACACTTTTTGCCTTGATTAAATAGTCGATACTGTGTGGATTATTTAAAGAGCGACCGCTTGAGCTGCTAATAGATTGATCCACCGAATAAGTCACCCGATAAACTTTAGCCAACGTGGTGTTTCTCAAATTTGCGTTATCTTGTAAACGAAACCAAGCCCATGGACCATCATATATTTTGGAGTGAAAAGAACCTCTCAAATCTTCAAATACCAGCCTAACCCGGTGGTCATCACTTTCTCCCGACCAGGTAAGCGTTTTCCAAAACTTCGGACCGTGATTATAGGTAATGCGTTCGCCCCCTAGCTCCAAAGTGAAACGTGCATTATTTTTACTCATAGTGTCTGGTTTGAGCTCGAACGAAATACTCGGAATATCTGGACTGCCTCTGAAAAAAATATTTTTGATCAATTTTGCTTTTTTCAATTGAGTTAAAACTTTATTTGAAATTCCTATACTGCGACCACCAACCGACCGATTTTGCCAGTTGCGGGTATTTATAAATGGTGCAACAAACTGTTGAGTAAATGTATCGATCGTTCCTTGCGGTTTAAAAAATTCGCTAAAATCAATAACGGTCAACTCATCTCTCGCGCTTCGATTAAATGGATAACTGCGAGATAAATTTTGCGAGTAAGGCGTATAGACTTGCGTTCGCCATTCTGAATTTAAGTATTGACGTCCGGAAACTAATACGACTTTCCAAGTTTGATCGGCAAGTGTTGTCAACCACGACTTAATTGGTTCTGGTGCTTTCTTGGCGTAAGATTCCATTGCCGTGATTGCATTGCCCACATTATTTTGGTAACGCGCCTTGCTAATATCGAACGCTTGTTTTCCTGGATCGGGTGAAACTAAAATGCCATCAACAAAATCATGTAGCTGTTGAATACTACTAACAATAGAGCCGAACTGTGCTGGTCTACCACCACTTTCACGTAATAGAACATTGATAGTTGCAAAATGTTTGTCTACTTTATTGCCGAAATTCTTAGGTACTTGTGAACCCAATAATGATGCAGCTTTTCCTGTTTTACCAGATAGCTTTAATTTTACGTCTGGTAAATCATCTAAAACGGGGGTTAGTTCGGTGTTTTCTTTTGATACTTGCAAGATGGTTAACAGTGGCGAATAAATAGGATCGGTCAGGATCGCCAACACTTCAGTTGCCTGAGTTAAATTGTTAAACTCAGCTATATGGAGCGAGTCAAAAACGTTTTGCCAGGTTTGTAAATATTCAGACAGATAATGCTCTTTAACCTGTTTACTTATTTCATCCAGATCATCTTTAATAAAATCGACTTTTTCTTTATTTCCATCAGTCAACACCCAACTATCGCCCATAATATCCGTCAGAAACTCTGAGTTAGCGGTTAAGTCGATACTTTTATATCCATCAATAGTGAACATCCAGGGTATGTTGAGACTCTTATTCATTGCACCATCTAATTTAAAAATTTCTCGCGCAGATTCACCAAAAGAATTAACTAACTTTACCGGTTCCGTGTACTCTGGATTAGTTCTAATACGTTCATATATTCGTTGTGATGCAGGTACTCGCAATAATAAAGTTCTAGTACTTTTAACAAGTGATTCATTCAATTTTACTGGTTCAAATTTTAAGGTTAATAACTGTTCCATGTGCTTGAGCAGTTGCTTACGTTTTGTTGCTTCACCATGCAAGTGTTTGGTTAAATTATTTGTAAACCATTCGGAAATTAATGTCTTATCCATCCGCTCAAGTTTATTAAACATCAAATAAACCCTAAAGGTATTATACAAATCCCCTCCGCGATGACCTTGTTTTAAATAGGTCGCTACATAATCGACTAAACGAGGTAACAATAATACTTTCAATTTTTCTTTATAAGCATGATCTGCTGCTGCATCTACATTTCCATCATATAAGCCCATCCCAGAAAGCCATGGGTGTTCATCTTTATCATAAACAAGACTCGCTTTAAAAAGCGGATTAAGTACCGGCAAGGTAACTCGGAGATCTTTGTTTCTAACATTGAGTCGCTTTTTTTCGATATCATATGTAGCGATATTTTCTTGAACCTCACCCATGAATATTTCATGTTGAGTTAAACTACCCACCCATACGACAATCAAAAGAATTGAAACGGCTGCCATGCTGGCGTAACCAACTTTTCGCATCCAATATAGAAACTTTTCGTATCGTCTATTTGAGCCGACTAATTCAGCTTCCGGGAAAATAATATGTTTAAAAAGGTTACCCAAAAAATAACTTTTACCCTGCTGATGGGGCATTTGTGCAACTTCGCGAGCAAAGCCGAAGTTCGATGCAACAGAAGTCATTAGTCGATCAATAGGCGTTCCATCCTGGGTGCCACTAGTAAAATAAACCCCACGCAAATACGGCTGTAATTGATATCGATTTTTTGAAAACGTTTGCTTAACAAAACCCGAAACAATCGATTGCAAATTTTCCATTTGTTGAGGAAAACCTTGGATTACGCCACGACGATTAACATCACGCTCTTGATGAACGCGCCATAAAACACGATCGTAGAGTCGTTGCAATAACGATTGATATTCACCATCGAGATATTCAAAATCCGGTGTATCTCCAGCTTTCGGTGCATTAGGTAATGATACACCCCAAACTTGTTCACGATCCTCTTTACTTAAATCTTCAAAAAATTCAGAAAAACCAGACACTAAATCAGCTTTTGTAAACATTAAGTAAATTGGAAAACGTATTTCCAATTTATCCATTAACTCATCGATACGAGAACGAATTGTTTTAGCATGCATGATCCTTTCTTCGTCCGTTTGGATCATTAGATCTTGTAAACTGATCGCAATAATTGCGCCGTTAATCGGTCGCCTTTTCCGGTTTCGTTTGAGTAAATTAAGGAAACCTTCCCAAGCACTACTATCGATCACTCGATGGCTATCTTGCGTGGTGTATCGACCTGCAGTATCAACTAACACTGCATCATTGGTAAACCACCAATCGCAATTTCTTGTACCGCCCACTCCTTGTAACGAGGCTTTACCAAACTCTTTAGCGAGTGGGAAATCTAATGTTGAGTTAATCAGTGCAGTTGTTTTTCCTGAACCAGGCGGTCCAATAATAATATACCAAGGTAGTTCGTATAAAGATTTGTCAGAATTAGCACCTTTAAATTTTGTCTGTTTTAATGTCGCTAAAGCTTGGGTAAAACGTTCACCAATTTGCTGTATTTCTTTTGCTGATTGCTCATTGGAACCACCGCTTACATCTTGCTTTTGATTTTTTTCGAGGTCTTCTACCAGTTCTTCATTTTGTTTTTTATTCTGCATTTGAATTCGCAGATTATTTAAACCCCAAATGACTACGATAATAATAATCGCAATCAACCTTGAAACGGTGCTCGCTAGGGGGGCAGAATTATCCTCGCCGAATTTTATCTCAGGTCCAATAAACCAGATCAACACTGAAAAAGCTAACAATCCAATAATTGAAATAACAATTCGATTTTTAAAAAAGTTTATAAATTTTTTCATGTATTTATGTTTCGTTATATTTATTTTAAATAGTTATAATAAAAATGATTGCCGTTTGTTCACATATAGTGACTAAATTAGCTTATTAGAACCAATCACTTCGGCTTTTTAACTTCTTCTATTGCAACAATATCGGTCAACTGCATTACCACAGGTGTCGACGAATCATAAAGCCAATAACGGAATCCAGAATAACTTAGGACTAAGGTTGCGCTAACAAAACTAGCTACTACCCACATCGGTAAATAGTGGGCGAGACTCTTACGAACGTTTCCTAAACCTTGCCAATTTTGAGACAACGCTCTTTCATATTCACCGCGATAATTTCGAATAATTTTGAACAGCTCGTCTCTCACTTGTTCGAGGGCATCTCGTCCTCGGTTTGCAAATCGATATCGCCCCTCAAAACCGAGGCTGATTAATATATATAGCAGCTCCAACATATCTAAATTTTGAGCGGGTGTTTGTCGCATACGATCAAGTATTTGGAAAAATTTTTCTCCACCTGATGTTTCGTTATGAAAAATACTTAGCAAGGTTTTTTGCGGCCACTGACTTTCCGCACCCCAAGGTGTATTCAATATAATTTCATCTAAAGCAGAGCACAGAACATAACGTGCTGCGAGGGCTACTTCCGGTTTTATACCAAGATCTTGTGTTCTTGTTTGAAAAGCGCGGATTTCATTACTTAACCGTTGGTGCAATCCCCCAACATCTGAATGGCTGAGTGTATTACGAGTTTTTTCAAATACCGCAATTAAAGTTGATGCGGCATTGACCAACGGATTCAAACCATACGAATTTCTAAAATAAGCTGGTTCAACATCGGTATAGCCAGGTTGAGGATGACTAACCGGTTGTTGATGTCTTACTGGCTGCGGCGCAGGTTGCTGCACTCCTCTGCGACCAGGCGTTGGGCGAATGATCGTGCTGTCAGGGTTGGCTGAGCGCGGATGAAAAACTGTTTTATCATTTTCTGAACTCATGTAAATTACCTCAGACGCTTACTGCGTTTTACTATTGGTCGTAAAATCATTGACTACAAACGAATTGCCCAAAATTCGAGTTCAAGCCCAGGAAAATCCCCTCCGATATGCACGGCAAAACCTCCAGATGTTTGCAGTTCTTTCCAATAGGCCGTTTGTTTTTCCAGTTCAAAATAAGTATAACCTGCTCTAAAAGGAATTTGTCTGGGAGATACTGGTAGAGGTTTGATTGTAATACCCGGCATTGCGGCATTGACTAATTGTCTTATACGCTCTACCGAAGCAATTTTTATTTGTGCTGGTAGGCGTGAGCGTAACATATCATCGGGCACATCTGCTCTGGCTGCCAATACAAACATTGCACTGTCTAGAAGGCTACGATCTGGAATTTGAGCAACTCGAATTCCATACTTCTTTTCGACCAATTCGAGTGATGTAGCGGTTTGTTCATAAACAGTACTCAGCCCGTCCCTTAAATTAGTCATTACCGGAGCAAATGTTTCTTGTAAATCATGATGCAAATATGCGGGTAAACTAGGGGCACGTTTGGTTTTAGATACAAAAGTCGACAACTCTCCCGCCATTTGAACAGCATCTTTAAAAAAATCGACCGGATGCAGCGTTTTCATTTTTGAAAGATGAATTGTTAATGGTTCAAGACGATTGATCACCTGCAATAACATATAATCTGCAACTTCAGCAGTGCCGCCTCGTTGGGTATCCGCAAGCCGCCCCGCAATTGCTTCTGCACGATGATGTAACAAACCTGCCAACTCACTGATAAATTTGATTAGTTTTGGAGAAGCGTTGCAATCTAAACAGGTTGGTATATATTGATCGTCGAGGAGTATATTTTTATCCTCTCTTGACTCGGCGACTTTGACCAAACCAATACAAGCATAACCACTCAAATCATCTGCATCTGTGAGTACTCTAAAACGTAACTTGCCGACGTTTATATTTAGATTATCGCTGCCTTCTATCGTCACATCTCGCACTGGTTGTTCAGCCATATAATAGCGAGCTAACCCTTGAGGGCTTTCTTCAGACAACACATCAACAGCGCCTGCTCGTTTAACCGGCACGGCTAGATAAATCACTTGATCATGAGTTAATTCTGGTAACTCGAATACTGGTGGTGCGTCATCAATATCAGGAAAATCAAATGGCGTACCATCGGGAAAAACGCCCTTTGCATGGACGATTGATATTTTACCTAAAGTAAGCAACTGCTGGTCAATTTCAAAACTATGAACGCCCCAACCATAACCTCCATAAGCCGAACACTTTCCGTCAATATAGCGCTCGAAATAGCGTTCTTGTTGTTGGAAATGTTGGGGATTTAAAAACATTCCTTCGCCCCAAACTACCTTACTATCTAACGACATAAATTCCTACCTGACATATTTGACTTACTCGATAAAATCTATTTAATGTTTTATTTTAATTATTTTGAAATATTCATAATATTACCGGATATTTTAACGACCACTTCATCGTTGAAAAGATTGTTGGTTTCCACAGGAATTACCAGGCTATACCGAGAATTGTTATATTGATAAAATTCGGAAAATAACGCGATATAACGGGTCTCTGGATTAAGAACAAATGTTTCTTTTCTTACTAACCCAGGAATTAATCGTTTTAACTCTTGTTTGGCAATTAAATCGCCGCCCAAAAGCTCCTGATCACGTTCATATAAATCTATGAATTGGGAATTTTCAAAAACATTTTTAGATTTTAATTCATAAAAACGTACGAACAATGGAGAAGGCGTTCTATTATCGTCAGGATTAACGTCTTTTGCCACATCAAAAGTTAACACGACGTCGGTATCCAAATTAAGTGTTTTTCCAACGGTCTGACAACCAGTCAAAATTAAAATATTAACGATTAATACCAATAGCAAGCTAATTTTCTTTTTTACTGAATACATATTATTTTTTCCTCGAATTTGCTGATTTATTTTGTCCTTTTCGCGCGAATGATAACGACTGCAGTTGCTCTTCGTAAGCTTCTGAGAATTCATCACCAAACAAATATTGAAATGATCCATCAATGTCGCTAAACAACTCTTCATAATAAGCGTTAAACGCTTCCCAGTTTTTGGCTTTTTCATTGCGAGGGATTAATCCTCGTTTGTTCTGTTTTTCAAATCGAGACTCCAACACTTGAGGTTCGAATCGTTTAACAATGCTTTTAAATGCTGAACGAATACCGGCTAGAATCGCTACTTGATGGTCGGCAATACTTTCAAAGCTTTCCTGAATAGTTTCTATCGGTTTTTTGTAGGAATTCCCATCCTTCAAAAACATATTTTCTAACGCATCATCTACATTAGCTGAAAATTTTAATGGATTATTTTCGACAGGTTGAATAGTCGTCATATTCATTCGAAAGGTGTTCTTTACATTGTTTCTTGAAGATAGAGTTTGCATCAAACCTTCAACCGCGTAACGAATAAACTCTCCTGAAATTTCATTTATTTCAGACACTTTTTCATCACTCAAATCATGTTCTCTAAACCCAATAGCATCGACCACTGAAGTATCCACACCTGATGATGAACGTCTTTTTAGTGCGGCTAATTGTTTTTTCAAACTGAGCGCTTCAGCTTTTATTTTTCTATTAGCTTGTTCAAGCGCACGGCGTCTAGCCTCAGATTCAGAAAGACTAATCGATTTCTTTGTACGAGCCATACTTGGTTCATTTTGTGGAATGGCAGCAGGTTGATCAACAGGAATAGCTGTTGGCACGGGCTGCTGTGGAGTTACAACCGGGTCATCGCCCCATCTTTCGGGTATTTGCACGGGAGTAACTGCTGGTGGCGGCGTTTTAACCACAGGCTCTGGAGCTACTTCATCGACATCCCAATCTTGTGGGATACTACCGGCTTGTTGCCCAGCAGTTGGAAAAGATACAGCTTGGTTCATCGCTCCCGAATTATCGGAATAGCTTTTAGTTCCAAACGGATCTGATTGAGGAGCAGCCTGTTCGAAAGATTGATTTGAACGATCTAAAGCCGCAAGAGGATCTGTTTCTTCTAATTCCCCGGTCAAAGGAATAGCCGAAGGCGGCGTGGAGCTACCGAATGGATCTTGTGAAAAAGGGTCTTGTTTAAAAGGATCCGTGGGTATTGGTGGGGTATAAGGTAAAGGTTTCATTGCTGATGAACCGAAAGGATCATCGGCATCCAAGTTGTTAGTAGGCGTTTCAAATGGTGGAATAACCGGAGCTCCTCCTTGAATACGAACCTTAAACTTATACTCACTTAACTCGAAATGGTCTCCATCGTTCAACTGAACCCTGTTTCCTTTTCCAAGCGGCTCACTAGAGTTATTAACGAAGGTTCCGTTTGTACTTGTGTCGAGGAGACAAAAATGACCTCTTTCGAATACAATTTTACTATGGCAACCTGATAAAAAACGATCGGGATCATCTAAAACCCAAGTATTATCTTGAGCTCTACCAAACGTTCCTCCCTGCTCGTTAAAAGTCATACTTGACTCAGCTAATGAAGCTCCTTGAGGAAACTCTACAATAGTAACATCGATCGGCATTAAAGCATTTTCCTGGCATTTATCTTACAAAAAAACATATATTCCTATGTATATGTACAAATAAATATGTACAAAATTGGTTTGGATTAAGTCAGTCAGATGTTGGCAACGTTAACTAATCCACAAAACATTGCAAATATACCCCATCAGATATAACAATCCAAACCCTTATGAAATTTTTACCTGATATGAGTGATTTATATTTAAGAGTGTGGACTGTTCATACAATTTTCCGTCAGTAAGTGTAAATCATAATGTCCATCGACTGCCAGAAAAATTCGATTGTGTTCGCTAATAATCTACACTGCGTATTAATAAAGCCTTATTTTTCAGATAGTAAACTTTTTCCTCGTACAAATTGCCCCGTTATTTATGCTAGATTGTAGTCTCCAAATTAAAAAGAACGGTGTAAAATTGAATATCCCACAAAATTTCGTGACTACCTTCTGTGACCAGCGTCTGGAAATCGGCTACACCACATGTTAGCCTTGACAATGTCTTAGCCTTAACAATGTCATTTTTTATACATAACAAAATTATATTTTTTATTGACTAGAAAATTGTTTAGAATATAGTACTATTGCTGGCAATGTACTTTATCTGCCAATGTAACAGATGTAACACGAAGGGATTATAGTAAAAAATGCCATCAGACGCAGCCATAAAAATCGAAGATTTAATCGTTCCTATATCAGAAGATCAACCTACTGGTGTCGATATACGGGAAAACCGTTCGGCAGACTCCTTATTTCAAAAAATCAAAGATGCCCGTAATACAGCTCGTGGTCTTGAGCGTAAATATTCAGAAGATAGCGACAATCCACTCGATCATTGGCGGATCGTATTGGAGATTGCACCAGAAATTCTTAAGAACGAATCTAAGGATCTTGATATTGCGTGTTGGTACGTGGAAGCCCTAGTGAGGATCAAGGGATTCGCGGGCCTACGGGATGGCTTGGAACTTATTCATCAATTCGTTGAGCTTTTTTGGGAAAATCTATATCCGATGCCCGATGAAGACGGTGTTGAAACACGAGTCTTGCAGTTAGCCGGTCTTAATGGACAGGGAGCTGAAGGGGTACTGGTCGCACCAATTAGGCGTGTCGTTTTTACCGAAGGTGATGAACCAGGTCCTTTTGGATTCTGGCAATATCAGCAAGCACTTGAAGCAAATAATATTGCAGATGAAAACGAAAAACGAAAAAAACTTGACTCGCTTGATTTTAGCCTGGCAGATATTGAAAAAGCGGTTGCATCCTCCACAAGCAAGTTTTTTGTTGATCAACGAGACGATTTAGAGATTACCATTGAAAGGTTTCGTGAAACGGGTAAAAAACTTGATGAACTTTGCGGGTTGGAACATGCACCGTCAACCAGTAATATCATTGGTGCGTTACAACAATGTTTAGGAGCAATAAAACACCTCGGAAAAGACAAATTTCCGATCGAGGAGGTACCTGAAACTGCCGAAAGTGAAGATGGTACGGTGCCTGAATCTGAAGGTGGTACTCCTGCTGCGGCTTCAGGTAGCGGTTCGATAAATAGCCGCGCACAAGCATTTAAACAATTAAAACTCATATCTGAGTTTTTTCTAAAAACAGAGCCACATTCTCCGATTTCTTATGCGTTAAACAAAACAATCGCGTGGGGAGATATGTCCTTAGCTCAACTTATTGATGAACTGATCCCCGATGGAGGCTCGCGACAACACTATGGACTATTAACAGGTATTAAAAGTAACGATGAATAGCAGAATTTTGTACATTAAATAACATAGTAATTTAAAGAGGAAAAAACTATGGCTGAAAGTATACACGACAAATTAAAACGCGTGAGGAAACCGAGAGTTCACATCACTTATGATGTAGAAACTAATGGTGCTACCGAAGAGAAAGAAATTCCCTTTGTCATGGGAGTGATGGGTGATTATTCAGGTGATAACACGAAGGATAAAAAATCCATTAAAGACCGAAAGTTCACACAAGTCGATCGGGATAATTTTAATGACGCAATGACTAAAATTTCCCCCAGTGTCGGCATGAAAGTCGAAAATACCTTAGAAGGCGATGGCAGCGAAATGTCAGTCAACTTAGAGTTCAAAAAGCTTGAAGACTTTGAACCTCAAAATATCGTTCACAAGGTTGACCCACTAAAAAAACTAATGGAAACTCGCAACAAACTTCGCGATTTGCTGACCAAGGCTGATCGTTCAGAAGAACTTGAAGAAATATTGGAAGAGGTATTAAGTAATTCGGGTGCATTGACCTCGCTCGGTGACGAGTTAGGCGTCAGCGCCGATGGTGACAAAGACGAAGACAAGGGTGACGAATAATGGCTAATACTGAAGAGCAAGTAGAAGGACAAGAAGCTGAAGCGCAAGAAGCGGTCAGTTTTCTAGAGCAAGCAATCGGTGCAACCAAACAAACCGAGCGCGATGAAACGCAAGAACTATTAAAAACTCTAACCCAGGAAGCCATGAAAGGTACGGTTAAATGGGACAAAAACTTATCGATCACTATTAATTCAGCAATTAAAGCCATCGACGAAGTGATGTCGAAGCAGGTCGCTGCAATTATGCACAATGAAAAGTTCCAAAAACTGGAAGGTTCGTGGCGCGGTTTACATCACCTCATTTCGAATTCCGAAACTGGTGCCGGACTTAAAGTGCGTATGTTTAATATCAGCAAAAAAGAACTTGAAAAAGATCTTGCCAAGGCGGTTGAATTTGATCAAAGTCAAACTTTCAAAAAGATATACGAAGCTGAATTTGGTATCGCAGGTGGTGAACCTTACGGTGCTTTGATTGGTGACTACGAATTTTCATCCCACCCTGATGATATCGATATATTGTCAAATATGTCGAATATTGCCGCTGCAGGTTTTTGTCCTTTTATCTCTGCAACCGCTCCTGAAATGTTTGGTTTTGACACTTTTACAGAATTATCTAAACCAAGGGATCTGGAAAAAATATTTGATTCTGCTGAGTATATTAAATGGCGCAGTTTTAGAGAAAGTGAAGATTCCCGTTTTGTCACCTTAACTATGCCAAGGGTGCTAGCTCGTTTACCATACGGTGAAGCAACCAAGCCAGTAGAAGCATTTAATTTTGAGGAAGCTAACTTAGATGAAAATGGTCAACATCTGCCATCTGAGCATGAATCTTATTGTTGGATGAATGCGGCATATACTATGGGCACCACTCTTACCAAAGCCTTTTCCGAGTATAGCTGGTGTACCAGTATTCGCGGCGCTGAAGGGGGGGGTAAAGTTGAGGGGCTACCGAGCCATGTGTTTGTCAGCGATGATGGAGATACTGATCAAAAGTGTCCGACTGAAATTGGTATTACCGATCGACGTGAAGCTGAATTGAGCAAGTTGGGCTTTTTACCCGTTTGTCATTACAAAAACACTGATTACGCGGTATTTTTTGGCGCTCAAACCACTCAAAAGCCTAAGGTTTTCGATGATCCGGATGCGACGGCTAATGCAGCAATATCTTCTCGCCTGCCCTATATTATGGCTACATCGAGGATCGCTCACTTCTTGAAAGTGATGGCTAGAGACAAGATAGGCTCGTTTATGGAAGTTGACGATGCGGAACGTTGGTTAAATAAATGGATCCAAAAGTACGTCAATGCGACGCCTGGAGCATCTCCAGAAATGAAAGCGCGCTTCCCACTCGCCGATGCGAGCGTACAAGTAGTTGAAGTTCCAGGTCAACCCGGCGTATACAACGCGGTTGCTTATTTAAAACCTTGGCTACAAATGGAGGAATTAACCGCTTCCTTACGTCTGGTCGCCAATATACCGAAAGCTGGTTAATTAAAAGGGGGAGAGATCCTCTCCCCCTTTTAATTTCTTTGCGGATCTTTTAGTGCCCTCACCAAACAATCAACAACCCACAGATAATATCAGGTCTCAATCAGCAATCGATTTTGATGCGCTGTGTACGCGATCGTCCTATGTTACCAATTTAGATCAGTTTTTAGACGAAAACAATACCCAAAAAGCCTTAGTTTATTGGTTAACAGAATTTACCAACGTAAAAAACCTCAAAACATCAACCGATGTTATCTATTCGATTCAAAGTACCATTTCGGCTATCGACCATTCGATTAATGACCAGTTAAATAAGATCATTCATCACCCAAAGTTACAAAAACTCGAAGCCTCTTGGCGCGGTCTAAGTTATTTAACCAAACAAGTGACCGACACCAAAAATGTCAGAATAAAACTACTCGATATGAGTTGGGCAGAAGTCACTAAAGATATGGAACGGGCTATCGAATTCGATCAGAGCCAATTATTTCAAAAAGTCTACAGCGAAGAATACGGTAGCCCAGGTGGCGAACCGTATGGCGTTTTGCTTGGAGACTATGCGATTAGTCATAAAATAACTGCGCGCCATCCGTATGACGATATTTCCACTCTGGAAAGACTCGCTGAAGTTGCCGCCGCCTCGTTTTCTCCTTTTATTACTTCAGCATCGAGTGAATTTTTTGGACTCGACAGTTTTGCGACACTTGGGCTTCCACTAAACTTAGAAACTATTTTTAATCAAAAAGAATATATCAAATGGCGATCATTTAGAGACACTGCCGACTCACGATTTATTGGTCTAACACTGCCTCGCATGCTCATGCGCTTACCCTACCGTACCGAACCTGGAAGTTATAAAGGTTTATTTTTTTATGAAAAGTCAGCCACCGCAGATAATGAAAACTGCCTGTGGGGCAACGCCTGCTTTGCATTTGGCGGCATATTATTACGCGAGTTTAATAATGTTGGATGGTTCGGGCACATACGAGGAGTCCCGCGAAATCATATTGGCGGAGGTTTAGTTACTAACTTAACTACCGATAGTTTTGCAACAGATGCCAATGGATTGATCCATAAACCAATTACAGAGGTTATTATTTCAGATACGCTGGAACGGGAGATTAGCGATCTTGGTTTTGTGCCGTTTTGTCAATGTTATGATGTGCCTTTTGGCGCATTTTACAGCAATCAATCTGTACAAAAGCCACCGAAATTGAATTCTAAAGAAGCCAACATTAATGCTAAACTATCCGCTATGTTGCAACACATATTATGTGCATCTCGCTTTGCACATTATATCAAAGTGATGATTCGCGATAAAGTCGGATCATTTATGAGTGCAACCGACTGTGAGCGTTATTTAGGCAAATGGCTGTATAAATACACGACTGGTATGGAAGACATGGACTGGGAAGAACAAGCTCGTTACCCATTAAGAGACGCTAATGTCGAAGTGAGGGAACACCCAGCAAAACCTGGAGAATATCTTTGCTCTATTCAGTTGAGACCACATTATCAACTGGATCAAATGATTTCAGAATTGCAGTTAGTAACGGAATTAACCCAAGCGTCAAAACAATAACCCTCAATGGTATAAAAAACTAACAATCTATGGCACACATTGACAAAAATAAAAAATTAAGACCCTCGGTGCTAGATCGTCTTTTAGATAACGAGCCGCACATTCAGACCGAAGCAGACGTTGATCGCAATCAAAAGCTCGCCCAGTTAAGAAATAGTGTAAGACGAGATCTCGAAACCTTACTAAATACGCGCTGCCGCATAATGTCACCTCCAGATGAACTCGAGCAATTAGAATATTCTCTTTTGAATTATGGCTTACCAGATTTGGCGACGGTCAATGTACTCAATCTTCAGAAAAAGAAAGAATTTACTTTGAGCCTCGAAAAACTACTAAAAGACTTCGAACCAAGATTTAAGTCGGTAAAAGTTAAATTTCGGGAAAACAAAGACAATACTGAGCGAACCATGCGGTTCAGCATCGATGCGGTTTTGTATGCAGACCCTTATCCTGAAACGATTATTTTTGACTCAATATTAGAGCCGGTTACCAGAACAGTTAACGTGGAAGAATCAAGATAATGGCTGACGAATTACTCCCCTATTACGAAAAGGAACTGGCGTTTATTAGGCAACTTGGTGCCGAGTTTTCAAAAGAGCATCCCAAAATAGCGAGTCGTTTACGGGTAAGCACCGATACGGTTGAAGATCCCCATGTATCAAGATTAATAGAAAGTTTTGCTTATTTAAATGCTAGAATACAACACAAATTAGACGATGATTTTCCTGAACTAAGTGATGCGATGCTCAGCGTTTTGTTTCCGCATTACCAACGCCCTATTCCATCAATGTCGATCATACAATTCTCACCTGATGAAGAACAGCTGGATGCAAGTTATATTATACCTCGAAAAACAATGGTCGAAACTGAGCAATTTCAAGGCGAAACCTGTCGATTCACCACCAGTTTTGATACCGAACTCTTACCAATAAAAGTAAATTCGGCATCTTTATTAGGAAGACCTTTTACAACACCCGGTTCAGCCGATATTCGCGGTGCTGGAGGCGTTTTAAAGATCTCTCTACAAACTTTCTCAGACGCAATTAGTTTTGCCGAATTAAAGCCTGATAAGGTACGCTTTTATTTAAAGGGACAGACTCAGCATATCAATCCCCTCTATCAGCTATTATTAAACGAAAACCTGGAAATAGTCATGGCATTTGGACAAACCGACACAAAAAGCTATTTTCTTGGTAAAAATGCAATTACATCCGTCGGATTTTCAGAAAATGAAGGTTTACTACCTTATCCAGCTGCGTCATTTATGGGTTATCGATTATTAACTGAATATTTTGTATTTCCAGAAAAATTTATGTTTATTGATATTGGTGGATTAGCCGAGCACATCCCTGAATACGCCGGTGAACAACTCGACTTGTATATCTACCTTCAGTCATCAGACGTTGAATTAGAACATAATATTTCCGAACAAACTTTTGCTTTAGGTTGTACGCCTATCGTTAATTTATTTGAGCACAGAGCAGAGCCAATTAAGCTCGATCACACTCAACAAGAATACCAGTTGACACCGGATATTCGACGTCCTATTGGTTATGAGGTTTACTCAACCAATCGAGTCGTAGGTTCAACATCGACTGGGGAGCCCAAGGAATTTCATGCATTTTACGGACTAAAGCACGAGCATCAAAATTCTGAAGCCGAAGCTTTTTGGTTCGCAACCAGACGAAGCGCTAAACTTAGTAACAACGAAAGAGATGAAGGAACGGATGTTTTTTTAAGTCTGGTCGACTTAGGGTTCAATCCACACATGCCTGAAGATTACACTTTGACGGTCGACACCACTTGTAGCAATCGAGATTTACCGGGTAAGCTCCCTTTTAATCTTGATCAACCGAAATTGCAATGCGTGGATAGTGCACCACCCTGCTCTAAAACCCGTTGCTTGACTCAACCCAGCGCAACCGTTAGAGCGCCGCTTCGTAACCATGCTCGTTGGCGTTTGATTTCACATCTAAACTTGAATCACCTATCGTTAACAGGTGGCGACAGTGCGACTGAGGCATTACAGGAAATATTGAGATTATATGATTTTAAAGAATCCTCCGTCACCCAAGGTCTTATTGCGGCTATTTTAAATGTACAGGCTCGACCAATTAGCGCTCCCTTGACCATTGATGGGCGTGCAACCATGTGTCGAGGTATTGAAATTGAAATTGAACTCGACGGGATCCAACTAACCGGCAGCAGTAGTTATCTTTTTGCTTCAGTGCTTGAACACTTTTTTGCGCTATACTGCTCGGTAAATTCATTCACCCGATTACTAGTTAAATTAAAAGGCAAAGAAGGTTACTTAAAAAAATGTCCCCCACGCGCCGGCGAAAAAATATTTCTATAAGTCACGACCTTATAGAAGCTCCTCATAAGTACGGTTTTTACCAAACCGTGCGTTTGCTTGAGCGCGTCACCAAAATGAGCGAAGAAAATGATGTGAAAAATCAGCGGGACATTTTTCATGGAAACCCTGTTGCCCGTTTTGTACCTCCTAATTCAGAAGCTATACGTTTTCATACCAACCAAACTTTGCGATTTTCGTCTGCTGAAATAGCAAAAATCAGCAACAAGTTAAAGAAAAAAGACACTGATAGCACCAAGCAGTGGCACGTTTTTGTAAATTTCATGGGGTTAACCGGCTCACAAGGTGTTTTACTTTATCATTATACAGAACTCATTTTACAAAGACTTAAGCTGAAAGATGAGTCACTAGCCAATTTTTTGGACTTGTTTAATCATCGGATCATTTCATTATTCTACCAATCAGGGACTAAGTATCATTTACCTATAGAATACGAGCGAAAAAAGCTTAACCCGCCGAAAATGGCAAAACGCGATCCGCATACACAAGTCCTTTTATCGCTTATTGGGCTTGGAACTGAACACCTCGGTGAACGCTTGTACACAAGAGATGAATCGCTATTGTACTATAGCGGGTTGTTGAGTCATCAGATTAGAACGGTAAGTGGATTAAAACAAATCCTCGAACATCATTTTAGTATTCCCGTAACCATAAAAGAATTTGTCGGGCAATGGCAGGAGCTAATAGACGATGTGCGCAGCAAGTTATCGAGCAAAGGACAACCTCTCGGTCAAAATATTGCCTTAGGAAAGTCAGCGATGATCGGTCGAAAAGGTTGGTTCGCACAGGGCAAAATTCGTATTATTATTCGTCCCCAGGACAAAAAACAGGCACAAATATTTGCCCTTAGCACAAAAGCTTTATATGCTATGAACGAAATCGTACAACTTTACCTTAGACTAGAATACGATTATGATTTTATTATTCGAGTCAAACGGCGTGATACGTTGGATAAAGCTCAACTAGATCCAGAAAATCCGCCCGTTATGGGGTGGAACACATGGCTGGCCAGTAAGTCAAAACAAGAGTACAAAGAACATGAGACTCTCGACATTGCTGTTTCAGCGAAGCAATTTAAGTAATTTATGTAAAATATTTATGCCCAAACTGACAATAAATATAAATAAGTCTGGGCTATTAAACAACATTGAAACAATCACTTTAAATTCAATGTTTTCAATTCAATCACTTTAAAATATTAGGGAATATGATGGTTTCTATCGACTTAAAATCACTCGTCAACAAGCTTAACCAACCTTGTCGTCAGGCACTCGAAGGTGCTGCAGGATTATGTATGGCGCGCACTCATTACAATGTCGAAGCCGAACACTGGCTTTTGAAGCTTTTGGAAATACCTGATAGTGATATCATTGCTATTCTCGAGAAATTTGACGTTGATTTAGGTAAGCTCAACCAAGACTTAAACAAAGAGCTTGACCGGATAAAGTCGGGTAATTCGAGATCGCCAGCCTTGTCTCCCACTATTGTTGATATTGCAAAAAGTGCTTGGATACTCGCGTCAGTCGAATACGGTCACCAGGTGGCAACTTCTGCACACATATTGACAGCCTTGATGTTGGATGAAACCTTGCGGCGCTCCACAGGGGTTACCTCCGGTGAACTCAAGAAAATTCCACCAGAATCATTGCGTGACCTGACCAGAGCCATCGTAGGTACCACCTCTGAGTCAGCCAATAGCGCTGGTGTCGGTGACACCTCGTCGTCAAGCGGGTCGCCTACAACTGGTACGCCGAGTCAGAGCCCATCACTCGACAAATTTACCACCAATCTTACCGAAGCCGCCAAAAATGGTCAGATCGATCCCATTTTAGGGCGAGACGACGAAATTAGACAAATCATCGATATTTTAATTCGGCGTAGACAAAACAACCCGATCCTTACTGGCGAAGCCGGCGTCGGTAAAACCGCCGTGGCCGAAGGTTTCGCCCTGCGTATAGCATCTGGCGATGTGCCCGATCCCCTCAAAGGTGTAGCTGTTCGTTCACTCGATCTCGGACTTCTACAAGCTGGTGCCAGCGTGAAAGGTGAATTCGAAAACCGGCTAAAGTCTGTGATCGCTGAAGTTAAGGCTTCAACTCAACCTATCATTATGTTTATTGACGAAGCACACACTTTAATCGGTGCCGGAGGCAAAGAAGGGCAAGGCGATGCGGCTAATCTGCTTAAACCCGCACTGGCTCGGGGTGAATTACGCACCATCGCCGCGACCACCTGGGCTGAATATAAAAAGTACTTTGAACGTGATCCCGCTTTAACTCGTCGTTTCCAAGTTGTCAAAATTGAGGAGCCTGCTGAAGATAAAGCAATTGACATGATGCGAGCAATTTCAGTTATGCTACAAAATCATCATGGTGTACGCATTATGGACGAAGCCATAGTTGATTCCGTGCGTTTGTCAGCTCGCTATATCACTTCGCGACAACTTCCAGACAAGTCCGTTAGTTTGCTTGATACCGCTTGTGCTCGAGTCTCTTTGAGTCAGAGCGCAACCCCTGCCGCAGTCGAAGATACCCGTAGACGTATTACTCAGTGCGAAACGAATATTATTTCGCTAGAAAGAGAAAATGCAACTTTAGGTAACTGCGAAGATCGTATCGAATTACTAAAACAAGAACAAGTTGCGCTTGAAGAGCTATTAATTATTCAAGAAGCTCAATGGGAAAAAGAAAAAGAAGTTGTTTCCCAAATTCACTCACTGCAAAAGCAAATAGAAAGTGATTTTCATGCTCAAAAGTTAGATACCAAAGAACTCAAAAAGAAAGATGCTCCAAAGTTGTTGAGCGACGACGAAAGAGAAAAAATTAAAACTGAACTACATAAACTCATGGCAGACTTAGAGACCATCCAAGGTCAGGAACCAATGATCCAGGTTAACGTCGGCAGTCAGGCAATTGCCGAAGTTGTTGCCAACTGGACAGGTATTCCTGTCGGCAAAATGGTATCGGATGAAATCAATTCCATTCTGGCTTTAAGTGAACGTTTACGCCAAAGAGTCATTGGACAAGATCACGCGCTTGATGCAATAGCTGAAAGCATTCGCACTTCACGTGCAGGTTTAACGGATCCAAAAAAGCCCGTTGGCGTATTTTTCATGGTTGGTCCCAGTGGTGTTGGAAAAACAGAATCTGCACTCGCTTTAGCCGAAGTGCTTTACGGGAGTGAACAAAACATAACCACTATTAATATGTCGGAATTTAAAGAGGAACACAAAGTATCAATGCTACTTGGCTCTCCTCCGGGTTATGTCGGTTATGGAGAAGGCGGTGTATTAACCGAAGCTGTTCGTCGAAAACCCTATAGTGTCATCCTACTTGATGAAATGGAAAAAGCCCATCCCGGTGTTCAGGATATATTCTACAACCTCTTTGATAAAGGCACCATCAAAGACGGCGAAGGTCGAGACATTGATTTCCGCAATACCATTATTATTATGACCTCTAACGCAGGTGGAGAGCATATTCGTGCCATTTGCGCGGCTGGTGAAGAGCTACCGACTCCAGAAATATTACTCGACAACTTCAGACCGCAACTATTGCAATACTTTAAACCTGCTTTCCTTGGACGTACAACTGTCATTCCATACTACCCATTGTCTGACGACGATCTGTTGAAAATCTGTAAGATTAATATGTCACGTATTGAAAAACGCGTTCGCGCTCACTACGATGCAGATTTTAGTTATGATGAAGACGTTATGCTACATATTGTTGCTCGTAGCCAAGAAGTCGATACCGGGGCTAGAAATATTGAAAATATTTTAACCCGCACTATGTTACCGATCATGGCTTCCGAATGCTTATCCAAATTGGCTGCTGGCGAAGATATCGGTAAAATCCATATTGGCGTAACAGACGATGATCAATTCACTTACACTATAAGCTAGTTTATGAAAGAGCTTTTGCCAGACGAAAGCTCTTTTTATATCTGCACACTAAAGATTGTTATGAAGTTTCTATTTGTTAATTTTTTGATTTCAATATATAAGCAGCGTTATGCCTTTTTTGTGGCACTTGCTTTATCATTTTCTGTTACTGCAACCGAAAAAGAAATCGAAAAAAAATCAGACGTTGAAAGCGTCGAACAAAGATTAAAAACTGATATCGCAGAACTCGACCGTCGATTCAAACAGCTTTCTTTTAAGATATATCAAGAGCTTACAACCAATAGCAAGCATTCTGAACTAAAATTTTCTACTATGGCGGTATTAGATACAAATATTCGTCAGGCTTTAGTAAAAGACAGCTCGATTTTAGCAATCAGTCTAATACACATTAATTTGCAACTCATTGTAGAAAACATTAATGAACCTACCATACCCAACTATATAAAACTATTACTCGATGGTAACGAATATGAAACTGCAAATCAGTTGTTTCAACTTATTAAAGATGATGGTGACGAATTATACATCGCTACGACTTCAGTTCTTTTTGCTTCCTATCACAGCCAGCGAAACGAATGGCAAGAAATACTTGCCACATTAAATATTGATTTAAGCGAACTACCCGCTGAATTATTGGATAGAGCCTACATGCTCATCGGCACGGCACTACAACATCTTAGAAGTCATCGTAATGCCGTAAAAATTTATGAAAAAATCCCAGATGATTCTAAAGATTATCCGCTAGCACAATTGAATATCGCAGTCGCGCACATCAGGCAAGACTGGTGGACAGATGCACATATCGTAATGAATCAATTATTAAAAAATGGTCAAGTGACTCAAAATGAAGAACTCGTCAATCGCCTCCATCTCATGCTCGGTTACTCCCTCTTGAATAAAGAGTTTTTTCGTGAAGCAAGAGAATCCTTTCGTAATGTGGGCGTAAATAGTCAATACACCAACAAAGCCTTGATGGGTATAAGTTTGTCGGCAATAAGTCAAAAAGATTTTAATGGTGCGATCCATACCTTATCAATCTTGAAAGAAAAAAAATCAAAACCCTTAGTTGTTGAAGAGTCCCACTTACTTTTGCCACACGTTTATAAAATGCTCGAACAGTACCAAACGGCTAATACTGGTTATGCCCAAGCGATAGACTATTACCAGAAGCGTCTGATGCAGTTAGAGGCAATGATCAGCAACGATACATTTTATAATCTCGACAATACATCATTAATAGAAGACTCAATATTTATAATGACCGATTCGGCATTCCAGATTGATGAAAATTATCCGCCATATTTTATGGCAAATTACCTAACACTTAAAGAGTTATCCTTCCATTCTTTTTCATCAGAAACGACACAGGAACTCACTATTCTGATTAAAGATTATTCTTTTTGTTTTAATAAAGCCATCAAAACAATTTTAATGAAAAGAATTGCTCAAATAGAAAGCTATTTAAGTCAAGCTCGTTATAGCCTGGCCAAACTTTATGACAATAACAATGAATAATTTTTCCTACAAAACAGCTTTTATTATATCGGTCGCCGGTATTCTTTTTGCCTGTAGCACACCGGAAATCAAGCAAAGGAAAACCCTGCATAGTTTAGATAACCGAGTTATCGCCGACAAAAGCGATGGGCGTGAAAAAACTACCGTTGAAAAACATTCCGTTGAAGAGATCAGAAACGCTTATGCAAACTATCTATCTAACGCCCGTCAGGACGACAACGCCAGGCAAGTAGCCATTAATCGTCTCGCCGAACTTGAGTTCGAGGTAAGTAATAAACTCGCTCTCGAACGTAATGATTTAGCCGACGAATCAACAGAAGAAATTGAGCACCGTATTTACTTAGAAAAAATCAATCGTACAATAAGTCTTTTTAATGTGTCGTTACGGGATTATCCCAAAGCAAAAGGCAACGATAAAATAGTTTACCAACTGACCAAAGCCTACGATCAAAAAGGAGATTTTGAGCAGTCAGGTAAAATGTTACGCAAACTGATCTCTGAATACCCTAAGTCAAAATATTATGTTGAAGCACAATTCAGACTAGCCGAAAACTACTTTGGTGAGTCAAATTATACTGCCGCAGAAGATGCCTACACGGAAGTCATCGTTGCTAGAAAAAATCAGAAATTCTATGAGAAAGCTGTATTTAAACGGGGATGGACACGTTTCAAACAAGCCTATTATGATGACGCAATCGAAGATTATTTTAACGCAGTGGCTTATCACGATTTTGATAACATTTACCAAATGAATAAATCCGACAAAGAACGATTCGAAGAGTACTTCAGAGCTATCGGACTATCTTTTGCCAACCTTGGTGGTGTAGATGCTCTACATGATTTTTTTCAAGATAAAACTGATTTTAAATATCTATTCTACAGTTATGCCGTAGTTAGCGACATATATTTGAAGCAGGAGCGTTTTTCCGATGCTGCAAACACATTATATCAATTCACTACTCGCTATCCCACGTCAAATAATATTCCGGAAGCCGAGTTAAAAATAATTAATATCTGGCAACAAAGTCGTTTTTCAGAAAAGCTTTATGCGGCTGTTGAAGTTTTTTATCAAAACTATAATGCCAACAGCCCTTATTGGAAAAAGAGCAATGATGATAACAAGATAAATAAAGCCATTCGCAAATCATTAAAACAATATGTATTACTCATGTCGGAGTACTTCCACAGTAAATACCAAAAAGAAAAGACTGAACACCCTTATCGTTCTGCCGTGAAATGGTATCAACGGTATCTCAAAGATTATCGCGACCATGCCAATAAAGACAATATATATTTCTTATATGCAGAACTTTTGTACGAAAAGAAAGATTATGTAAATGCGTTAACCTATTACGAGCTTGCGGCCTACGATGGCGACCTGATCCTGGATAAAAAATCTGCATATACCACTATAATTTTAACCGATGAGCTTTTTAAACAAAGAAAAAATATCAGGGACTTGAGTTTATTAGATAAATATATTAAGTATTCGCAATTATTTTCAGAACTATACTCAAAAGATGAGCGTGTCACCGCGATCATACTCCGATCTGCGGAACTCGCTTTTGCTAACAATAGACATGCGACAACGATCGAGTTAACTGACTTACTTGCCCACAATACTGATGCAAATATCCTTTATAAAATAAATTTATTAAGAGCCCAGTCATATTTCACTCTAAAACAATTTGTTGAAGCGGAAAACACCTATTTAGCATTAATAGATTCCCCAAAAATAAACCAGAAAGATCGAGCAGCTATGCGGGATCGAATGGCACTGTCGATTTACCAACAAGCTGTCGAACAAAGAAAACAAAAACAATATCAGGATGCTGGTCGAAATTTTTTTCGAATTTCGGATCTAGCTAAATCGTCTGAAGTCGCATCAACCGGATTATATGATGCTATCGCAATTTATATGAAAATCGAATCTTGGGGGCAAGCAGTTGCCACCATTCAACGTTTTCAGTCCTATTACCCAAATCATCGCCTTAAACAGGATGTTACTAAAAAGCTCTCAGTTGCTTATTTGAAATCCGATCAAAGTATAAAAGCGGCGCAACAGTTTGAAAAAATAGCCTCATTCGAAAAAAACAAGGATCTAAAAAAAGCCGCACTCTGGCAAGCGGCAGAACTTTATGAGTCTAAACAAAATTACATTTCAGCGACTCGTTCTTATACAGAATATGCTAACACGTACAAAACCCCTTACCCTCAAAACGTGGAAGCTATGTTGAAATTGGTTGAACTTTACGAAAAAAAGAACAATGGTAAATTTTTAAAAATATGGCAAAATAGAATAATTAATGCTGAGCGTAAAACTAAAAAGTCAGATAAAACAGAAAGAACAAAATACGTCACTTCGACGACTATGCTGAGCTTAGCTCAGGAAAAAAATAGGACATTTAGTCGCTATAAGCTAGTCGAACCGCTGAAAAGTAATCTGCGAAAAAAGAAAAAAGCGATGCAGGAAGCAATAAAACTTTATGGGCAAACCTCTTCTTTTGGTATTTTAGAAACCACCACAGAATCAACCTACGCGATTGCTCAGATCTATCAGGATTTTGGTGAAGCGCTTTTAAACTCTGAAAGACCAAAAGGCATCAACGATGAACAGCTCGAGCAGTATAATATCTTAATAGAAGATCAAGCATTTCCATTTGAAGATAAAGCAATCGAGTTCAACGAAATTAATTTATCACGTATAAAAAACGGTGTATTTGATGACTGGGTCTCAAAAAGCTTAACCCAGCTAAAACTGTTATTCCCTGTTAAATATGATCGAAAAAGTAAAATTGATGGATATATCGATGTCGTACAATAACGCTACTTTTCAACTGAATTACGCCAGCTGGCACGTTATTAATTTTTTTAATTTTAGAACAAAAGTTCTAATTTTTATAATCGTCTCTGCTTTTTTGCTCAGCAGTTGTCAAAGCAATGGTAAAAAACCCGATGTCAAAGCTCCCGTAATGTCATCAGAAATTGCAAACTTTACTCCTCAACAAGAACTCAATTATAACAAGGCACTTGAATACCTAAACAGTAAAAAAAACCACTCGGAAGCTGAAGCCCTCTTGCTCAAATTAACCGAGCAACAGCCGAATCTACCCGGGCCTTGGGCTAATTTAGGATTGTTAAATCTACTGCAAAAGAAACCAGTTGAGGCTGAAAATTTCGTAAAGCGAGCATTAAAAATCAATCCAAAGATGTCACAAGCTCTCAACTTGATGGGGCTAATTGCCACGCATAATCGAGATATAAAATCGGCCGAAAATTATTATCTTGAAGCAATAGCAATCAAGAAGGACTATTCAAACGCACATTATAACCTCGCATTGCTATATGATATTTATCTACAGGACATTCGAAAAGCAGCCAAACATTATCGTCATTATTTACGGTCAATTAATAACAAAGATGAAATCACCCTTAATTGGACTGAGCAACTAGAGAGATCTTTAACACGCTAATTGGAGTTATTAAATTTAAAAATGAAGAATAAATTAATCAGCTTGATACTTGTGTCGATAAGCCTAACGAGCACCTATTCTACAGATACCTTCGCCGAATCTAAATCTTCTAAAAAAATCAAACACGGAAGTAAAAATAGAATGGAACTAGACACGCTAACAATACAAGGTAACAAAGAATTGCCTAAAGTTTTGTTTGTCGTACCCTGGCAAGAAGTAAAATCGAAAAAGGGCGAAAGAGAAGATCAAGGATTGATTCTGCATAGTTTGTATGGGGATATATTCGATCCCGTTACGCCGAAAAGTATTTTAAGAAAAAATTAAAGCTTTCACGTCAACGAATGTCAAAGTGGTGTGATTATTGTGAGGAAAGTTGCTCATTTGATACCTTCTCCTTGGTATTCATTAACGGCGTTTGAGGTTCAAGCAATGCCAGTTGCAAAGCTGCGGCTTGGCGCTGACGTTGCAAACCACCGTTTATTTTACTTTGCAAAGCTTCAGGGCTTATCGCTGAGCCCATAAAATAGCGCTGTCCCGCAGCATATTTACCACCATGCTTTTGCCATGTATAGGCAACCTTATCAACATCAGGAAATGGTAAATTTTCATCTTCATCGAGACTCACATTCTCGTCATTTGGATCATCGTTTGGAACAACTGTAATTACATCTGGTCCATCAATCATTAATTCATAACGCTCTAGCGAAATACCGGTGATCATCACAAAAGCTTCTGCGGCTATTTTTGCGGTTTCCATTTTGCGCATTTTTTCGATTAGCCAAGGCACCGGGAGCGGATCGCCTAACACACCGGTCGCTTGGATCACTGCTCTTGCTTGCTCGGGATCAGCCGCCAAACGAGAGATCCACTGGCGGGCGACTTCTACAGGTAAAACTCTAAAAGCTGTTTGAATAGCGAGATGCTGTAATGATCCATGACTTTCAACATAGTCTTGTAATTGATCGACTGCAGAATGATCGCCTAACAAAATAGGATAGGTCGCGCGCAGCCGCGACTTAATCCAATGTTGGACAAGCCCAAGTTGTGATGCTTATTATAGGAAATATATTTTGTCTAAAGGTTAAGGTGAGATGATTTCAATAAAAAC
>Ga0316204_10003178_pt1 | contig 33982 bp, 24 predicted proteins | sample 6monrhotite_MG_2_FD_205661 | JGI IMG/M metagenome (GOLD analysis project Ga0316204, IMG submission 205661) | Microbial mat bacterial communities from mineral coupon in-situ incubated in ocean water Damariscotta River, Maine, United States -... | ecosystem: Environmental > Aquatic > Marine >... | reverse complement strand
GGGCTTGCACCAAAGGACGATTGCGTCTAATTCCCCGCATCATCGGATGCTGTGGTAGCTCAGTGGCAGAGCACACCCTTGGTAAGGGTGAGGTCGAGAGTTCAATCCTCTCTCACAGCACCATCTCACTTTTTAATTTCATTTCGACGTGGCTTTGAGCGGTGCGTTGTCGGGCGAGGCGGTTGAACGATCCCGCTCGCGGGGGTCAGAACGTTGATTGGCTTGCTCCGAGAGCTCTCGGACTTCCTCAGACAGTCCATGCTGCCGTCCGCTGCCGGCGATCAGGGTCATTTTTCGAACTTTATTCTCTCTCCATGGTTGAAAAGATGACACAAATTTTTCACAACGTCGCTTCAATCACCTGATCAAGGGTGACGCCTCGGGCAAACGCCTTTGACAATGTGACCTTTGGGTCCTTCCAGCGTAAGAGAAGAGTGAGTTTTATGTCCCAGTTCCTAGGTTGCAAACGCTGGCTGTCGGTTCTTTCTTTCCATGGTTTTCTGTTAAGCATTCTCGCAGTGCTCGTCTTGGGTGTCTCTGCGTCGCTAGCGCAGGCTCAAACCTATGACCTGCTGGTCGATGTCGATGATAACTTCACCATTGGCGACCCGCCCAATGAAGTGCAGGTCGACTCGACGGCGTTGCCCGCAGGCGCTGTTGCGCGGCTGAAATTCCGGGTTTCCAATCTGGGGCCAAACGGTTCACCTGCCACGACACTTACAGTCGCTGTGGCCGGCGAGTTTAGTGGACCGCTTGCACTGGTTGGCCAGGAGGGAAATATCACCAACTGCGTTGCAATCAGCGGAGGAGTGACTTGCGATGTCCCTGCGCTGGGCGCTCCGGTTGAATCACCGCCCGGTTCGGGCCTTTATCCTGCTACATTCGAGGAGGTGATCCTTGATTTCCAGACCACGATGGCCGAAGTCGTCGATATCGACGCCGAGATACCGCTGGGCGTGAACGAAGACCCGAGCACCGCGACCAACAATGATCTCGAAGAAGAGATTACCGTGCTTGCCGGGGTCGACATGTTCGTCGAATGGGATGTGCCCGCGACCGTCCCTGCCGGGTCCTTCTTTGACTATACCGTGCGGGTGCGCAACGTCGGGCCCAATACGGCCGACAGCTATCGTCTGACGGTTCCGGTACCAGCAGGTGTGATCAATATCACGCCGCCCGCCGGCTGCGTGTTGCAGTCGTCGGGTGCGCAGCAAAACTATGTCTGCAATGTTACGGCAGATCTCGCCCCGACAACGCCTGCCGGAGCATTTGTCCCCTTCACATTCAACGGACAGGTGGCAGTGGCCAACGGGTCCGAGATTTCGACGACTGTCGGTGTTGATGATGCCTCCCCGGTTGACCCCAACCCGCTCAACGATACTGACCTGTTTGCGCTTGATGTGACCGCAGGCGCCGATGTCGCGATCACCAAACAACGCGCCCCAAACAGCGGGCCTATCTTTGTTGGTGAGACTGTCACCTTTACGATCGGGGCTACCTATGTGGGTGACGCGCCGACATCAGTGTTGATCCAGGATGTCGTGCCGTCCCAATATGCGATCACCTCAGTGTCCCCGGGCAGCTATGATTGCGGCCTCTCGCCGTTCTTTGCGGGGCAGGCGGTCAATTGCACTAACTCTGGCACCGGCGACGGTGATCCTGACGGCGACGGTGTCTTTGACTATGGCGATATTGTCATCGAAGCGATTGTGGTGACCGCCAGTGAACCTGCTTTTGTGACGAACACCGCGACGATCACACCCAGTGGCGTGACCGAAACGAACACCTCCAACAACCAAGCAAGCGATGGACCTATCGTCCTGCAGAATGCGACTGTCGATCTGGCTGTGACGAAAACCGGCCCCGCAGTGGCGGCCATTCAGGGCGTTGACGGCTATACTTTCCGCCTTGCTGCACAGAACCTAGGCAGTCAGGACTATGCCGGTCCGGTTACTATCACAGACAGCCTTCCTGCTGGCGTCACGGCAACCGCAAGTGCCGGGTCAGGGTGGGTCTGTCAGACACAGGATCCTGCCGATCCGACCGGGCCACTCATCACAGCCGCTTATCCGCTCGCGGGCCCGGTTGATCTGATCTGTACCAATACCTATTCCGCCGGGAGCCCCTTGGCCGCAGGCGGGCAGACCAGCCAATTAAGCGTGACGATTACCTCGCAGACGCTGGGCATCAATACCAACAGTGCATCGGTGAATGGGCCTCAAGCCGACCCAGCCAACAACGATGCCGGTAACGATACATTTTCCCTGGGCTTCAACACCGTGCCATTCAGCCAATCCGCTGATATCTCGGTGGCCAAACGCTCTGGTGTTCCGATCATTGATCCAAACGACGGCTCCGTCAGTCTTTCTGCAAATACAACCGCCACGGCGGGCGAGCCCTATGCTTTTGAAATTGAAGTGTTCAATGCCGGCCCGAGTGTGGCGCAGGGCGTGCGTATTCTAGACACCATTACAAACCTGCAAAACGGGAACGCGGATTTCGAAAGTATCTCGATAGCTGGAGTTGGGAGCTGTACTCAGGATCAGCGCAGAGGCAACCGCGCGCGGTTGAACTGTCTCGTGGACGTTCTGCCGACCGGCGCGCCCGGGGCAACCCCCACTGTCGTCACGGTTGTTGTGATCCCCGGCCGCGACGCCGGGCGCGATGGTGGAACACGCCGCAACACGGTGACCGTGACCCCGACCATCACACCAGACCCCAACCCCGGCAATAACAGCGCCACTGTCAACTTCCCCTTCATTCCGCGTTCGGACGTGACAGTGACAAAGGCCGCACCGGCGACCATCAGCACCGGCGTCAACCTCACTTACACTGTCACCGCACGCAACCTGCCCAACGGGCTGAGCCGTGCGGATGGGGTCGTGATTACCGATGAGCTGCCCTTGGGCGTGCGCTTTGTCAGCGCCTCGGCACAGGGGGGTGGTCTGTGTACCGCACCGACCGTGGGCACCACGACAACGGCGTCTGATCGCACCGTGCGGTGTGAGCTTGGCAACCTCAACCTCAATCAACAACGTGCTGCCACGATTGTCGTGCGACCTAGCTATGACACCTTTGACCAGAACGGCGGATCAAATCAGATCGTCAACAACGTGCGGGTTGATCTGGTCGATGGCGGCGGGAATGTCGTGACGACGCCCTTTGATGTCAATCCGGACAATAACACCGCCTCTGTCACCACAACGCAGGCACCACCCGATGTGGACTTGTCCGTCGACAAGTTTGACAGCGCCGATCCCCTCGCGGTTGGCGATCCCTTCACCTATACCGTGCGGGTTGACAACCTAGGCCCATCGGCGGCAGAGAATGTGCTGATCCGCGACCTCTGGCCCACCACGACCCGCATTGAATTCCTCAGCATTGCACCGCCATTCGATACGGCATGTACCATTGCAGGACCGCTCTCTGATCCCGGCGAGATCACTTGCGATATTGGCTATATGGAAGCCGGTGATCGCGTCGATATCGTGTTCAACGCGATTGCCCGCGAGAGCGGAACAGTTGGTAACTCTGTCGCTGTCGATTCAGATGAAATCATCACCGCCGCTGAAACCGGCATCGACTATGATCGCGAAGAGCGTAACAATCAGACCATCGAAGAAACCTCGATTGCGTCTCGCACCGACCTGATCTTGGAAAGCAAGACTGCGAGCCCGGCGACGGTCAACCTGCGCGACACGTTCACCTACACGGCTGTTGTAACGGTCAGCAATGTCTTTGGTGAGGCGGATGATGTCGAATTTGTCGACAACCTGCCCGCCAATATGGAGCTTGCCGGTACACCTTTGGCTTTTCTGAATGGTGCCGTGACACCAATTGCGGACAGTTGCAGCGGCAGTGACGGAGACGGCGCCTTCATATGTGACCTCGCGACGCTGTTCCCGCTGGATCGGGTGGAAATATCGATCCCCGTCCGGGTGACCGCGGTCAATCAGGAACCCCAGACAGTCACCAACACGGCATTTGTGCGCACTTCGTCAATCGAGCGGGGAACGGCCCTCGATAATAATGAAGCGGGTGGCGACGTGACGGTTGCCTCGTCTTCGATATCCGGAAACGTGTTCCGTGACTTCCTTGACAACACCGACAAAGAACCGACGGACACTGATGTTTCGGGCGTGACGATGACACTGACCGGCATTGTTGACGGAGTGGCGATCACACCGATGACGGTCCTTACTGATACTGATGGAAATTTCATTTTCCCAAATCTGGCAGAAGGCACCTATGTGGTGTCGCGCGGCACACCACCCGAGAACTACCTTGCAGATGGCACCAACACGCCCGGCAACATCGGTGGCACTGACGGTGGCACCGTTGCGGGGAACGCTATCACCGGGATCGCGCTGGGCGACAACGAGGACCACGTTGAAAACATCTTCAGACTGATCCCCCAAGCGCGTATTGGCCTTGCCAAATCCGGCGTTATCGACAGCTTGAACGAAGATGGCACATTCAATGCGACCTATACTCTCACGGTCGAGAACTTCAGCCTTGAGACCATTGGACAGATTGTCAACAGCGACGATCTGACCGATGGGGTGTCGCCACTTGGGACCTACCAAGCCGCGGGCCCGCTTTCCCAAGGCAGCTATCGGATTGTGACACCGCCAAGTAACGGCTGCGGGACCGGCAACGGGGCGTTCACAGGCGCTGGCGGCGGCACGGTGATCTCAACCTCCGGCACGCTTGCACCGGGTGCGACATGCACAGTGTCATTCACGGTGCAGGTTTTCCCGACCGATGATCGCGCGCAAGGTCCGTTCAACAATCAGGCCGGGGTCACTGGCACAGGCGCCTTATCCGGTCAGACGCCAACTGATCTGTCCGACAACGGCACGAACCCTGATGCAAACGGCAATGGCACCCCCGATGACGCCGGTGAAGATGATCCGACGGTCCTGACGCCAGACGCTGAGTTCAGCATCGCATTGGTCAAGACATCTGCACTGCCTGTTCTGGTCCGGCCTTTGGAAGAAGGCGATGAGATCACATATACTTTTTCCGTGACCAACACCGGTGATCTGAACCTATCAGACATTGATGTTCGGGATGCGTTGATCAGCGATGAGGTCATTGGCACAATCGCCTTTCTTGCCCCAGGCGCCAGCGACAGTTTCGATGTCACCTATGCCATCACGCAGGATGATCTGAATGCAGGCGAAGTGGTCAATACCGCCACGGTCATCGGCTCGGATCCCTTTGGCCGTCAGCCGACAGACGACAGTGGCACTGCGGTGGATAATGACACCGAGACGCTGACGCTTCTCGAGCGGGAACCGGCAATCGATTTGCAAAAGACCGCGGTCATTTCCGGCGATCAGATGCCGACGCTAATCGGCGATGTGATCACCTATACTTTCACGGTTCGCAACATCGGCAACGTGACCCTGACGGATGTGACGCTGACCGATGATCTGGCTGGTTTGGTGTTCCTGAACGCCCCTGTTGACCCGATCGCGTCACTTGAGCCAGGCGAAATGGACAACACGACTTACAGCGCGACGTACACAGTTGGCGCGGACGACATTCTGGTGGCAGGTGAAGTGCGCAACCAAGCTCTTGTGAGCGGCACTCCTCCGGCAGGCGATGACGTTGAAGATCTCAGTGGTCCGGAGCCGAATACAGATGCTGAAACCATCGTTCCAATGACCCGTCTGGCGGCGCTTGAAACCACCAAAACGCAGGTTTTGACGGATAATGGTGATGGCGTTGATAGTGTCGGTGATCTGATTACCTATACGATCACGGTCGAAAACACCGGCAATGTGCCGCTGACGAATGTCAACATCGATGACACGCTGACCGATCTCAATGGTGGCGACCTCAATCTGACCACCGGGCCTGCATTTGAGAGCGCATCAGGAGGTTCAGCCGAAGGCACGTTGCAGGTTGGTGAAACCGCGACCTATTTGGCAACCTATGAGATCGCGCTTGAAGCGGTAAATGCCGGTGGAGTGTCCAACACGGTGCTTGGGGCCGGTGATGGCCTTGGGGGCAGTGGCCCTCCGGATGTGCCGATCACTGTCACTGACATCTCTGACGACGGGATCGACACCGATGGTGACACCGAAAGTGATCCGACCGTATTGATGCTATCCCCATTCGTGAGCGCCACGGGCCTGTCGATGACCAAAACGACACCGCTTGATCTGGTGCGCCGTGGCGATGTGGTGCCTTACAGCATCGTGCTGACAAACGAGAACACCTTTGTGGAAGGCTATCTGGATGTGGTCGACCGCTTGCCGGACGGCATGATCTACATTCCCGGAACAGCAACTCTCGACGGCTTGCCCGCCGACGTCGTCTTCACCGCGGGGCGCGTTACATGGTCTGACATCACTGTGCCCGCATTGGGGACGGTCGAAATGACCCTGGATGCGCGCATCCTCAACGGCGCTCGTGCCGGGAGCCTTGTGAACCGCGTTTCCCTGATCGACCCGACGACAGGCGGCCGCGTTATATCGGATGCGACAGCGACGGTCAGGATCGAACCAGAGGCTGTCTTTGAGTGTAGCGACATCGTTGGCCGGGTCTTTAACGACGTCAACGGCAATGGCTATCAGGATGCCCCCGGAACCGTCGGCCGTGGCCAGATTACCGACCAGAGCTATGATGGCAGCAAAGGCAAACTGGCGGAGATCATCGAAAACCGCGATGAAGCTGGTCTGCCCGGCGTCCGCCTTGCGACGGTTGACGGCACGATCATCACAACAGACGAAAATGGACTGTTCTCGGTGCCATGCGCGGCATTGCCAGCGACAGGTGGCGAAAACTTCATCCTCAAGGTTGATGACCGTTCACTGCCCGCCGGCTACCGAATGACGACAGAAAACCCCAGAGTGACGCGCATCACACCCGGCACCATGACCGAAGTGAACTTTGGCGCAGCAGTGACATTGCCGGTTGTGCGTGTGGATCTGACGGCGGCATCTTTTGTGCAGACCGCCGAAGGGGCAGTACCGTCGCCCGCACTGCGGGCAGGTTTGACGGGTGTTCTGCAAGACATCGCCGGCACCCCCAGCAACATGGTGTTGTCGTTCTATCTGCCACAATCCGCAGATGCAGATGATGTCGCAAACGCGCGGCGTTTACTCGACACCGTTGAAGATCAGGTTCGCCGCGACTGGCGTGATATTGGCCGCGTGAGGTTGCGTATTGAGCAATCCGTCGTGCGTGCAAGCCAGTAAGGGGCAGGAAAATGAAAAAGAATACATCATTCATCGGTCCGTCTGCGCGCGCTGTGCTGTTGCGGTCATCGGCTTTGGCAACTGTTGCTGCACTTGGCTTGGGTTCTACCCCTGCGGTGGCGCAGGTTTGCGATCCGACGGCTGTGCCGCTTCCGGTTGGGTGCGGCGCGTCAAACGCAGGGCTGACGGTTGCTGTCCCGGTCCAGCCCAACGTGGAAGTGGCGGATACGGTGCCTGTCGGCGGCTTTGGAGCCGCTGGTTTCTCAATTTCTATCGACAATAAAACCATCGCTGGCGCGCCCGCCCCGCGCGTGCGCCAACGCTTTGATGATTTGCGCAATGATGCCGCTGAAGTTGATGTGCGCTTTGACGGGCTTGATACAAGGCGTTTTCTCAACGTCGCCACCACCGACCAGCGCAACGCCTATCGGGCGGGTGAGACGATTACGTTCCGCGCATCAACAAATTACCCCGCCTATCTTGCGCGCGCGGAAGTGCAGATCAGAGACCGCAATCGCCGCGGCGCGCCGGTTGTGGCCACGGTTCCGATTGATCCTAATGGCACGGCCTCCTTTGCGATGCCCGGCGAGGGCGATGGTGATTTATCCTATACGCTGCGCGTTTATGATGCCCAAGGACGCTATGACGAAACCCCCCCGCTTGCGATAACCCGGGCGTCTGTCGGTGACGGTACTAACAACGTGGGCGCTGCCCCCTTCGCGGCTGTCGGAGAAGGCGAGAACAACACGGCCCGCCGCGCGATTCCAGTGCGGGGCGGTGTCATCACGACTTCCGGCGTCGCGACGCCGGGCGGAACGGTCAATGTCATGGGTGAAACGGTTCCCGTCGACGGCAATGGCCGCTTTGCAGTAAGCCGGGTGGTGCCAGCGGGTGATCGGATCGTGACCGTGAACATCAATGGCCGCGACTATGTGAGGGACGTGGAAATCCCCCGGTCCGAGTGGTTTTATGTCGGCATTGTCGATCTGACGTTCGGCATGCGCGAAGGCGGGTCAGACGACGCGGATTGGGACACCTACAACAATGGTCGCGCGGCGTTCTATACCAAAGGGACAACCGCCAGCGGATGGACGATCACCGCGTCTGCCGATACCCGCAACGGGCCCATCGAGGATATGTTCAGCCGCCTTGATGACAAGGACCCACGGCGGGTGCTTGACCGCCTGCGTGAGGACGGCACAGACCTTTATCCGACTTATGGCGACAGCAGCACCGCATTCGACGACACGCCAACATCAGGTGCCATATACCTGCGCGCCGAGAGCGAGACATTGCGCTTTACCTTGGGCGATTTTCGCACAGGAATTGCAGGCCCCGGTCTGATCAACAATGCGCGTGATCTTTATGGCGTCGAACTGGCCTACCAGTCGCCCAACGTGACAGAAAACGGTGATCCCCGGATCACCGCGATGGGTTATGCCGCACAGCTAGAGACCGCCCCCCAGCGGGATATTCTGCGTGGCACCGGTGGTTCGGTCTACTTCCTTTCGCGGCAAGACATTACCGGCGGTTCTGCCACGGTCACCGTTCAGGTCATTGATCCTGACACGGGATTTGTCATTGAAAACAAGCTTCTGACTGAGGGGGTCGACTATACCATTGATCACCTTCAGGGTGTGATCCTGCTGACAGCCCCCTTGTCATCAAGCGCTGGTGACGGCGGATTGGTCAACGACGGGATCGGGTCTTTCGACGTCAATCTGGTCGTGCAATACGAGTATACGCCGCTCGACGGTCTTGGCGATGCTAGTGCCTTTGGCGGTCGGGGCGAGGTTTGGGCCACCGATGCTTTGCGGTTTGGTGCAAGCCTGATGTCCGAAAGAACACAAAATGCCGCCGACCAACGGATCGGCGCTGTCGACCTGCGCTATCGTCTGGGCGAGATCAGCTATGCAGAACTGGAGATCGCCCGCACCGAAGGGCCGGGTTTTGCGCGCTCCATCTCGACAGATGGCGGGTTGACGATCGCCTCTTCGGGGGGTGCTACGTCAGATGCCGCACAGGCCGTCCGGTTTACATCGCAACTTGATCTGCAGGAATTGGGGTTTGCCACATCCGGCCAGCTTGGGCTGCGCTTTGAAAACAAGGATGCCGGTTTTAGCACCCTGAACGAAGATATCACCGACGATCAAATGCTGATCGGCATTGATGGCGACATTGGCGTGACCGACCGAACCAGCCTTCGGTTCGACGTTGAGAGATTTGACTCCGACGCAGGCGACGAACGAACCGAAGGCGAGGTTTCGGTCGCCTATGCCTTCAGCGATATGTGGTCGGCAGAGATCGGGCTACAGTCGCTGGATCAGGTCGCATCGGGTGGTGGTGAGACGGGCACACGCAACGATCTTGGCGCGCGCCTGACCTATGCACCCAATGATGCTCTGTCGCTCTATGTCTTTGGCCAGGCCACGATCGAAACAGAGGGTGATCTGTCAGATGACAATCGCATCGGGGCGGGTATTGCCGCCACTTTCGCGAATGGCGCTGAATTGGCGGCCGAGGTCTCTGACGGCGACACCGGGGTCGCGGGAAAGCTGCGTGCCGGATATAGCCCCACGGCTGCAAACGAAGTCTATCTGGGCTATACGCTGGACCCGACACGCTCTGGTGCGGGCAGTGATCTGGCCGACAATGGGCGCGTCGTTCTGGGGGGGCGCTATCGCTACTCCGAAACGGTCGCGAGCTATGCAGAGAACATCTTTGACATGCCTGGCGATCAACGCTCGCTGACCCAAGCCTATGGTCTGACCTATACGCCAAGCGACTTGTGGAGCTATGGCATCGGGATTGAAACAGGGCGCGTGCGCGATAGCGCGGCAGGTGATTTCGACCGCACGGCCTTGTCGCTGGGCGCGGCTTATCAGCGTGACGATGATCTTTCGATGCGCGCGCGGTTGGAGTATCGCACCGAGGACGGCGCGGGCATCGCGCAGGATCGCGACACATTCGGTTTTTCGGGTGGTTACGCCAACCAGGTTGCACCGGACTGGCGCCTGCTTGGCAATGTCGAGGCGCTGTATTCCGACAGCGCAGACTCGTCCTTCCGCGATGGGGAATACCTGCGCGCAAGCCTTGGCTATGCCTATCGCCCGATCGACAATGAGAGGCTTAACGTCTTGTTTCGTCTGACCGCCCTGCGTGATTTGCCCGGCGAGGACCAGGTCGATGCAAATGGCAATGCCGATGGCCCGCAGCAGCGCAGCCAGGTCGTTTCGGTCTCGGCGAACTATGATCTTAGTCGACAGCTGACCGTCGGTGGCAAGCTTGGCTATCGCAACAGCGAAGTGGCAGATCGCGGAAGCGATGATTTCAACGCCAATAGCGCGACATTGCTGGTCGGACAGGCTGACTGGCATGTCGTTGATAAATGGGATGTTTTCGGCGAGGGTCGCGTGCTCTACACCGATCAGACCGGCACGACCGAGACGGGGGCAATGGCGGCCGTCTACCGGCATATCAACGACAACGTGAAAGTTGGTGTCGGCTATGAGTGGGGCAGCGTGTCAGACGACGAAACCGATCTGGATTATGACGGGCAGGGGGTCTTCCTCAATATTGTCGGCAAGTTCTGATCGGGTTGGCGGTTTCGCCTCTGATGTCAGCGCCCAGGCGACCAGACAGGTCTTATTGATTGGGAAAACGCCGAACCTGTTGGTATATTCAAATGATATATGTCCAAACGGCGCTCGGAGGGGACGGATATTTCTTTCTATATAAGACAACGCGAGCAACAGCCTGATGCGTAACAAAGTCGTCTCAGCATCCGAAGCCGCGGCTTTGATCAAGGATGAGGATGTTATCACCACATCCGGCTTTGTCGGGATCGGCGTCCCGGATGAATTGCTATGCGCGATCGAGAACCGGTTTCTGGAGAGCGCCTCTCCCCGTGATCTGACATTGTTCTTTGCAGCAGGGCAGGGCGACGGAAAAGAGCGCGGTCTCAACCGTCTTGGCCATGAAGGATTGTTGAAACGGGTTATCGGTGGTCACTGGGGGCTGATCCCAAAAGTTGCCGCGCTTGCCGTTGCAGGCAAGATCGAAGGATGGAACCTGCCGCAAGGCTGCATCAGCCAGCTATACCGTGACATCGCGGCCAGCAAACCTGGGATGCTTACCAAGGTGGGGCTTGAGACATTTGTCGATCCCCGAAATGGCGGAGGTGCGATCAACGGCATCAGCACGACGCCACAGGTTGAGTTGACCGAAATTGCTGGCGAAGAATATCTGTTCTATCCATCGCGCCGTCTGACGGTGGCTCTGCTGCGCGGGACAACGGCAGACGAGGCTGGCAACATCACGATGGAGCGCGAGGCGCTGACGCTTGACAGTCTGGCGCAGGCGATGGCCGTGAAGGCTTCAGGCGGTATTGTCATTGTGCAGGTGGAACGGATTGCGCTTGCCAAATCGCTGCCACCGCGCGAGGTGCAGATCCCGGGCATTCTGGTTGACGCGGTGGTCGTCGCGAAACCCGAAAACCATCTCCAGACCTACCGCACTCCGTTCAGTCACGCCTTTACAAACCGCATCCGATCACCAGGCGGGGACATGCCCGCGATGCCATTGGATGCCCGCAAGATCATCGCCCGCAGGTGCGCATTTGAACTTCCGATCAACGGTGTCGTGAACCTTGGCATCGGCATGCCCGAGGGTGTCGCAGCGGTTGCCGCAGAAGAAGGGTTGCTGGAACACCTGACACTGACAGCAGAGCCGGGTGTCATCGGCGGGCAACCGGCCTCTGGTCTTGATTTTGGCGCTGCGGTGAATGTGGACGCCGTGATCCCTCAGAACAATCAATTCGATTTCTATGATGGGGGGGGCCTGGATATGGCTTGCCTCGGTTTGGCGCAGGCAGACCAATTTGGGAACGTGAACGTATCGCGCTTCGGCCAGCGGTTAGCGGGGGCTGGCGGGTTCATCAACATTTCACAGAATGCCCGCGCCCTCGTTTTTGCAGGAACTTTCACGGCCCGTGGGCTTGAAACGGCGGTTCAAGACGGCAAATTGCGGATCGTCAAGGAAGGTATGGAAGCAAAGTTTATCAATCAAGTAGAGCAGGTCACCTTTTCGGGCCGCCGCGCCGCGCGCCTTGCGCAATCGGTGATCTACGTAACCGAGCGCTGCGTGTTTGAACTGACAACCAAAGGCCTGAAGCTGATTGAAACAGCGCCGGGCATCGATATTGAACGCGATATTCTATCACAGATGGAGACCCGCCCATTTGTCGAAGACGTGCGCGAAATGGACAGCCGCATCTTTGTTGACGCCAAGATGGAACTGGTTGTTGACCTGCTTCATCTGGACCTGCCGATGCGGGTGGCACTGGACTCAAAAACAGGCACTTTGTTTCTGAACTTTGAAAAGATGCGTATTCGGAACGGGACAGATGTCGAACTGGTGAAACAGGCGGTTGAAAACGTTTGTGGACCGCTTGATCAAAAGGTCGATGTCGTTGTGAACTACGATGATTGCCGGATTGACGATGATGTCGTCAGCTCTTGGGCGGCGATGGTGGCAGGGCTTGAAAAGCGGTTTTACCGGAACGTGTCGCGCTACGCAGGCTCAGCCTTCATGCGCATGAAACTAAGCGAGGCATTTCACGATGACCGCATGCATATCTTTGAAACAGCGCATCAAGCCAGAAAATTCCTGAAGTCGAATGAGGGCAAGAAGTGAGGATCAGCAAACTCGATCACGTGAACCTTCGCACCCGTCAATTGGATCAGATGGTGCAATGGTACGACGAGGTTTTGGGACTAACGGCAGGCGCACGCCTCAATTTTCCGTTTGCCGGGCCGTGAATTCGTGAACGCCTATAGACCGGCTATGCCATCGCCAAGCCAGCCTGGCTGAGCCCCAAGGCAATATGATCCCAATCCTGCTGTCGTTTCCACATCGCACGGTAGCCCCCGGCCAGGCCTTGAACAGTCACCTCAGGGATGGCCATTTGGCGGCACGCAAACTCCGCCCGACGTGTTTCGATGTAGTCTTCCAATGCCAAAGATGCGTCGGCTTTGCGCCCCACCCGTGCATAGGCACCTGCCAGGAATGCCTTGGAAAGCGAATTCAGCGCAGCCGCGCCCATCAGCTCACCGATGGATTCCTCGAAACGCCCATTGAGGGAAAAGACCTGACCCCGAATCCACCCAAATGTCGCAGGTGGCAAAGGATCGCGTATCGTCGATCTGAGCACTTCGATTTCGGCGCGTTTGTGATCGCCAAGAATCGATAGGGCAAAGCCACACCAGGCATTGGATTCGATTTCATTGCCTATTTTTCTTAAAGTACTGTCGATCTGTGCCTGCCCGTCTTGCCACATCCCGTTACTGAGAAAGGCAAAGCCCAGGTGATCCTGCACAAACACATCCCTGGGATCGGCGGCAACGGCCAACCGTGCGTGAGCAAGAGCGCGCCGCGCACCATCGGCGTCGTTCAAACCGAGCCAGCCGTCAATCACATAGGTGTCGGATAGATACATTTGCGCCCGTGCATTTTGCGGGTCGCGCTTGATGGCCTGTACCAGAACGCCCCGCGCTTCCAACATGGCGCCCGCGGCAAGTTTGTCGCGCAGCTGTTTTCCACGCAGCATAAGTTCGTGCGCACTCAGAGGGAACTGGCTTTGGTGCCCTGAACGTTCGGCGACATCAGCCTGAACCCGGCCGGGCAGAGCGGCCGCGACACTGTCGGAAATGTCGTCGAGCAATGCGATCGTATCCTGCGCCAGCCTGTCGTAGCGCTCTGCCCAGATGAGATTGCGCTTTGACGCATCAAGAAGCTGCACTGTCACCCGCACGCCCCCCTCCGATTGCCGGACGCTTCCTTCAAGCACATAGTTCAGGTGGTTGTCCGCCTCGTTTCGGTCGTGCGCGGGTTGCATTGCCTCGCCGATCGACACCTTCAATGTCGCAAATCGACCAAGTTCTAACGCGATTTCTTCGGCCATCTCTGCTCCAAGCGTGCTTTCACTTGGGTCCCCGCGCATCAAGAACGGGTGGACCGCGATGGTCGTCATATTCGGTGCGTTTGCGTTCTGCTCTAAGGCAGTTTCCGGCATCGGCAGAGGTTGAGCCTGCCTTGATCGGGACGCACGCGCCGAACGCTTGATCGTCTCCATCAGGTCCTGCGTTGCGCTGCTTGGCACAATGCCAAGCTCTGATTTCAGGGTTTCACTTAGGCTGTCGAAGTGACGCAGTGCTTTTGCAGGTGCCCCCATGGATGCGTAGATGCGCATCGCTTGCCGGTGCACGCCCTCATCAAATTCATCAAAGGACAGCAATTTGGTGTTCGCGCGCAATGCGTCGTCATGATCGCCCTTGGCATGTTTTGACTCAACCATTGTGAAAAGGGCTGCGGACATTTGGTTTTGCACGGATGCGCGCGTATTGCCCAGCCAATCCTGAAAATCCGGCTCATTCACCTGAATTCCATCCAGCAGTGGGCCCAGACCATCAAGATTGGCCCAAAGCGTTTCCAATTCCCCGTGCTTGAGGGCGTCAATATCCGCTTTCATTGTGCCCGCGACGACCCGAAGAGTTGTGCCGCTGCTTTCGATGCAGTCGACGTCTCCGGGCAAAGCCTTGCGGATACCAGCCAAGGTTTGCCGCAGATTGGCGCGCGCCTGAGTGTCACTTCCACGGCTCCAAAGCCATGACGCAGCGATTGACCTGTCAATACCATTCGCGCCAGCCAAAACGATCATCGTCAATAGGGCCTTGGCCTTTTGGGTGGGCAAGCTGACCACCATATTGGGGGGCGTGACAATCGAAAACCCACCAAGCAAGCGCAACTGGAGCGGTTCGGATTTGCCCTGTGCCGTCATTTCCGCACTCATTTTACCCCCACATGCATTTTTTACGCTTTGTTCACGCTTATCACAACGATCGCACCACAGCAGATCTGCATACCGAATGCATGTCTAATGAAACGCTATCCGAAAGGTGCATCACATGTCTTACCCCCACATCGACCCGAAAACCTATCTTCGTATCCAGGATCACGCAGTTGGCAAGACATCTCATCGCTACGGCCAGCCGCGCATTTTTGCGGCTGGCTCGCGGTGCGCAGCCATTTGCAGCGCGCTGCGTGGTTTTGTCGGCGCTGGCCTGAAGAACATCCGCACGGCGGCGCGCAAAGGTGCGCCCAAACGTGGATACGCCGCATTCAAATATCAATTCCGCCAGCCAGTTGCCACGAAAGAGTGAGCCCCCGCATGCGCCAGTTCGCCCATGGGCCATCGGCACCACCGGGCGCAGGCTTTCATTCATCAGCCATGCCGATAAACAGGAGGGCCCAACTTATCGAGGGAACAAAGCCCGGGTTCTGCGGCGATAACATCCGGGATGCGATTGACGAGCGTCGAACAGGTGGTGAAACGGTAGTTTGCGTCGCGGCAACTGAGTTCCAGATCGGGCTCACCCTTAACCTGCCAACGGTTGCTGTCGCTTTCTCCATCACGGTAAAGACGCCCCTCCATGTCGAATACGAACTCTGGCCCTTCGATCGTCAAAAGAGTCGTGCGGTCGATCGTGCCAATTACGGAACCAGGGGGAACCTCACGTCCAAGGCTGCGGCACTGAATCGGTTCCTCCAGCGTGACAGGTGTTACGCCAGACAAGATCGTTTTCACCGTAAGGCCGAGCTTCGACACGAGCGCCTCCAGCGTTTGGCGTGCTACGAATTCCGGCCGGCCTGAGGTGGCAACAAAGCGATCGAATTCTTCTTTCGTTTGGCCGATATGCAGGTGACCGGCCACTTCAGGCCCATAATCGTCCACGTTCCATGTGCAATGTCCGATGACCTTGTCGATCCTGTGGGACGCGCCCAACAGAGTGGTGACAAGATGAAGCCAGAACACGTCCTGCGCCCCCGAGGCGGCAAGGGTTACACCATTCTTCCTGGCCAGCGCATCCAGGGCATTCGCATGCTCGGGTGCCGTGGTCCAGGGAAACACCGTTTCTTCTTCGATCGTTATGACATTGACGTCGCTTTCAAGGCATGTCGCAAAATGCTGGTGCATGGCATCCAGGTAGCTGCTGACGCAAAGAACCGCGATATCGGCGCCGCGCGCCAATACCCGCCCGGCATCGCCTTCAACCGTGACGCCCAGGGATATTCCAAGACCAGCAACATCGCCGAGGTCACGACCAACTTTGGCGGGGCTTCGTCCAACGGCGCCCACGATCTCGGCCCCCTTTTCCACAAGAAGGCGGGTGACGATCACGCCCATGGTGCCGACGCCATAAACGATGACGCGGGTCCCGGTAAGCGGCTTGGCCATCATCCGGCGACCTGGCGCTCGTAATCCATGCCATCATACCAGCCGAGCGACTTTGTCACTTTCAGGGTGTCATCCAAATCCCATTCCTCCCAACCGGAAAAAAGAACATGGTTTCCGGTTTCTTTGTGGTGGCCTTCGAATGTCCACGCATAGATCATATGATGATCGGCGACAAAAACCGTATCGAGACTCAGAACGAGGTCTGGAAAGTCAGCCATGAAACCCGCGGCCATGTTGCCAATCTGGGCGCGGCTGGTCATTGGATCGCCACCGTTCATGATCATGGTTGCCTGTTCCGCATATCGATCGGCAACGACGTCCGGGTCCCGCTTTGTCCAGGCAGCACAATGGTCCAGAGCGATACGCCGCGCCTCTTCCACATCTGGTGTCATGGAAAATGATCCTTCCATCCTTGAAAATTGCTTTGAACAGAACGTTAGACAGGTGCCTCTGCCCGATCAAGGCCAACAGCCGAGTGGCCTGATTTGCCCGCGGCCTCTGCGCGTCAACCGCTTTGCGGGCGTTTGAGTGGCCGGATATGACAGGCCAAGGGCGATCTGCCGCAGTCCGGGTGTACACCGGCTGGATATTCAGCCATTTGCCACACCAAGATGGCGCCAAGGCCATGCCTGGCCTGCATTATCAATGTCGTATGAAATCAAGTTCTTAAAAATGGTGGGCGACCCTGGAATCGAACCAGGCGTGAGTCGCCTCGAGGGAGTTACAGTCCCCTGCCACACCTTGCGGCCTGTCGCCCACTGCGGCGCTGCTTACCTGTGGCCTATTGGTGCGTCAACCGCAAAAGTGCGCCATGCCGCGATCCTCTTCACACGCCTCGCGTTGTCCGGTATGGCCCGCGGGCAAGCAAAGGGTAGGACGCCAATGGAAAAGCCAAAGTGGGTGATCGCAAAAGAGCAGGCCAAGCGGGTTGCGGCACAAGAAACCGTCTGGCTATTCGGGCTGCACGCGGTCCGAGACGCGCTGGAAAATCCGGCGCGGCAAAAGCTGCGTCTGGTGGTGAGCCGCAACGCGCTGGAACGTCTGGGCGAGGCTGTGGAGAAGGGTGGCATCGCACCCGAGATTTCCGATCCACGCAAATTCGCGGCCCCACTTGATCCGCAATCTGTGCATCAGGGGGCGGCGCTTGAGGTCAAGGCGCTCGATTGGGGCAGTCTGGACGATGTGGCACTGGGGGCAGGGCCGATGCCGCCGCGTATCGTGCTGCTCGACCGTGTGACCGACCCCCACAATGTTGGCGCGATCCTGCGATCCGCCGAAGTTTTCGGGGCACGTGCGGTGGTCGCGGTGCAGCGGCATTCGGCCCCAGAAACCGGCGCGCTGGCGAAAACCGCCAGCGGTGCGCTGGAACGGCAGCCCTATCTGCGCGTGCGTAATCTTGCCGACGCGATGGAGACGCTGAAGGGCATGGGGTATCTGGTGCTTGGTCTGGATGGCGATGCAGAGAGGACAATCGAAGAGGCGGTCGAAGGCAAGCGGGACCGCCCGATCGCACTTGTGATGGGCGCCGAAGGGCCGGGATTGCGCGAGAAAACCCGCGAAACCTGCAATGAACTGGTACGGATCGACGCGGCTGCGGGATTTGGCTCGCTCAATGTCTCGAATGCGGCTGCGGTTGCGCTATATGCGGTCAAAGGCTGATCGACAGGAAGCTACCCATGGGTGCCACGAAGATCGCAACCTGTTGTTATTGCGGCACCAGAGCGGTGCTGGTTTTGCGCGGCAAGGTCAGGCAAGAGCTGGCCTGTAGCAATTGCGGTGCGCCCCTGCATGCGCTCAAGATGCTGCCCAGACAGCCTGAACAGGCGATCACATCCGCGATGCCGCACAACCGCCCGCCCAAACGGGCGCGCAAGCAAAAATATCGCGATGATCGGCCTTGGCGCCCGGCAAAACGCAAGAAGTCCGGGACCTTTGGCCGGCGTGTGATGTCCAAGATTTGGGATGCAGTTGAAGACGTTGTCGATGACATTTTCGATTAGAGGCCGGTTGGATGTCGCGCATCTGTCCGGCGCCCGGACGATCACGTTTTTCTGAACACCACTTACCTTCAGGTCCAGAGTGCATAGCTATTGTGTGGGAATGCGCGACTGGAACACGCGCATTTCAACTCACTGTCCCTCGTTCCATAAACTGCGCCCGGTTGATCCGGGCGCTTTTTTGCGCGCTGAATACAAGGTAGACTTGTCGGATGCATTATTCAGACGCTCATCTTCGCGACATCCTCAAGCGCACCAAAACAGTGGCCATTGTCGGCGTTTCCGCCAACGAAATCCGACCCAGCTATTATGTTGCCCGCTATCTGGGTCTGAAAGGCTATCGGGTCATTCCGGTGAATCCCGGTCTGGCAGGGCAGATGCTGTTGGGTGAAATGGTCTATGCAGACCTGAGCGAGATCCCCGTCGATGTGGATATGGTCGACATCTTTCGTCGCTCAGAGGCGGTGCCGCCCATTGTGGCCGCATCATTGGCGCGCTGGCCAGAATTACAGACGATCTGGATGCAAATCGGCGTGATGCACGCGCAAGCAGCTGCGCTTGCCGAGGCCCGTGGTGTTGATGTCATTCAGGACCGGTGCCCCAAGATCGAATACCAGCGCCTTTTCTCAGAGCTGCGCATGGGCGGTTTCGCTACCGGGATCATTTCGTCGAAACTCGAGCTTTGACCCGCAAGTAGTTAATAAAAAAGGATGCGTTGCCACAAGAAAGGCACATTTGTCGCACAATCTGATTTTGTTGGGTGCGCCAATACGATTCTATGCGCTTTAAATTGCAAATGCTTCGTTGTTGACTTGGTGCCCACAACTACAAGTATAAAAGAGTTCCCGTATCAGTGTTTGTTTTTTATGTTGTTCCTCACGACTATGGATGACCTATGCAAGAAACAAGAATTATCGACGCCGGGCAGACTTATGAAAGTCAGGGTCAGGGCTTGCCCAGCGGTTTGGATTTGCTTGACGGCAAGTTCAAGATCGATCAGCAAATTGGCGCGGGTGGGTTTGGGATCACCTATCTTGCCAAGGATACATTTCTTGAACGCGCGGTCGTCATCAAGGAATGCTTTCCTGAATCGATTTGCATGCGTTTTGGCAACCGTGTCACTGTCAACGCCCCATCGCATGAAGCGCAGTATCGCAAGATCGTCGAGATGTTCATGCGTGAAGCCCGCAGTCTTGCCCGGTTGCGCCACCCCAATATCGTAAGTGTGCATCAGGCGTTCGAGGAAAACGGCACCGCCTATATGGTGCTAGACCTGTTTGAAGGGCGCGACCTTCTGGACGTCATCGAAGATGACAGCGATGCGCTGAATCCCGATCAGATCCGCGACATTCTGGTCAAGGTGCTGGATGCAATTGATCTGGTGCACAGCAATGATCTGTTGCACCGTGATATCTCTCCCGACAATATCCTGCTTGATAAATGGGGCACGCCTGCACTGATTGATTTCGGTGCCGCGCGCGAGGACGCGAGCCAGAAAACAGGTGCCATCTCGACGATGTTGGTCGTCAAAGACGGGTATTCGCCGCACGAGTTCTATGTGTCGGGGGGCATTCAGGGCCCTTGCAGTGACCTCTACGCACTTGCTGCAACGATGTATCACCTGATTTCAGGAGAAGCCCCACCCGTCAGCCAGACCCGCGTGTCAACATTGGCCGACCAGAATGACGACCCGTATCAGCCTCTCGAAGGGTGCTTTCCGCAGTATGAACCGTCTTTCCTGCACGCGATCGACAAGGCGATGAGCGTGCCGCCCAAGGACCGGATACAATCGGCGAAAGACTGGCTGCGCATGATCGAGCAGCAAAGCAAAAAGGTCAAAAAGGTCAAGATTCCCGAAAACAAGAGCCTGACCAAGACGATCAGCGAGTTGATCGAAGAAACCAACAAGCAAGTCATGACGGCCAAGCCGGCAGCGCCGGTCGTCAAACCTGCCAAACCAACCGATCCACTAAAATCCGAAAGTTTTCGTCCAGAGTGGGTCGAGGAATTCAACCGCGAAACTGTTGAGGTGGCCGAGCGCAAGCAGCGCGAAGCAGAACGCGCCGCAGCGCTTGAGGCTGCCCGCCGGGCCGAAGCGACGCGGCTGGCCAGAGTGGCGCGCCTTGCAGAAGAGGCGGAGGCTGAGGCAGCCCGCCAGCAAAGATTGGCAGAAGAAGCGCGCCCGTCAGCGATGCTGAGCTGGGTTTCGCGGAGCAAGGCCGACTAGCCGCGCCGCGCCTTTTCCGCGATGCCCGAGGTCCCTTGCCGGGCGGCCAGTTCTGCCAGTACGGCATCGATGCTCACCTCGCGTGCAGCCAGCATGACAAGCAGGTGGTAAAGCACATCTGCCGCCTCTGACGTCAGCCGCGCCTTGTCGCCCTTGACAGCCTCTATGATCGCTTCAACAGCTTCTTCGCCGAATTTCTCGGCACATTTCTCTGGTCCTTGCGACAAGAGTTTTGCCGTCCAGCTACTTTCAGGGTCGGCCCCTTTGCGCGCTGCGATGATCTCGGCCAGGTCGTTCAGGGTCATGTCAGCCTCACTGGGATGCCAGCCGCAGCCATATGCGCCTTGGCCTGTCCAATCGTATATGTGCCAAAGTGAAAGATCGAAGCGGCAAGCACCGCAGAGGCACCGCCTTCGGTCACACCTTCCACAAGATGATCCAGCGTGCCAACCCCGCCAGAGGCGATGACCGGTACATCCACCGCATCAGAGATCGCGCGGGTCAGAGGCAGGTTGAAGCCGGATTTGGTGCCGTCGCGATCCATCGAAGTCAGCAGAATTTCCCCCGCCCCTTTTTCCACAACGGTTCTGGCGAAATCCACCGCGTCAATGCCGGTGGCACGTCTGCCGCCATGGGTGAAAACCTCCCATTTGCCGGGGGCCACCGTCTTGGCATCAATCGCCACCACGATACATTGCGCACCAAAGCGCATCGCGGCCTCGGCCACGACATCAGGGTTGGCGACGGCAGCAGAGTTGAAACTCACCTTGTCGGCCCCCGCCAGCAGCAGATCGCGCACATCAAGGTGGGTGCGGACCCCGCCGCCGATGGTCAGCGGCATAAAGCATTGCTCGGCTGTCCGCGTGGCCAGATCAAACATCGTGCCCCGGTTTTCCTGTGTCGCCATGATATCGAGAAAACACAGCTCATCCGCGCCCGCCGCATTATAGGCAATCGCGGCATCCACAGGGTCGCCCGCGTCAATCAGATCGACAAAATTGACGCCTTTGACAACGCGCCCTTCGGCGACATCAAGGCAGGGAATGATGCGGGTTTTTAACATGAGGTCTGTTTAAGCTGACCCGGCGCGCGCGGCAAGCGCCGGAATTTGAGTATTTTTGGCAAGATGATGAGGGTCAGCGCAGTGCTTTCAAAGCTGCCTTCAGATCAATCGCCCCGTCATAAAGTGCGCGGCCCGAGATCGCGCCGGAAATGACACCAGTGGCCTTCAGCGCTGTCAGGTCCTCCATGGATGAAACCCCGCCAGAGGCAATGACCGGAATATCGACCGCCTGCGCCAAAGCGGCGGTCGCGTCTATGTTGGGGCCCTTCATCGCCCCGTCCCGCATGATATCGGTGTAGATGATCGCCGCAATGCCTGCATCCTCGAACGACCTGGCCAGATCGGTCACCATCACATCCGTTTCTTCTGCCCAGCCACGGGTGGCGACACGACCGTTGCGCGCATCAAGCCCGACGGCCACCTGCCCCGGAAAGGCCCGTGCCGCCTGTCGTACCAGCGCTGGGTCTTCCACTGCTACGGTGCCAAGGATCACCCGTGCCAGCCCCTTGTCCAGCCAGCGTTCAATCGTGACCATATCGCGAATGCCGCCTCCCAGTTGGGCCGGCACAGGGCAGGCGTCGATGATCGCTTCGACCGGGGCGGCGTTTACAGGCTCCCCCGCAAAGGCGCCGTTGAGGTCAACAAGGTGCAGCCATTCGCAGCCTGCGGCGACGAAGGCCCTGGCCTGCGCTGCCGGATCTTCATTGAACACTGTCGTCTGATCCATGTCCCCATGCACCAGCCGCACGGCGTTTCCGTCTTTGAGGTCAATGGCAGGATAGAGGATCATCGGGCAGGCACCTTTCTCGCTTTTGCGCGTTTATGCATGGGCAGCGCGAGATTGCAACGCGGCCTGACTTGACCCCACGTCGGACTTGATCGCCAAGCACCGGCCCGCGCATGATTTGGCGCAGAATTCAGGGAGGAATTGAGTATGAAAAGACTTTTGATCTTGGCGGCATCGCTACTTGGCTTCGCAACGGCAGCCACGGCGCAGGAAGTAGCCCTTGGTGTCTGGCAAACCGAAGTTGACGATGGCGCCTACGCCCATATCACCATCGCACCTTGCGGCGAGGCTGTCTGTGGCGTCATCAGCCGGACGTTCAATGCCGAAGGCGAATACCAGTCTGAAAACCTTGGCAAGGCGCTGGTGATCGACATGCTGCCGCAGGGTGGCGGTGCTTATGAAGGGTCTGTCTGGCGACCGTCCAACAACAAGATCTATATCGGCAAGATGGATGTGAACGGTAACGCGCTGCGCTTGCGCGGCTGTATTGCGGGCGGATTGCTGTGCTCCAGCCAGAATTGGCAGCGGTTGGAGTGAACTTGTGATCCGTCGCTTGGGTGAGGGCCCTCGCGGTGCGCCGGCCCTTATGAAGGACAGATCAAAGCAATGGCGGAACAATTGGGAGCGCTCATAGGTCGGCGTGCATGGACACTTCGGAAGGATTGAAGTTAGCTGGGTGCATTCATCCATAGACTGACACTTTGGAGCTTCATATGGGACTTTCGATCATTGGCGCGGGGTTTGGCCGGACAGGCACCGAGTCGCTGAAAAAGGCGCTTGAAATTCTGGGGTTTGGGCCGTGCTACCATATGTTCGAGGTGCTGCCTCACGCCGACCGCGTCGCGATCTGGCGCGCAGCAGCCAGAGGCGATACACCCGATTGGGATCAGGTCTTTGCTGAATACAATGCAACAGTCGACTGGCCGGGCGCCTATTTCTGGCGAGAATTGAGCGCGCATTACCCAAAAGCAAAAATCATCCTTTCTGTGCGCGATGCCGAACTATGGTATGACAGCATGGACAAGACGATACTCCCGATATTGCGGGACAGCGACAACGCCGACTCCATGGGCGTCAGATTGATCGCTGAGGGTGTGTTCGGCGGGAAAATCGAAGATCGCGACCACATGATTTCTGTCTACAACAGGAACATTTCAGAGGTGCAGGCCCAGTTTGGCAAAGACCGGCTTCTGACCTATGAGCTTGGCAGCGGATGGGCCCCCTTGTGTGCATTTCTAGGCTGCCCAATCCCCGATCGACCCTATCCGCGCGGCAATGCCACAGACGAGTTTCAGGGAAATGTCGATGCGGTCACCGACAACCCTTCGGGTTGAGCGGCCCGGTCTGCCAAGCGGTCACCCTGACCGCAGCCCTGTCTCTTCGAGCAGTCCCAGCCGCTTGGCCTCGTAATAATACCCGCGCGCGTACCAGCTGACCGCCGCGCCCTCGTCACCGCCTGACACCAGCCAGGCACCCCGCAAATAACGCCCTGCGTAGATCAGGTTGGTTTCTGCATCCAGAAGCCCCTCGGGCGATCCGCGATAGCCCATCGTGCGCGCGGTTTCCGGCAGGATTTGCATCAGCCCATAGTAAGGCCCATTGCGTGCCCAGGGGCGGTGGGTGCTTTCGCGGATGATCACCCGGTGCAACAAAGTGACTGGAATATCATGGACTTCCGCGTATTTGTTGATCAATCGCCGCAACTCCGGCGTCTCGTTGGGATACAGCGGGATATCAGCGGCGCGGCTGACGCGGGGCTGTGCACGGCGGCGGCCGCAACCGGTCAGGGCCGTGGCAGAGATGATCATGAAATGGCGGCGGTTCAGCATATGATGTCCTGCTCTTTCGGGGCGCTCTTATTCGGCGCGTTTGGGGGTCGGAGACCTCTTGCCTGCATCAAAGCACCCTTCGCAAGGTCTGGCCAGTCAGTCCTATGGGTTCGGGCGCGTTTCTGACATCTGGCCGATATGCGTCTGGTTAATTTTTCTTTCAATATCAGTGTATTGCAGGATCAGGGTGCCCAGCGCAAGAAATTGCCGATCATGCGCAATCCGGCGTCCTGGCTTTTCTCGGGGTGGAATTGCGTCCCGATCATCGTGTCGCGCCCGATCATCGCGGTCACATCGCCCCCGTAGTCCACATGGGCCAACCGCTCGGCTGAGTTGATCACGTCCATCGCGTAAGAGTGCACGAAATAAGCGTGATCACCTGTCGCGATCCCCTCCAGCACCGGGTGCGGATTGTCAATCACCAGATCATTCCACCCCATATGCGGCACTTTCAGCGCTGGATTGGATGGGGCAATCTTGCGAATATCCCCCGCCACCCAGTCAAAGCCGGGGGTTTCTTCGTATTCATGGCCCGTGGTCGCCATCATCTGCATGCCGACGCAAATGCCAAAAAAGGGCCGCGCGCGCGCGGTCACGGCCTCGACAATCGCCTCGGCCAATCCGCTGCGCGCAAAAAGCTCTGCCCGGCAATGGGGGAATGCCCCATCGCCCGGCAGGACGATGCGGTCGGCCTTGGCTACCACATCGGGGTCTGATGTGACGATGATCGACCCCGACCCTACCTCCGCCGCCATCCGCTCGAACGCCTTTTGAGCGGAATGCAGGTTGCCGCTGTCGTAATCGACAAGTGCCGTGGTCATAGGCTGCCTTTGGTCGATGGAATGGCGTCGGCCTTGCGTGGATCGGTTTCAACCGCCTCGCGCAACGCACGGGCGACGGCCTTGAACGCTGCTTCTGCAATGTGGTGGGCGTTGAAGCCATGCAAACGGTCGATGTGCAGGGTGATCCCGCCATGGGTGCTGAGCGCCTGAAAGAACTCACGCAGCAATTCGGTATCGAAGGTACCGATCTTGCCGAAGGGCAGATCAAGATTGCAAATCAGATAGGGCCGCGCGGACAGGTCAAGCGCACAGCGTACCTGCGCGTCGTCCATCGCCAGATGGCAACTGCCATAACGGCGGATGCCGCGCTTGTCGCCCAATGCCACGGCCAATGCCTGCCCAAGGGCGATGCCCACATCCTCGACCGTGTGGTGATCGTCGATGTGCAGGTCACCTTTGGCGCGGACGGTCATGTCAATCAGCGCATGGCGCGCCAGCTGATCCAGCATGTGGTCAAAGAAGCCCACGCCGGTTTGATTGTCGTAGATGCCGGTGCCATCAAGGTTGATGGTGACGGTGATATCCGTCTCGGCGGTTGCCCGTGTTATCGTTGCTGTCCGCATGGTCTCGCGTCCTTTGGTGTTGCCCCCGCTCTATAGGGCGAACCGGGGCAGGGGCCAAGCCTCTCGTAAAACGCCTGTGATATTTTCAGCAAAATTTAAGGAGTCGGTTCTTATGGTGCCCCTAGCTGCCAATGATCAGGAGAATCCGATGAAAGCCCTCATATTGCGTTCCGATGCAAAAGCATCCGTCGAAACCGCACGTGCGTTAATCGACAAGGGGTTCCAGATACTGATGGTCGATACCCAGGCGGTGGCGCAAGCGCTGATCCGTGTGGATGTGATTGATCTGCTGGTGATGGATGAACGGGTCGAAGGGCAGCTCACCCATGCAATCGCACTGTCAGGCGAGCGGAGAAACCCTTACCTGAGTACGATTCTGCTGACCGACCGCCCGGCAGAGCAAACAGATGACCTGTATGATCTGATCCCCTGCCTTTATGGGCTGGCCGGGTCCGATACTGCGCCCGAATTGCTGGCGAAGCTGGCGCTCTCGGCCGTTAGCAACATCGAAACGGCGCTGGCGCGGGTGGCAAAGGCAGCGGCGATTGAAGCTGCCGAAGCCGCTGAAGCGGTACAGTTGGAACGGCTGATCCTACCTCAGACAGCAATGACACCGCCTGATGATGATACCGAGAGCGGCGCACCCTGTTATGCGGTTGTTGCAATCGCAAGACCGGCCATGGCCGAGATTGCAGCGTCAGAGCAGCAAGTGACCCCCGAAAAGGTCGCGGAATTTGTCTCTGCCGATGTGGCTATCGGGGAAACATCAGCGGTCCGGGCAACTGTCCAAGATGCTGTAAACGCCGAAGTTGCCGCCCTTTTTCGCAAGCATCCGCTGCCACATCACGTGCATGCAGCGCTTACCGCATGATATGAATGGGTCTTGACCGGATGCAAATCTGGGTCGCCGGCGCGGCGGCGTTTTCCCGCGTTTCAGTTTTCAACCGTAATGGTGCGGGCGCAGGACGGCTCTTTCGTTCAGCGGGGCCAAGCCAATTTTCGAAACCGGAAAATCAAAAAGCCGCAGCGTTCGCTGCGGCCTTTTGTGGTTACAAATTGGAGCGGGCGAAGAGATTCGAACTCTCGACCCTAACCTTGGCAAGGTTATGCTCTACCCCTGAGCTACGCCCGCGCGCCAATTCCTGAAGGCTGACCTATAAAGAGTTGCGCTGTTCTGCAAGACCAAAATCGCAAGGGCGCGCATTTTTCTGCACCTGCGCCGATGTCACAATTCGCGGCCACCATAGCCGTCAACAATGCGCGCACCGGTACCGACATCGACGCTATGGATGGCCACACCCCGCGGCTGGATAAGGGCCAATCCATAGGCGCCAGCCTCGTCCGTCGACAGGCTGGACGATGGGTTGACCAGTTCAACAACGCCTTGATGGCAAGGGCTTTTGAAGACGGTCCAAGGGACACCGAGGGTGCTGCCGGAAATCGTCTGATGCATATGGCCGCAGACCAAATGCACCTCGCCATGGCGGGCCAGAAGATCAAGAACCTCGGGCCCGTTTTTCAACATGATCCGGTCCATCCCGATAACGCCTGTCTTGAAGGGTGGGTGATGGATGCAGACCGTCGCGTGACGGCCCGCGCGGGTTTTCAAGGCGTTCTCCAGAAACCCTAGGCGTTCGGGACAGAGCAATCCGGCGTGATGGCCCGCCCGATAAGGCGGACCGTGAAGCGAATCCATCGTGATGATCCGATGCTGGCCCACATCGCGCCAATGTTGGATATGGCCCGATGCCGTTTGCGGCGCCTCCGGGAATTGCGCCAGAAAGGCGTCGCGCCGATCATGGTTGCCAATCATAGGAATAATCGGAATGGCGATTGGGCTGAGAATGCGGTGAAGCTCTTGGTATTCTTCCGCACTACCGTGATGGGTCAGATCACCCAGCAACACCAGCGCCTCTGCATCCGGGTGGGCAGTGGTGGCGGCTTCCAGCACGGTGTGCAGCCGCGCGGATGGGTCCAACCCGATGATCGTTTGCCCCCGCACACAGATATGTGGGTCGCTGATAAACAGGATTTTCTGCATCGTCGCTAGCCCTTGAACTGAATCAGATCCCACCTGTTCCCAAAGGGATCACGAAACACCGCCACTTGACCATAGGGTTCGTCACGCGGCGTTTCTTCGAACACGACACCCTTTGCGCGCATCGCCGCGTGATCGCGCGCGAAATCATCCGTTTGCAGGAACAGCCAGACACGCCCGCCACCTTGATTGCCAATCGCTGCGCGTTGTTCCGGACCATCCGCTTTCGCCAGCAGAAACGCTGTCTGCGCGCCATCCGGCCCGACACGGACCCAGCGTTTTCCGTCCCCAAGATCGGTATCTTCAAACAGGGTAAACCCCATTTGTTCCACAAAAAATGCGATCCCGGCATCGTAATCCGGCACAAGAATTGCAGTCAATGCAAGGTGCTGTGTCACTCCAGTTCCACCAACAGATCCTTGGCGTCAATCTGACCGCCGGCGTGCACATGCACGGCTTTCACCACCGCGTCGCGTTCGGCGTGAATGCCGGTTTCCATCTTCATGGCTTCGATGGTAAGCAAAAGATCGCCTTCTTTTACCTCTTTGCCCGCAACTGCCGCTATCGTTGCGACAACCCCGGGCATGGGCGCGCCGATGTGGTTGGCATTGCCGTCCTCGGCCTTGGGCCGCGAGACTTTTTCGGCCGCAGCAAGGCGGTTCATGACCCGAATGGTGCGCGGTTGACCGTTGAGTTCGAAAAAGACCTTGACCTCACCATCCTCGCTCATGTCCGCCACAGCCTGCAGGCGAATTTCGAGCGTCTTGCCGGGGTCGATCTCGGCGACAATCTCTTCGCCCGGTTCCATTCCATAAAAGAAGGTTTGCGTCGGCAAGGTCCTGACCGGGCCATAGCTGCGGTGACGCCCCATGTAATCGAGGAACACCTTGGGATACATCAGATAGCCGTTGAGATCTTCATCATCGATCACCTTGCCGTCCAACTGCGTTGCCAGATCAGCGCGTGTTGCCTCCAGATCGACCGGCGGCAGATGTTTGCCCGGGCGGGTCGCAATCGGCTTTTCGCCCTTCAGGATCTTCTTCTGGATTGCCTTTGGCCAGCCACCGGGCGGCTGACCCAGATCGCCGTGCATCATCTCGACCACACTGTCGGGGAACACCACATCGACCGCAGGGTCCTCGACTTGCGCGCGGGTCAAGTTCTGGCTGACCATCATCAAGGCCATGTCACCCACGACCTTGGAGGATGGTGTGACCTTCACGATATCGCCAAACATCGCATTCACATCCGCATAGGTCTGCGCCACCTCGTGCCAGCGTTCTTCCAGGCCGAGCGACCGCGCCTGCGCCTTGAGATTGGTGAATTGCCCGCCGGGCATTTCGTGCAGATACACCTCAGAGGCCGGGGCCTGAAGGCCGCTTTCGAAGGCGGCGTAATGGGCGCGGACCTGTTCGAAATAATTGCTGATCTCGCGGATAGCCGCAATATCAAGGCCGGTGTCGCGCGCATCGCCGCGCAGGGCCTCGACGATGGACCCAAGCGTTGGCTGAGACGTGTTTCCCGACAGCGCATCCATCGCGCCGTCCACGCAGTCTACACCCGCCGTAGCGGCCGCGAGCACCGTCGCAATCGCCGCACCAGAGGTGTCATGCGTGTGAAAATGAATCGGGAGATTGATCTCTTCTTTCAAGGCCTTGACGAGCGAAGTTGCAGCAGCAGGTTTCAACAGGCCCGCCATATCCTTGAGGCCAAGCACATGCGCGCCTGCCGCCTCCAGCTCTTTGGCCATGCCGACATAGTATTTCAGGTCATACTTGGACCGCTTGGGGTCCAGCAGGTCGCCCGTATAACAGATCGTGCCTTCACAGACCTTTTCCGCCGTAATCACCGCGTCCATTGCAACGCGCATGTTTTCCACCCAGTTGAGGCTGTCAAACACGCGAAATACATCCACGCCAGAACGCGCCGCCTGCGCCACAAAGCTCTGCACCACATTGTCGGGATAGTTGGTATACCCCACCCCGTTCGAGGCGCGCAGCAGCATTTGTGTCATGATATTGGGCATGACTGCACGGATATCGCGCAGGCGTTGCCACGGACATTCCTGCAAGAAACGATAAGCCACATCAAAGGTGGCACCCCCCCAGCATTCAACGCTGAAAAGCTGGTGCATCTTCGCGGCATAGGCGGGGGCTGCGTTGATCATGTCGATAGACCGCATCCGGGTCGCCAGCAAAGACTGGTGCCCGTCGCGCATGGTGGTGTCGGTGATAAGCAGTTGTTTCTGCTCGCGCATCCAGTCGGCCACCGCCTCTGGCCCGAATTGATCAAGGATATTGCGGGTCCCCGGGGTCACATCGGTGGTGGGTTTGACGGGCGGGCGAGGCGGGCGCACATCAGCGGCGGGGCGCGGGCGGCCTGATGTTTCGGGATGCCCGTTGACCGTGATGTCCGCGATATAGGTCAGAATTTTTGTCGCCCGGTCGCGGCGCTTGGAGAAATTGAAAAGGTCGGGCGTCTCGTCAATGAATTTGGTGTGGTATTCGTTGCTGAGAAACACCGGGTGTTTGAGAAGATTTTCCACGAAGGCGATATTGGTCGAGACCCCGCGAATTCGGAATTCCCGCAAGGCCCGGTCCATGCGCGCAATGGCCATCTCGGGCGTGGGCGCGCGGGCGGTCACTTTGGTCAGCAGGCTGTCGTAATAGCGGGTAATCACGGCACCCGAATAGGCGGTTCCGCCGTCAAGGCGAATGCCAGGCCCGGTGGCCGAGCGGTACATCTGGATGCGGCCATAGTCGGGGATGAAGTTGTTTTGCGGATCTTCTGTCGTGACCCGGCATTGCAGGGCGTGGCCGTCGAGTTTCACATCGTATTGCGACGCGCATCCCGTCGCCTCGACCAGTGACTTGCCTTCGGCGATCAGAATCTGGGCGCGGACGATATCAATGCCGGTGACTTCTTCGGTGACGGTGTGCTCGACCTGCACGCGCGGGTTCACTTCGATGAAAAAGAACGCGCCGCTGTCCATATCCATCAGAAATTCGACCGTGCCCGCGCATTCGTAGTTAACGTGCTGGCAGATCTTTTTGCCCAAGTTGCAAAGCTGCTCGCGCTGTGTGCCGGACAGATAGGGGGCAGGCGCGCGCTCCACCACTTTCTGATTGCGGCGCTGGACCGAACAGTCGCGCTCCCAAAGGTGGTAAATCTGGCCATGACTATCGCCAAGTATTTGCACTTCGACATGGCGCGCGCGCATGATCATCTTTTCCAGATAGCCTTCACCGTTGCCAAAGGCGGCCTCTGCCTCGCGACGGCCCTCAAGCACTTTTTCCTCAAGCTCATCTTCGGACATGATCGGGCGCATCCCGCGGCCACCGCCGCCCCAGGACGCCTTGAGCATCAACGGATAGCCGACCTCTGCCGCCTCTTTCTTGATGGCTTTCATGTCATCGCCCAGCACCTCGGTTGCAGGGATAACCGGTACGCCCGCCTCGATCGCGACCCGCCGCGCGCTCGCCTTGTCGCCCAAGGCGCGCATGGTTTCGGCCTTGGGGCCGATGAATGTGATGCCGTTTGCTGCACAGGCATCGACAAAATCCGGGTTTTCAGAAAGCAGACCATAACCAGGGTGGATCGCATCCGCGCCCGACATCTTGGCGACGCGGATGATCTCGTCTATCGACAGATAGGCCGCGACGGGCCCAAGGTCCTCGCCAATGCGATAAGCCTCATCCGCCTTGAACCGGTGCAGGCCAAGTTTGTCCTCTTCCGCGAAAACCGCGACCGTCTTTTTGCCCATCTCATTGGCGGCACGCATGATGCGAATGGCAATTTCGCCCCGGTTGGCGATGAGAATTTTGTTAAAGTCAGTCATGATCGATCCCTTTGCAGTCGCAGCATTGGTAAGGGGCAAATCCCGGATCGTCCATAAGGATTACTGGGTAGATCGCAGTCGACCGGGAACATCTCTGAGCGTTCTGGTGCCCAATTGGCCCATATTACTGATCATATCCTGTCGCAGAAGATCAAGAACATGGGCCGCCCCCGGCTCGCCCAAAGCAGCCAGCCCATAGTGAAAGGCGCGGCCCAGCATCACGAAATCCGCCCCCAGCGCCAGCGCACGCAGCACGTCCAGCCCACCCTCGATACCACTGTCAAAGATGACGGGCAGATGGGTAGCCGCGCGGATCAGTGGCAGTGTTTCAATCGAGGCGGGGCCGCCATCGAACTGGCGGCCAGCATGGTTGCTGACCCAGATCGCGTCGGCGCCTTCATCGGTCAGGCGGGCGGCGTCGTCAGGGCTGCCCACGCCTTTGACGATCAGCGGACCGTCCCAGACATCGCGCAGCGACTTGAAATAATCCCAATCAGGCGAGGTGCGCAGCAGATATCCGACATGTTCATTTGAAGGCAGGGTGCCTTTGACATCGGAATAGCCCTCCATCAGGCGCAGGCGCGGCATGCCGGTCTTGCGGACGCCATTGAGCCATGCAGGGCAACGCGCGGCCTGCATCGCCAGGCGCGGTGTCAGCCGGGGCGGCTGGGTCAGCCCACCGCGCGTTTGCCGTTCGCGGCGCGAGGCGACGGGGACATCAACGGTCAGAACGATTGTGTGAAACCCGGCCTCCCTTGCGCGTTTGAGGATATCATCGCGGATCCCGGGATCGCGCGGCGGATAGAGCTGAAACCAGGCATGTTTGCCCGCAAGCGGGCCCACGTCCTCGGGCAGTTGGCTGGCGACCGTGGAGAGGGTGAAGGGGATGTCCGCCTGCGCAGCGGTGCGCGCCAGCATCTGCTCTGCGCCGGGCCAGATCAGGCCCGACATGCCAACGGGCGCAATGCCGATGGGCAATGGGTGGGATTGGCCCAGCAAAGGTGTCGACAGGTCCGGATCGAATTCTCCGTGCAGGATCGAGGGGTTCAGCAAAACCCGGTCGAGTTGCGCGCGATTGCGGTTTTGGGTCGCTTCAACGCCGGTTGCGCTGTCAAGATATTCCCAGACGAAATGCGGGATACGAGACCGCGCGCGGGTCTTCAGATCTGAAATGGCGGGATAGCGGCTGTGCAATGTCATAGGGCGCACGCTATTGCGGGTTCGGTGCCTTTGGCAATCCTTCGAGGCCTCCGGCGGGGATATTATCGGCCAAATATAACGATGAGAACGGAAGTAGAACAAGCCTTTTCACGCGGCACCGATGGCGCTATGTGTGGGCCATGAGCAGTTTTTCCGAAGATGACGCCTTTGAGGCCGCCGCGGTGCCATTGAGCCAACGGGCGATGGCGCGCCCGAGTGCCGTCTATCTGGACGAGCTGAACCCGGCGCAGCGCGCGGCAGTTGAGATTTTGGACGGCCCTGTGTTGATGTTGGCAGGGGCAGGGACCGGCAAGACCAAAGCATTGACAACGCGGATCGCGCATCTGCTCGCCACCGGCACGGCGCGGCCACACGAAATTCTGGCGGTGACATTTACCAACAAGGCCGCCCGCGAGATGAAGTCGCGGATCGGCGGGTTGATGGGCGAGGCGGTCGAGGGGATGCCGTGGCTTGGGACATTTCACGCGGTCTGCGTCAAGCAGTTGCGGCGTCACGCCGAACTGGTTGGACTGAAATCGAATTTCACCATTCTGGATACGGACGACCAGATCCGCTTGATGAAGCAATTGATCGAGGCGGCCGGCATTGACCACAAGCGTTGGCCTGCGCGAATGCTTGCTGGCATCATCGATGGCTGGAAGAACAAGGCGCTGACGCCGGACAAGGTGCCGGTCGCAGACAACGGGGCCTTTGACCAAAAGGGCGTCGCGCTCTATGCCGCCTATCAGCGCCGTCTGTTGGATCTGAACGCCGTCGATTTTGGCGATATCCTGCTGCATATGGTCACGATCCTTCAAAACCACGGCGACGTGCTTGAGCAATACCAGCGCTGGTTCCGCTATATCCTTGTGGACGAATATCAAGACACCAATGTTGCCCAATACATGTGGCTGCGGCTCTTGGCGGCCACGCATAAGAACATCTGTTGCGTCGGCGATGATGACCAGTCGATCTACGGCTGGCGCGGGGCCGAAGTGGGAAATATCCTGCGCTTTGAAAAGGATTTCCCCGGCGCGCATGTGGTGCGGCTGGAAGAGAACTACCGCTCGACTCCGCATATACTGGCGGCGG
>Ga0316204_10003177_pt1 | contig 33983 bp, 27 predicted proteins | sample 6monrhotite_MG_2_FD_205661 | JGI IMG/M metagenome (GOLD analysis project Ga0316204, IMG submission 205661) | Microbial mat bacterial communities from mineral coupon in-situ incubated in ocean water Damariscotta River, Maine, United States -... | ecosystem: Environmental > Aquatic > Marine >... | reverse complement strand
TTCATTAGTATTTAACATGAGAGTTTCCTTTTAGTTTAGATTGAAAGTTTGCACTTCCATCAAAACCGGAAACTCTCACTTTTTCAAGTCAGGTGTCAGATTAAGTCGAGACTAGTTCAAATAATCATACCTCCTCTACTTCCTCTGCTGTCTTGCTAAGAACACTCAAACGATCACCGTCCACACCAACACAAACAGAGCCTGACTTGCCGGACAAGCGACCAAATAATAACTCTTCAGCAAGTGGTTTCTTCAAAAATTCTTGAATCACGCGAGTCATCGGTCTAGCGCCCATTTTTCTATCATAGCCCTTATGTGCAAACCACTCCTTCGCCTCTCGAGAAATATCAAATGTGATTCCTTTCTCACCCAACTGTTTTTCAATTTCCAGCGTGAATTTTTCAACAATTTTTAAAACCGTAGGAAATTCGAGTGGATGGAACTGCACAATAGCATCAAGTCGGTTTCGGAATTCAGGCGAAAATAGCTGCTGAATCGCTGCCAAACTATCACCCTCATTATCTTGCTCTTTAAACCCAACTGAGTTTCGCTCCATCCTATCGGCACCTGCATTGGTCGTCATCACTATGATGACATGACGAAAATCAGCCTTGCGCCCGTTATTATCTGTCAATTGACCATAGTCCATGACCTGCAATAACACATTAAATAAATCGGGATGTGCTTTTTCAATTTCATCCAACAGTAAAACAGCATGTGGTTGTTTGATAACAGACTCCGTTAATAATCCACCTTGGTCATAGCCAACGTATCCTGGTGGTGCCCCGATCAAACGAGAAACAGCATGTTTTTCCATGTACTCAGACATATCTAATCGGATTAAATCAACACCCAACTCTTCTGCTAGTTGTCGTGTCACTTCTGTTTTCCCAACACCTGTGGGACCACTTAATAAAAAGGATCCGATAGGCTTATTACAATCACGCAAACCAGATCGTGATAATTTAATCGCATCAGTTAATGTTTCAATAGCGCCATCTTGCCCAAACACAATCTGTTTTAATTTTCTGGGCAAGCGTTTCAATAATTGCTTGTCCGAGCTTGTAATCGCTTGGATCGGTACACGAGCCATTTTAGCAATCACCTCTTCAATTTCAGTAGGTGAAATTTCACCCTTACGATCATTCGCATCCTGACAGTGTTGGAACGCACCGGCCTCATCAATGACATCAATCGCCTTATCTGGCAAATGACGATCTGACATGTATCGAGATGAGAGCTCAACGGCACGTTCTATTGCTTCGGATGTATAGGATAAATGATGATATTTTTCGAAATTTGGTCTCAAACCATTTAAAATTTTAACCGTGTCTTCAGGTGACGGCTCCTCCACATCGATCTTCTGGAAACGTCTTAATAAGGCATGATCTTTAGAAATAAAGGTTCGAAATTCATCATACGTAGTTGCACCCACGCATCGCAATTCTCCAGAACTTAACAGCGGTTTAATTAAGTTGGAGGCGTCCATTGTGCCACCGGTTGCTGAACCTGCACCAACTAAGTTATGAATTTCGTCAATAAATACAATCGCACCTGATTGTTTCCCTAATGCTTTCAATACTGATTTAAATCGCTTTTCAAAATCACCACGATATTTCGTACCAGCTAATAGAACACCTAGATCAACAGAATAAATTGTTGTATGTTGAAGCTGCTCAGGCACTTTATTTTTAACAATCAATTGCGCCAAGCCTTCTACAATCGCGGTTTTTCCAACACCTGATTCTCCAACGAAAAGTGGATTGTTTTTTAATCGGCGACATAGAACTTGAACACATCGATCAAGCTCTTCTTCTCGCCCAATCAATGGGTCCACTTTTCCTGACATCACTTTTTCATTCAAATTAGTTGTGTACTGTGCTAACAAATTATCTTCACCTAGGCTATCGCGAGATATAATACCTTCAGAGAATTGCGCAGGATCAGATGTATACGTTGGATCAGTATTTTGCTTTGAAATACCTTGTGTCATGTAATTGATAATATCAATCCGCGAAATGTTTTCTTGACTTAAAAAGTAAACAGCTTGGCTATCAGGCTCTCCAAAAATAGCCACTAACACATTACTACCCGTCACCTCTGGGCGACCTGAACTTTGCACTTTATAAATAGCACGTTGCAAAACACGTTGAAAACTGAGCGTTGGCTGAATATCACGCTCTACATTCATCGGGATGTGTGGTGTTGTTTCATCGATAAAAATACCTAGTCCGGCACGTAGTCTATCTAGATTTGCACCACACGCAACGAGCGCACTTCCTGCTTCGGGATTATCGAGTAGCGTCAATAACAAATGCTCAACTGTAATAAATTCGTGATTTTTATCGCGCGCTTCTGCAAATGCATTATTAAGCGAAAACTCTAATGATTTACTAAACATTTTAATACTCCTTTAATCTATACAAAAACGGGCTCACTTCCGTTTTCCCTTATTTATAACTGTAGGACAGTTCAAAAGAGTTTTCCTATCGGGGGGTAAAATTAATTGAAATATATCTTCAAAAATCAGTTGGTTGAAAAAAATATGTGCATTATCATTAAAATATGGTGATTTTATAATTCAGATTAACGTAACATAAGCGCTTCAGAGAAAAATAAAGCGTCTTTCAAATTTTTATAGTATCCTCGTAGATCGCTGTAAAGGATTACGGCTAAATACTATAGATAACGTAACAATAAACCTAAGGATGGGAAAGTTATGAAACTACAACACACAATACACGTACGTCGATTTCGTGATTTCGTCACAAATAGCCACTCTCAGTTACATAGTGTCATCGCCTCACAAGGTCGTAATAAAGCACTGAGAGCCTCTGAGTTTTGCTTTAACCCAGAGTTAATTGCGGCTATCGTCACAAGAAAGCCTAAAAATATTGAAAGAAGCCTAAGACAATATCTATCTAACGATGATATCCAAGCACCTTCCTTACCATTTGAACAGTATATTGATTTGAGCAACAACCCTATCATAGGGTCTGTGCTTGATGAGCCTGTAAAGCTCGCAATAAAATTGTGTGACACAGTTAACACTGAAATAACACAAAGCAATGGACCGACGAGATATGATGTTTTATACAGCCTTGCTGAAAACTGGGATGGTCTTATTAGGGATGCAAAATTAAAGGGTTATGTTCTACCCGACCTAAAAGAGACACTTCGATATGCCGCTAAACTGAAAGACAGCACAGCGCTTTATATTTTCATCAACGGCCTATCAGATGAAAATAGAGCTGTGATGGATAGAATGCTTGAAGAAAGCGCTAGAAAAAAACAAAGTGTTCCAACTTCTGCATCTGCTTAGACAAGAGATACAATTTACATAACACTACGTGCCGCGACTGTTTTTTCGCGGCATCCAGTATACAACGCGAGTCGTCACAATCATCAGACCATTGTGAGTAAGCAACAGATTCTGACTCCATTGATTAGCCTCCAACGTGAAAAATTAAAAGGGTGGCGGAGGCCCAGCAGGTTTGGGTTCTGACACTCCACTTACACTCTTAGGACTTACAGCACGTTTAGCCACTGGCACTGAACCTCTAGCAGCTTTAGGCATCGCTCCACGTTTACCGGTGGGTGCACCACGCACGCTCTTAGGTGCTGCTCCTCGCTTAGGTGCGTTGAATAAGCCAGGACCCGCTTTTGGAGCGGCAGCTGCTGCTTTAGGGTAATGTGTAGGTTGAGCTGCAGGTGCTTGACCAGGTGCATTAATAAGACCTGAGCATGTTTCAAGAAATGTTTTTAAATCATCTCGTGCAAAATCATCCTGACACTGAATTTTTAAATAATTAGCCTTTGATGTGTCATCCTGAATCGTTCCCACATTTTCAATTTCATCTTTAAAGGCATTTGCTAACGCACGTGCTAGATGACGATAGTGTTGCTGTTGTTGGCTTGCTATAGCAGTACAATCTAGGAATAAGGTTTTTTCTTCTACACGAACAATAGAAAAGTGAATACCCAATTGAGTGAGTGGCGCGCACGCTTTAAGAAGGTGTGATTTAGCCTGACCCAAACTGGCTGGTTCAGAAAGTGAAAACTTAGGTGATGCAGAAGCACCCGCACTACCTGACTTGTGTAGTTGATCAGCTATCTGTTGTTGTTGCTCTTTTTGAGCTCTTAAAGCTGCAGCATGACGTACCCTTTCCATTTTTAGGGCTGCCTCAGTCTGCGCCTTAAATCCCTGAAGATCGTCAGTCAGTTGTCTAACATGCTGCTGTTGAGCTGGTGAATCATTACGAACAGCAGGTGCCCCGGATTTTGCATTTAAAAAACTACGGTTTTCTTGAGCAAATATATCAACAGCTCTGAGAAGCTGCGGAATTTTTCCCTCATCTCTTCTTAACTTACCACTCTTAAGCAGGTTGTAAATTGCATCAGCCGCATTTTGGCCTGATTTATGCGCAGTCTCAGGCTTTAATGTGGTTTGTGATTCAATATGATCACGATAATGTTGTGCCAACCTTCGAGCGATCAGCTCGGAAGTTTTCGTCGCACCTTTAAAATTGCCGACAGTTGCGCTGGCTGCACGATATTTTTTATCTTGTTTTCTTCCAACAGCTTCACCCACACCCTCCTCAATCGCAAAGTCAGCAAAAGCACCCAAAAGACCGCCAACGCCAGGGATTTCACCAATCAAACCGCTAGCAACTTTCGCTGCAAATTTACCTGCTTTATCGCGCTTAGTGTCTTCACGTTTTATCATACCTGCAGCTAGTTGAATGGCACTGAATACTTTTGCTGATAATCGCTGCTCTATCGCATTATAAAAAACTTTTACGGTCAATGGGGTTTGTAAATCTTGTTGCTCAGCGAGACGCTGTCTTTTGGTAACATGAGCCTGATACATCTCATCCGTGCGACTCGCTGCAGCATCCTGTAATACCTGCACTTGGCCTAGTGAGGCAGCCAAACCTTCTTGTCGAAGGCTAATTTTACCAATTATTTCTTGTTCTAATTTATGCAACTCTTGTTGGCTTTGTTGTTGCTCAAGGAGCTTTTCAATTTCAGTTTCCCAGGGTGTACCTAATTCGGATCGCACTTGCCTCATCACTTTTGCCATTTGTTCTTCTGAAAGTTCTTCAGGAACTAATCTTTCTCTTTCTAAAACAGCATTAATCTTCTCTTGATATTTGCTCTGATGACCTCGTGATAATTGATCAAAGTAAGATTTTTGACTATCTAAAAATTGCGTCATTCCTATTTCACGTTCCTGCATTCTCTTCTCAAAAGCTGCCATTGCCTCCATCATTGCCGCACGTTGTGCTTGTATCTCATCAGCTGAAACTCCAGCAGCAGCACCAGAATCAGTCTGTGTTTGTTGTTGAGCCATCGCTGCTTGCACCGCTCTTTCAATCATAGAGTGGTAGTCAACTTCAGTCGGAGGAAGAGGAACAACAGCTGGCGATGCTGCAACTACTGCAGCATCAACTGTAACATCTTCTCGCCTACTTACAGTCGGGAAAACACGCACTGATCCAGAGGCAGTGCGTGATATAGCATGCGTCCATTGCGGCCTTTTTGAAACTGGCATAATTCCATCGGGGCATTCTTGAAGATGTGCTTGTAAGGTTCTTATAGCATCATTATTCCGAGCACGCTGCGCCTTTTTTATAGGTGTAATACCACCTACAGCCTTTGTAGCATTTGCACCTGCCTCTAGCAGTAAATCAAGAATAACATTTTGTTTTCTTTGACATGCAAGTAACAAAGGCGTAAGGCCATTTGGCATTTCTCTATCAATTTCAGCACCATGAAGTATTAATGTTTTTGCTATATCAGTGTGCCCACCTTCACAGGCAAAAATCAAAGCATCGTTACCATCTGGATCAGCCACATTTACTTCTGCACCAGCACTTAATAACTCTTCTACAATCTCTAAAAATCCCAGCTTGGCTGCAATCTGTAGCGCAGTCCATTCCTCATCATTACATGCATTCAACTCATTTGCTTGAATACTTGAATCAGCCAATAGCCTTTTTACTTCGGGTAAATTATTTTGCTCAACTGCATCATGAAGTTTCATGATATACCTCCTTTTCTATGTAAATTGTTTTCTACTATCCCATTGTAAGAGTTTGTAATTTTTCTTCTGCATTGGGATCACCTTGTGCTGCCGCATCTCTATACCAATGGATAGCTGCTTCTAAATCTTTGGGAACTCCATCGCCCGTTTCCAACATCACACCCAAATTATACTCAGCTCTCGCATGCCCAGAATTTTGGGCTGCATCTAACCATAAGTCATGTGCTTTCTGTTTATCTGCTGGAACACCTGTAGCATGATAGAAAAACGTAGCCATGTTAGTTTTGGCTCGATAATAACCTTGATCTGACGCTTTCTGATAACTGGCAAGTGCTTCTGGCATTTCTTCAGCAGCTTCATGTGCCAATCCTATTTCATAATCAGCTTGACCATCTGTGGTATTTTGCAAACCATTTTCTTCAATATCTCTTATCACTTCAAAAGCATCAGGTCGTGAACTTACAATAACTTGGCAACATTCATCAATGATTTTCCGAATACCCGCGGGTACTTGGTTAGTCATCAGATCACGATCCCCACTAGCAATCCTTCTCAAAATTTCAGCATCTGATACACCTTCAAAAGGAAGCTTGCCTGTAAATAATTCCCAAAGAATCACCCCCAAACTATAAACATCAGAAGCTTCCGTATAGCTCTGACCTCTTTCATGCATCTCAGGAGGCAACCACTGCAGTGCCTTACTACTTTCTCTTATCGTCATAACACTACTTGAATCTATGCGAGAAAGACCAAAATCAGAAATTTTTGCACGATGCGCTTCATCTAATAAAACATTGCCACTTTTGAAATCTCTATGTAACACACCTTGACTATGTAAATAAAACAAACCTCGTGATAAATCTAAGGCAACTTTGAAACGCTGCGCCCAAAGAATCCATTGATCGGGTTTTTTATGTAAAACTTCATACAATGAACCCGCAGGCATATATTCCATCACCAAACACATTCGTTTTTTCTCTATGCAAGCAACATAAAACTGAACAATATGCGGCGCACGCAAACGACTCATAATTTTAACTTCTCGAATAAATTCCTCACGATCTCGATCTGAAATCAAACCTTCAATACTTTTAATCGCTACTTCTTGCTCTTGCCAGCGCCCTGAATAAACGTGACCAAAAGTGCCTTCTGCGAGCTTTTCATCAAAATCAAGGTCGTAATAATTTACTGTTAAATGTGCAGGTATTAATTCTGCTCTCGCTGCAGCAGCTGCGCCTGCTCCCGCACCTGAAGATGCAGCACTTGTTCCAGCTCTGGATAACTCCGTCAATTTATCTTTCGAAGACTCTTCTTGTTGCTGCAACAAAGCAGCTCTTTCAGCTTCATCAAAATTAAGTCGCTGTGTTTGCAAATGCACTTGCTGATAGTGTGCTGAGATTTCATTTTTTTGCAATGCTAGGGCTTGTGTGTCTTTTTCATGTGCTGCTGCATTTTCACGACCATCTATCATACTTGCTGCAAGCGTACTGAGCTTTAAATTGTTAAGCGTGGTATGTAATTTTTGATTGATTTCAGTAAATACCTGCTGATGAGACCCATTTTGTAATAAATGACGAGACCAATCTCGACCTGAAAATTTCTCAAATAAACGAAGCGCTTCGCCAAACGCTTCGTGCAAACATTGTAAATTTTTTAAGTTCGCTTGAGTTGATAGATTTGTTTTTTGCGTATCTATATCATGGGCAATTGCAGCAAGTCGTCTAACCAGTAAAGCAGACTGTGCTGGATTTGCCTTTATATTAGGGAACAATGCTTCTGCATTTCGTTTTAATTGCTCAATCTGTTTAATTAAATCTTCTGGGCTCATTTTTATTTCCTTATTTTTGATTTTCCGTTTTAGTGGTTAGTAAAATAGATCAACGTCTCGCTGGTGGCGGCATTCTTCTTGCAGGATTTGCATAGCGAGATGAATCTAAATTCCCTTGCATACCGCGCTTAGGTTGTGTCGCTGCTTGTTTAGCAACGGCTGAAGCGAGATTTGCTTGGAATAAACCAGGGCCTCGTTTTGGTGCTGCGCCGCGCTTGGGTAGCATGCCGCTTTTCGGGCGCATGCCTGACTTTGGTCCGGCGCCGCGTTTTGCTACTGGCATACCTCTGCCTGCTGCGGGTTTGAATGATGCTAAATTACCGGCAACTTTTCCGCGCGCTGCCGCTTTGGGTCGCTGCGATGCAAAGTTACCGGCAACGCCCGCTTTTGCTTGTGGTTGTTTTGGTTCTGCTTGTTGTTGAACTTGCTGCTGTTGCTGTGTGGGTTCAGCATGGGTTTGACTGGCTCTTAATAAATCGACAATTTGTATTGCCGTTAAGCGTGATGCTGCATCTTGTGCCCAGCCTTGGCTAATCGCATCAATCATTGCCGCGGGTGTGTCTGATGGGATATCTTCACGATCACCTTTTGCAACCCATGTGCTAATTAATGCTGGGTTATGCGCATCTGCAAATGGTATTGCACGAGAAGCCAATTCCCATAAGACAATAGCATAGCTATACACATCAGAGGCAGGACTATAAATCGCTCTGCGTTCGAATAACTCAGGGGCCATCCACGCTAAGGTACCCTTCCCGCCTACTGTTGTTGTGAGTTTTGTTTCTGTTTTTACTTTGGATAAACCAAAGTCTGTTAACTTACAACGATACGCACCAGCTTGTTGATACAACAATACGTTCATACTCTTTAAATCACGATGTAAAATATCTTGCTGATGTAAGTATTCTAAACCGGCACCCACATCAATACCCATTTGTGTGCGCGCATCCCAAGTGAGCGGTTGATCACTATGCAACAAACCATACATCGAACCATCGGGCATATATTCCATCACTAAAGCAAAGTGTGGTGATTCAAAACAAAATCCATAAAACTGCACTATGTGTGGATTATGTAATTGCGACATCACCGTGGCTTCTGCATGTAGCTCCGCAACGCTATCTTCCGTTAATGATTGTTGTTTTAATTGCTTAATCGCTACTGTTGAATGCTGCCAAGTACCTTGATATACCGTCCCAAAGCCACCTTCGCCAAGCACATCTCCATAACTTAAGGCATCATGGGCAATCTCTTGCAAGCCTCTCGGTGGGATCGCTGCTGCTGCGGCCGCTGCGCTTCCATCACTCGAAGTAACACTATTTGCACTTGATGCTTGTTCAGCTTTTTTTATTTTTGCAATAATCGCAGGTAAACGATCTTTTTCTTGGAGTAGTCTTTTCTCTAGTTGGTCATACGTATCAAAATCATATTCTGCTACTTTGGGACCGACCGTCTGACAAAGCTCTCGTGCTGCTTGTATAAAACCCAGTGAGTCAGTAACCTGTTTATCATCAGGTAGCAAGGTTAGCACCTCTTCTGCCAGATGTATCAGATAATTTCGGTCTTTTTCTTGCATCCATTTTCGATCTTCAGGACCTTCGGTGTATTTAACACGCCAGTAGCCTTTTCGGGGTATATGACCATCTAAATCCACCTGATCACAATCAGTTTCTCGGACCCATTCAGCTTTCCCGTCTTTTGGAAATGCTCGACTGGGATCAGTACTTTTAGGTCCGTTGGACCTCCAACCTCTGTATCGGTCATTGGCCTGCCGGCCGGCCGTCCCATGTAGGGATTTCCTGGGCCAATACCGCTTTTGCGTCGAGTAGACACCCAGTGAGTGCGCCGAGGACCTATGCGACAATCGAAATGTTTCCTGTTTCATTTTTGATTACCTTTGGTCATTCCGCAGGACGCCATCAACAGTTAGTGACGTCGAGGAGAGGTTAAGTAAAATTTATTAATCCACGCCCAATCCAGATATCAGGGAGCGCTTGTGCCTCGGTCTGATCAACCCATTGTTGAATTAATTCTGGATGTGGCGAACAAGTCGCGGCATGTAGACTATGAGAAGCTACATTTGACCACCAAGTTGCCCAATGAATCAACCTAAGGTGTTCATACAATGTCGTAACAAGGGAGTTACAATACTTCAGTGCGCTATTAAAATTTTCAAAACGGGTCAAGGGCGCATAGTTATGCATGCAACCGGCCGTTTTGGAGATTTTAATCGTGTAATGATGATAGTTTAACTTCCGTAGTAGATATTGTATGAACGCCTTAGGTCGAAAGTAGCGTTGCTTCATCGCCGGATGAACGGCATGACTCGTCATTACTTGAAATCGATCAATATTTTTTGGGATACAAAAATTCATCGCTGCATACCGCGCTTGGGTTGTGCGGCTGCTTGTTTGGCAACAGCCGAAGCTAGATTTGCTTGAAACAGACCCGGACCAGTCTTGGGTGCAGCATCGCGCTTGGGAATCATCACGCTTTGCGGGCACATACCAGACTTCGGACTAAGGCCACGTTTTGGAATCATGCCGCTTTTCGGGCGCATGCCTATTTTTGGTCCTAATCCACGCTTTGCTACTGGCATACCTCTGCCTGCAGCGGGTTTGAATGATGCTAAATTACCAGCAACTTTTCCGTGCGCTACGGCCTTGGGTCTTTGCGATGCAAAATTGCCGGCGACACCAGCAGCTTTTGCTTGTGGTCGTTTTGCTTGTGATTGTTGTTGCACTTGCTGCTGTTGCTGTGTGGGTTCAGCATGGGTTTGACTGGCTCTTAATAAATCGACAATTTGTATTGCCGTTAAGCGTGCAGCGGCATCTTGTGCCCAGCCTTGGCTAATCGCATCAATCATTGCCGCGGGTGTGTCTGATGGGATATCTTCACGATCACCTTTTGCAACCCATGTGCTAATTAATGCTGGGTTATGCGCATCTGCAAATGGTATTGCACGAGAAGCCAATTCCCATAAGACAATAGCATAGCTATACACATCAGAGGCAGGACTATAAATCGCTCTGCGTTCGAATAACTCAGGGGCCATCCACGCTAAGGTACCCTTCCCGCCCATTGTTGTTGTGAGCTTGGTTTCGTTCTTTACTTTGGATAAACCAAAATCCGTTAACTTACATCGATACGCTCCACCTTGTTGATGCATCAACACATTCATACTCTTTAAATCACGATGTAAGATATCTTGTTGATGTAAGTATTCTAAACCGGCACCCACATCAATACCCATTTGTGTTCGTGCATCCCAAGTGAGCGGTTGATCACTGTGCAACAAACCATACATCGAACCATCTGGCATATATTCCATAACAATAGCAAAGTGTGGAGACTCAAAACAAAATCCATAAAACTGCACTATGTGTGGATTATGTAATTGGGACATCACGGTGGCTTCATCATGTAAATCTGCAACGCTGTCTTCTGTTAATTTTTGGTGTTTTAGTTTTTTAATCGCTACTGTGGCATGTTGCCATACACCTTGGTAAACAATACCAAAACCACCTTCTCCCAATTCTTTTCCATACGTCAAATCATCATGTGCAACTTTTTGTAAGCCTGTCTGCGGGATCGCTGCTGCTGCAGCAACCGCGGCGCCACCACTGGCAGTAGCACTACTTGCACTAGATCTTTTTGCTCTTACAATAATACCAGGCAAACGATCTTTTTCTTCTAGTAACCGCTTCTCTAATCGATCATAAGTCTCAAAATCATATTCGGCTATTTTTGGTCCAACAGTTTGACAGAGTTCACGTGCTGCTTGTATAAGTCCAAGTGAATCAGGAACTGTACTACCTATTGCTGGTAGTATTGCCGCCACCTCTTCTGCAAGTTGTATCAGATAATTCCGATCTTTTTCTTGCATCCACTCTCGGTCATTAGGACCTTCGGTATATTTGCCTCGATACATTCGTACAAGGGGCTCCATGCCACCCAAATCATCCTTAGTTAAATCAGATTCTGGAACATATGACATTTCACCATCCTCAGGAAACAGCCGAGAAGGATTTGAGAGATCACTACCCGATCCACGTTTTTCTTTATAATCTTCAACTGCAGGCGAAGCGGTAGAGTAAGAACCATCAGCCTCACGAAAATAAGATTGATATAAATCTTTATCCCCGGTGACATCCGTCCAACGCATGTGTTGGTCTACTCCGTAGTTTTGATATTTCACATTTGACTCCTTACTTCACAAATTTTTATACCTATTGGACTTGAAATCAAAGAGTATCGACTGCACAACGCGCTTCCTATTTCATAGCATCTGTGTGATACAACAAGCACTCTCACTACACTACATCTGACGTAAAACCCTATAGTCTGAAGATAAAAAACATTTTTTTCTCAACCCCATCCACCACCCCAGGCAGCTGCTGCACCGGCATTCCAAGCTTCGACCCCTGCTTGCCATTGCTGAGCAGCGGCATTAGGATCAAAACCACCTTGGTTATGATTATTAAAGAATCCAGGATTACCACCATTTCCAAATCCACCACCACTCATATCTCCACCATGAAATACGGCAGTAGGCGCTGGATCAAAAGCAGCTGCAGCTGCGCCAGTATCATGGTATGGCACTTGATGTGTATCAGCAGACAATGCAGCGTCATTAAATAAAGCAGGTGAACCCGTACCATGGTACATTGACGCATCAGCAACCATTGTCGTTGACTCTGCCCCAGCTCCACCATCAGCTACTGCTGAAAAAGCAGCTGCATCACTAGACACAGACTCCATTCCAGCACCACCAGCAGCAGAATAATCAAACGTAGCACCTTCAGCTGCCATGGAATCGTCTGGCACACCATTTTCATCAGCAGCAAAAGTATGATCTTCAGCTACATCTTCATCACCTACTTCAACTTGACTCTCTTCACCTTCACTTACTTCGCTTTCTTCATCCTCCTCCTCAAAAGAATCCATACTTTCTTCACTTTCACTACTAGATCTTTTTTTCTTTTTTCCCTTCCCTTTCTCTTTTGCTTTATTTGCACCAGTAACAACAGATCGAGCGGTGCTATAATTAGCACGCTGAGTTGATGGATTCTGTGTACCCAAACCAGGCGAGCTATCCACCGGCAAAGTGTCTGAAACTTCACCTTCTTTACCAGAATTCTTTTTGATTAAGCAAACACAAGCGCAGATACAAATTAAGAGTACAGCAGGCCCTGCAGCACCTATTGCATAAGCTAACCAGCTTGGTATTTCTCTACCATTCGAGCTATTAGCAGCATTAATTTTAGATCCAGTTGTAGGAAAAAAGCTAGTTGTTGCAGCATTAGATTCAGTTACAGAAGCAGTGCCGGTTGTTGCAGCATTAGTCAGACTTACTGAATTATTTAAATAAAAATTGTAATATAATGAATAAATTTCAGCATCACTCAAACTCCGATTATAAAAGCGCAAATTATCAATACATCCATTAAATCTCTCAGTAACAAAACCTATACTGTGAGTAATCGATCCAATTGTGATATTTTGATTACCTTGATTAATTGACATTGAATACGATTCAGCATTCGATAAAAAACCATTTACAAAAACAGCCAGTCGTGAATTGTCATAAGTAGCTGTAACATAAGTCCATATATTCACTGGGATACCACCATTACTACGTACTTCACCTGGGAGTCCCAGATTATTTACTCCGATTTGAGCTGCAGAATAATATTTAAAGTTATAGCTACGAAGAGGAATAAAATCATCCCATTTTGCTAAAATTGCTTGAGCTCCAGCATTCGTTCTCAACTTTATCCATGCACCAATTGTAAAACCCGATACTGCATTAAAATCATTTGAGTGTGGCACTCGAATATAACCATTACCTGCCCCATCAAAATCAAAAGCCGTGTTAACTTCACCGTCAAAACCTGTTGCAGGAGTAACACCACTCAAAGCAATACCATGATTAGCTCGACCTGAAAAATCTGCTGCGCTACCCGAATCCATCGGCATATCCAAAACCAAGCCATTACGTATATCAATAGGTCCTGGGCTACCTGTTGAAAGCATCATTCCAGTTGTTGCCGTACTACCTGAAGTGCCTGCAGCATTTGTGGTCGCTGTAGATAAACCTATCGCTGCTGTGCTACCTGAAGTAGCTGCTAAGTTTGTTGTTGCTGTAGATGACATTGCTGTCGTACTTGTGACATTTGAACAGGGATATAAAGGAGCTGGATCTGCCGTTAAATTATTATAAAAATTATAAAGCTCGAGCACCTGCGTACCTGATATGCTCGTATTATAGAAACGCACATTATCCATCAGACCAGAAAAACGTTCTAAAACACTTCCTCCCTGAACAAATGCGCCCAGGTAAAGATCTAAGTTATTAAGATTCACCGTAGGCAGCATTGAAGCTGATCCAACTGGCATGCCATTCAGATATAAATTAGAACTACCGCTATCGTGTGTAGCAACAATATGTGACCATGAATTTACTGGAAGGTTGTTCGCTGTTACAAAATTTACCCCTGGGTTATTAATTTCCAAACGAAACCGGTTACCTATCATTTTAAGCATATAACTTTGTTGCCCCATAAGATCGTTTCGTTTCGAAAAAAAGGCATGTGCTCCAGAGACTGTTGTCGGATTTACCCAAGCACTCATGGTAAAACCGTTGCTACCACTAAAATCATTCGAATTTGGAATGCGAACAAACGTACTGAGTGCATCATCAAACCTTAAGGCTGTATTGGCTTGTCCATAAACACCGGTTGCATTGGCAATATTTGGAGAAAGCTCTCCAACATTACCGAGACCAGATACATCACATACATCCCCATTCATTGGCATATCTAACACCAAACCATTTCGCACATCTGCAGCTTGCACTTTTATATTCCCTAGCAACTGTGATAGTGCCTGCATCATAAATGCAAATTTAAACAATCTTATTACTGTATCCATTTTATTCCCTTATTTTTTTGGTTAACATTTTTCAGGATTTATTTATTGCTTGCACCTAATTTTTCTAGTTCTGTTGCTTGTTTAATGATTCACTCAACTCGTTTTTAATTACCATCCCTCCCCTGACTCTGGCCAAGATTCTTCATATTCCCCTGAATAAGAATCATCTTCAGCAGGAGGAGGAGGGAGGAAAAGAGCCGTTAAATGCGCAGGGGTTGTAGATTCATACGTAGCAGCCAAATCAGCTTCGAGGTTAGAGTTAGCTGGACTCTCAATACCCTGTGATAAAATTTCAGGTTTAACTGAAAAATTATGTTTCGGTCTGCCCAATCCTGTAGCTTGCTTAGCAACTACAGAAGCAAGGTTTGCTTGGAATAGACCTGGACCTCGTTTTGGTGCTGCGCCGCGTTTGGGTAGCATGCCGCTTTTTGGGCGCACACCTGATTTTGGAGCGGCGCCGCGTTTTGCTACTGGCATGCCTTTACCTGCTGCGGGTTTGAATGATGCTAAATTACCGGCAACTTTTCCGCGCGCTGCGGCCTTGGGTCGCTGCGATGCAAGGTTACCGGCAACACCGCCAGCTTTTGCTTGTGGTTGTTTTGGTTCTGTTTGTTGTTGAACTTGCTGCTGTTGCTGTGCGGGTTCAGCATGGGTTTGACTGGCTCTTAATAGATCGACAATTTGTATTGCCGTTAAGCGTGATGCTGCATCTTGTGCCCAGCCTTGGCTAATCGCATCAATCATTGCCGCGGGTGTGTCTGATGGGATATCTTCACGTTCACCTTCTCTTACCCATGTGCCTATCAGTGCAGGATCATGTGCATCTGAAAATGGCGTTGCTCTTGATGCTAATTCCCATAACACCACAGCATAACTGTAAACATCGGAGGCTTTCGCATACACTGCACGTCGACCGAATAATTCTGGTGCCATCCACGCTAAGGTACCCTTCCCGCCTACTGTTGTTGTGAGTTTTGTTTCTGTTTTTACTTTGGATAAACCAAAGTCTGTTAACTTACAACGATACGCACCAGCTTGTTGATACAACAACACGTTCATACTCTTTAAATCACGATGTAAAATATCTTGTTGATGCAAGTATTCTAAACCGGCACCCACATCAATACCCATTTGTGTACGCGCATCCCAAGTCAGCGGATGGTCACTGTGTAACAAACCATACATCGAACCATCGGGCATATATTCCATCACCAAAGCAAAGTGTGGTGACTCAAAACAAAATCCATAAAACTGCACTATGTGTGGATTATGTAATTGCGACATCACCGTGGCTTCTGCATGTAGCTCCGCAACGCTATCTTCTGTTAATGATTGTTGTTTTAATTGCTTAATCGCTACTGTTGAATGCTGCCAAGTACCTTGATACACCGTCCCAAAGCCACCCTCTCCCAAAACATCACCGTAGTTTAATGCATCGTGGGCAATTTCTTGTAAGCCGGTCTGCGGGATCGCTGCTGCTGCAGCCGCTGCGCCGCCACTGGAAGTAGCACTACTAGCACTCGATCCTTGTGACGCTGCTATCAAATCTTTGATAGACCGTTGATGTGATTCCAAATCTCGCATGACTTTCTCTAAATCTGTTTGTGTATATTCAGCTAAGTTTGATAGTTTGCTCAGGTAAGTTTGCATTTGCGAAATATAAGACGTATCAGCATTTGCTTGCGCGGCATATATCTCTAACTGGGCTTCAACTTTTCCAGCCAGTAGCGTTGCAGCATGAATTTCGCTTGCACTAGGTTTTGGTAGTGCAGCAGATTTTGCTTGTGCAATAATTCCAGGTAATCTTTCTTTGGCATCAAGCAGCTGTTTTTCAATACGCTCATAAGTAGCAAAATCATAAGTCGCTACTTGGGCTGCTAGCGTTCGAACGCGCTCTCTCGTAGTAGAAATCAAGTTGCTGGGATCATTGAGCGAGGCATCAGAGGGCAACAAGGCTTCAGCTTTCTTAGCAAGTCGCGTTAAATAATTCCGATCCCTCTCTTGCATCCATGCACGGTCTAGTGGCCCTTCGGTGTATTTGACGCGCATGTAGTCTGCTCTAGGCTTACATCCTAAATCCAACGGGTCACAATCAGTTTCTCGGAACCATTCGTAAGTGCCGTCCCCTGGAAATTTCCGATCGGGTGTTATCTCGTAGTCTATGTGCGAGGGCAAATCACCGCATCTCGAGTTTTTGTACGTCGACAGCGCCTCCAAACAAAGAGCGGGGGTGGGTGGTGCAGGGAACTGATATAAAGCCGTTTTGCTGAGTCCGTAAGTTTTCTGTTTCATTTTTGATCGCCTGTGGTATTTTCACCCCGACAGTCACCAACAGACAGCGACGCAGGAGAGAAGGTTAAGTTAAGTGTATTAATCCACGGCCAATCCAGATATCAGGCGGCCCATGTGCCATCGTTTGATTTACCCATTTTTGAATTAATTCTGGATGCCGCGAACAAGTCGGCGTTGTTGATCTAGCTGTCATTGCGAGCCGAAGGCGAAGCAATCCCCTTGTATGCATTGGAGATTGCTTCGCCTTCGGCTCGCAATGACGTGTTGGATACAACTTTACCGGATGAGCGGCATCACTGCGCATCGCTTGGACTCGATCCAAGGCTCGCCGACAGGACCTGGTGTGTATGGTCGGCTTTGCTTGGGTTTTATTTTGTGGGGTTCGCGCCACCACAAATTCCACACCGAGAAAGTGAAATCCTTGCTTGAGTTGTCCCATGCGGGTTTTGTGGGGGGACACTTGTAGTTTTAAATCTTTTAGAATCGTAAACAAACGTTTTTTTGCCTTGCTACAAAAGGATTCATTTTTAAAAGCTTTATCTAAAGCACTTAAATATAGGGGGTGTCTGCTGCGATGCGGAATGCCTTGCGCTGGCCAAAAGACTTGTCCGTCTTTGTCACTAGTCCATCGTTTTGTTTTTCTCGTATTGAGATGCATTTTCGGGTCCATTCGAAAATCTAGCGTATCTGCTTGGCTTTTTAACAAGGATCTTAATAAATAGCAAATAGTGCTGCGTGTTTTTAGTGAGATCCTAAGCTGTATGCGTGTTAGGGCAAAAATATTTAGATACCGCGGATAAACCGCGGTACGTGGGTAGCGCGTAGAGCATCAGAATTCAAAGTTTTTAATTTATCAACACAACGGCACCTATTTTAAATAATTTTAATCGTATCGTTCTGCAATAAGATTTTTTAAATTGTGTGCCTGTCAGTGAAATACGTTGTAAGGCTGATATTAAAATGTAAGCGATACTCGATAGTAACAGGCGGATTAAACTACATATTTTTAATCATTGCATCACCAAACCCAGAACAGCTTACCTCCGTCGCATTACCATCCATTAGACGTTTGAAGTCATAGGTAACAGTGCCTGCTTTAATCGTATCACCCATCGCTTTAATCACTATATCAGCCGCTTCAGTCCATCGCATATGACGTAACATCATTTCAGCAGAAAGAATTAAAGAACCTGGATTTACTTTGTCTTGGCCCGCGTATTTTGGCGCAGTACCATGCGTCGCTTCAAACATAGCAACTTCATCACTCAAGTTTGCACCCGGCGCAATACCGATTCCACCTACTTGTGCTGCAAGTGCATCTGAAATGTAATCACCATTTAAATTTAGCGTTGCGATCACGCTATATTCAGATGGCCTTAATAAGATCTGCTGTAAAAAAGCATCAGCCAGTACATCTTTGAGCACGATTTCTTTACCCGTATTTGGATTTTTAAAATGGTGCCAGGGTCCACCATCTAATGGCTGAGCGCCAAAATGTTCACGCGCCGTTTCATAACCCCACTCTCTAAAACCACCTTCAGTAAACTTCATAATATTACCTTTTTGGACAAAGGTAACAGAGTCTCTATCATTATCTATCGCATATTGAATCGCACGTTTGACCAAACGCGTCGTTCCTTCTTTTGAAACGGGCTTCACACCAATCGCGCTCGTATCCGGAAAACGAATTTTTGTAACATTCATTTCATTTTGTAAAAAATCAATCATTTTTTTTGCATCGTTACTCTGTGCTTCCCATTCAATCCCAGCATAAATGTCTTCAGAATTTTCACGAAAAATCACCATATCAACACGCTCTGGATTTTTAACGGGACTCGGTGTGCCATCAAAATAACGCACAGGACGCAAACAAACATACAAATCCATTTTCTGCCTTAACGCTACATTGAGTGAACGAATACCACCTCCGATGGGCGTTGTTAGTGGACCTTTAATTGAAACAACATAAGCTTGTAGTGCTTCTAGTGTTTCAGCAGGCAACCACTCATCTTTGCCATACACTTTTGTCGATTTCTCACCCGCATAAACTTCCATCCAGGCAATTTTTCGTTTGCCGCCATAGGCTTTTTCAACCGCAGCATCAATGACTTTTTTCATCACTGGAGTAATATCCACACCAATCCCATCTCCTTCGATAAAAGGAATAATAGGCGCATCAGGAACCTTTAAAGAAAAATCTTTATTAACTGTGATTTTTTCACCCATAGATGGAACTTTGATATGTTGATACGGCATAAAACTACTCCTAAAAATGTATACGATTATATTAGCAAAAAAAACTAAGGTTTGTTGATAAACATGGCATCACCATAACTGTAAAATCGATATTTTTCTGCGATCGCTTCTTGATAGGCTTTTCTTACGAAATCGTACCCCCCAAACGCACTGATCAACATCAACAAAGTGGATTTTGGTAAATGGAAATTGGTGATCAGTGCATCAACACACTGAAAATCATAACCTGGCCGAATAAATAAATCTGTTTCACCATCAAATGCATGGATATCACCACTGGCTGCGGCGGTTTCTAAGCAACGCAGACTGGTTGTTCCCACTGCAATCACACGACCACCCTGCTCTCTACACTTTGCCACCTTACGGCACACTTCTTCTGACACGGTCATCATTTCACTATGCATTTCGTGATCATCCAAGCGCTCAACTCTCAACGGCTGAAAAGTTCCTGCGCCCACATGCAAAGTCACCTCAGCGATATCCACACCTTTAGCTTTGATCGCATCCAGCAAGTCATCATCAAAATGTAATCCCGCCGTGGGCGCTGCAACCGCGCCTTGTTTTTCGGCATAGACGGTCTGATAACGCGCAAGATCATCATCATTGGGTTGGCGATCAATATAAGGTGGGAGTGGAATCTGACCATAGATATCTAATAATTCAAACACAGTTTGAGCCCCTTCAAACTGCAATTCAAATAAATCGCCACTGCGCTCTATCACTTTTGCATCAATCGCATCAGAAAATTTAATCCGACTACCTACGCCTGGCGACTTACTTGCTTTAATTTGTGCGAGTGCTGTATGGTTAGAAAGAACACGCTCAATGAGACACTCTATTTTTCCACCTGAATGCTTATTACCATACAATCGTGCTGGAATAACGCGAGTGTCATTAACAACAAGTAAATCACCCTTATTCAGCTGGTCTACTATTGTATGAAAAGAATCATGCAGTATAGACTGCGTGCCAACATCCAGACATAACATGCGACTTGAACGCCGTTCTGGCAGTGGATACTTGGCAATCAAAGCTTCAGGAAGCTCATAATCAAAATCGGTAACGGTGTCGTAGCTCATTCGTGGTATCTCATGTACAGTTCTTAGGTTGATGATGACGGATGGAGCACATTTTGATTGTGTGTCGTTAAAAAGTAAATAGTTGTATACAATATACTTACTTAAAGAAAGGACTCCACATGACCAAACGTATTCGCCACACAGGAAAGCTGATGCACCAAAGCTTCAGCGTCATCCGGCAACATAAAAAGCTATTCCTTTTCCCTCTCCTAAGTACGCTAATCGTTATCTTGGTGCTCACTGCCATTGTCACCCCTTTGACGCAACGCGAACAGGCTGTTGAGCTAATGAATAAAGGTCACCTGCATCGTGTTTTCTGGTTTTATGTCATCTTGTTAATTTTTATTTTTATCATGCATCAAATTATTTTTTATTTTAACTCGGCGATGACATATTGCATACTACAATACTTTAATGAAAAAAATCCTTCTCTCAAAGAAGGATTTAAGAATGCGAACAATTCTTTTTTTCATTTCTTTTTATGGAATTTATTTGCTGCTACAACTGGAATTTTCTTTAATTTATTTCAAAGGCATTTACGCCAATATCGTTTTTATAAAAATTTATTTCGCGGATTGCGATGGAGCATCGCCACCTATATGGCTATTCCCGTTATCCTTATAAAAAACACAACCCCACTAAACACGATCAAATGCTCTCGTGACTTAATTCAACAAACCTGGGGGACGCAACTGCGCGCGAACTTCGGCTTTATTGGCATTATCGTTCTAACACGAATTGTTGCCATCATTCCTTTGATCATTGCGCTTGCTCTCGGGGGTAAAACCAACATTATCATTGCTGCATTTATTGCAGTCGGTATCAATCTAATCGCCGGCATGATTAACTCTTCCACACGCACTATACTTTGCAGCGCTTTATATTTCTTTGCTGCTGAAAAAAGAGTTGCGCCAGGATTTAGCGAAAAGTTACTTAAGCAGGCTTTTCGCGTAATTCACAACCCAATGGGTTAATCTCCCTTACAAGCACCACAATCTTTTTTAGTGCAGCCCTCGAAACAACCAAACCAACAACTCGCTTTGCACCAATTTACAAACTGAACAGATTCATCAGCTTTGCACGCTTGCACTAATGCCGCAAAATCACTTTTATCATTTTTATGAACTGAAACCAGTTTATCTAAATTTGCCTGATTATTAAGATCTATAAATCTGATATCAGCTTTTTTCAACGCCTTAGTTAGCTCAACTTTACATGCTAGTGACAAGTCCTTAGGCAGGTCTGTTGCGCTGACTACAGTCACACTTAAACTCATAAACAAGGCAACACAAAATAAGGTAAAAGCTTTCATATGCGCTCTCCCGATAATCTTTAATATCTAATAATATAGCGCGTGATGTCTATCTTGCTGGAATTATTGGAAATAATAGGATTTCGCTAACTTACAATCCTATGACTTGATCATAGGATCCATTTTATTCACTACCTGTATCAACGGGATGATGCAAAGAAAGAGGGATTTGTAAATTTGTATAACACTTCGATGAAAAATTTCTTTTACCATCCATGGCGCAAGTATTTCTTTCGAGGATAGCCCAGTCCCGACATCCTTGTCGGGACGACGAGGAAACACGGAGAGAGAGGGATTACAGCGCACTTCCCTGTGCGCTGCCCTTCGGGCTCATCATTGCTTCGCAATGATTCATGCGGATTTGCTCCTGCAAATCCTGCGAACCCAACTGTATGATCACGAGGGTTCTCATCCCTATCTTCTAAGTAAATAATTTAGTTTGGATATTTTTTAAGCTTGGAAAGACTGTGCTACGGAGAGAGAGGGATTCGAACCCTCGTGGGGTCGGTTTGACCCCCATCCGATTTCGAGTCGGCGCCGTTATGACCACTTCGGTACCTCTCCGCTAAACTCAATTAGAAATCAGGCAACAGCTACACCCAACTTTTCTGCAATAATTTGATAAGAACCAACAACGTTACCTAAATCCTTACGGAAACGATCTTTATCAAGCGGCTCATGTGTTACCTTATCCCAAATACGACAAGAGTCTGGGCTAATCTCATCACCTAGGTAAATTTTACCATCGGAACCAACACCAAATTCAAATTTTGCATCTACCATTAACAAACCAACATCAGAAAATAATTTCGACAGCACTGTGTTAATCTCAAGCGTAAGAGCTTTCATACGCTGCAATTGCTCAGTGGTGGCCCAAGCAAAACTAACAGCATGGTTTTCATTGATAAGTGGGTCATGTAATTCATCATTTTTTAAAAACAATTCATATAGTGGTGGATCAAGCTGCATACCCGATGTCACACCAAGGCGACGACACAAGCTACCCGCGGCAACATTTCTAACAACACTTTCTAGAGGAATCATCTTCAAACGACGCACAACTTCTTCAGTTGGCGATAAAGTCTCTACATGGTGCGTCGGTATGCCCGCCTCTTCTAAGACCTGCATAATGTGTGCATTAATTTGGTTATTCACTTCTCCCTTTTTAGAAAGCGCTTCCTTCTTAATCCCATCAAATGCAGTGGTATCGTCACGAAACTCAGCGATCAACAAATCTTTTTGATCAGTTGTAAAGAGTGATTTTGCTTTTCCACTGTAAAGTAATTCTGCTTTTTTAACTGTCATTTCATTTATTCCTCTAGGCTAAGTTTTTCTTAATATCAGTTAAAATACGTTCTGCAATATCAACATTAGCGGGTTTGTCGTTTTGCTTCAAAATGCTGAGCGATGATTTTTTTCCATCTCGCTTAAGCACCAAGCGATAAATTGGCGTTGACTGTGTTATTTTATGGCCGGTTTCCCCAGTGTCTAAAACGTAATAAGTCCCCATTCCCTTATCTTGATCTAATACTTGATAATGTGCTTTTTGCAATGCTCGCCCAACCATTGGCCATGCGTTTTTCGAATTGGTAGAGAGTACCAAACGCTTCGAACGTTTACTCAAGCGTGCGAAGACTCTTTTTTTGTCCTGAACATTTTTTCCTTTTGCAACATGACGATACTGCGAAACCCGACTACCAGGGGGAATAAGCGACATCGGTGCATTTTCAGTCTGACGAGACAACGCAGGTACTCGGTAATAAGCTTTTTGCATCGGCCGCGTTACACCTGCCGGCACTACAATCGGACGCACTGACTGAGACTGCTTGATGTAGTCATCAGAATGCATACCAGGCCCTTTTCCTGAACAAGCAGAGAAAAGAAATGCCAAAATTATAATAGGGAAAAATTTAATGAAACGCATCGTAATACTCCTAAAATATGTAAAAAATTAGCACTGTAAATTCGCTTCCTTCATAGCACCTTGCAAGTCAGCATGAAACTTCGGATCCAAGGGTGTCAAAGGTAAACGAATACCGTGCGGGATTAAGCCCATTTCAGCGAGCATCCATTTAGCTGGAATAGGGTTAGATTCCACATATAAATTTTGATTTAAAACATCCAGCAAGGCATTTAGTTTTTCTGCCTCCTGACGATTTCCTGCAAGCGCTGCTGCAGCCATATCATGGACTAACTTTGGCGCAACATTAGCAGCGACAGAAATAACTCCTTTGCCGCCCAACAACATAAACTCCATCGAGCTAGGATCTTCACCACTCAAAAAGTCCATCTGACAATCCATTTTGAGAAGCTGCTTCAAACGATCAAGATCACCCGTCGCTTCTTTTAGCGCAACAATATTAGAAAAATGACCCAAACGCTCAACCGTTTCTGGTAACAAATCACAAGCCGTACGTGAAGGTACATTATATAAAATCTGAGGGATCGGAACGGCATCAGCAACTGCTTTGTAATGCTGATACAGGCCCTCTTGAGTTGGCTTGTTATAGTATGGCGTAACCAGCAAGGCAGCATCAGCACCCAATTCCATCGCCTGTCGTGTCAGGTCAATCGCATGATTAGTTGCATTGGCACCTGTGCCAATAATGACAGGAATGCGTCCATTAACTTGACTTACAGCCTGTTCTATCAACTTCTTGCGCTCAGCTGGCTCGATCGTAGCTGACTCTCCCGTTGTACCCAGTACCACCAACCCATCAGTCTCATTTTGTATATGCCAATCAACCAGGCGTTCAAAGGCCTGATAATCGACCTCGCCTGTTTCTTTCATTGGGGTCACTATTGCGACCAAGCTACCATGAAACATACACTTTTCTCCCTGGGAATGAAGGGTAGATTCTATGCCAATCTACCCCCCCCTCACAACCTTCTGGGCGGGAATTGCTGTAAAGATCTATACTATTGGCTATGGAACACTTAGTTATCACAATACAAGCACCCCAACCTATTGATATCTGGCAAAAAATAACAAAAATGGCTAGCGATTTCGATTGCCATATCACGCACATTCAAGGACAGCGCATTGCTGGAGAAAATGCACTGACGGCATTGATCTGTGGAAATTGGAACACCATCGCCAAACTCGAAACAGAACTACAACAGCTCAAAACAAATGAAGATATTTTGGTGACGCTCAAACGCAGCGAACCGCTTGCAGATCAAATACAGCTCTTACCGTATATAGTCCAAGTCATTTCACTAGAACATATCAGCACGCTTTACCATATCTGTAAGTTTTTTAATGAAAACAGTATTGCGATTGAAAATTTACAATTTGATAATTACATATCGACCGCAACCAATGCAGAAATGTTTTCTTTAAATGTTTCACTGGGCATCCCCAGCATTACAAATATTGGTGAGTTGCGAGAACGCTTTATGATCTTTTGCGATGATTTAAATATCGACGGGATTATCGAACCGGAAAAACGCTAGCCTTTCTTTGCCTTTTCCCAAAGGTCTAATAAGGCATCAAAAGACATCTCATGCAGGGGCTTTTCCAGCGTCTTAGATTGCTGCTCAACCCGTCGAAAACGCGTGATAAATTTATCATTCGCATGGCGTAGTGCTAGCTCAGGATCTACATTAATATGCCGCCCTATGTTAACGGCAGTAAACAAAATATCGCCAAGCTCATCCATTAAAGCTGTCTGGTCCTCGCGATCGAGCTCAAGCTCAAATTCAGCGATCTCTTCTTTTAACTTATCAATAACCTGTCGAGGATCAGTCCAATCAAAACCCACCTGCTCCGTTTTATCTTGAATTTTTTTCGATCTCAGTAGTGCAGGCATGTTCTTTGGAATATCGTCCAACAAGCCCTGTGTAGTGCCTTCAGCAAGCTGTTTGGCATATTTTCGTTCCTGCCATCGCTGATGTGCCTCATCTGCTGAACTAAGCAACTCCGTCGGCTCCCGACGCTCCGCTTGTTTCCTAATCGCCACATCAATCACATCACTCAAATTAAATTCACCTTGACGTTCCGCCATCTCAGCATAGAGCAGTAAGTGAAAGCACAGATCAGCCAACTCATCCCGAATTTCTGAAAAATTGCCACTCTCCAAGGCCGCCAATAGTTCGTATGTTTCTTCTAATGTATAGGCTCCAATATCTTGAATAGATTTTTGTTTTATCCATTCACACCCTGCTTTATCATCCAATAATTCGCGGACGATAGCTTTGTATTTTTCGAAGTTAGGCATTAAACATGATCCTTTGCTTTACTTTTTTTATTTTTTCGTTATTTTCCATAAAATAATAAAGTATTTCAATATTACTTATTTAGGTATTATCGCACCTGGAAATTGAATCACTCGAGCCGTCATTTCAGATCCAAGCTCACCGGCACGCTTGGAATCCAAGCCCTGAATGCGTGCAGCCAGATAGGCACCATTAAATGAGTCTCCTGCAGCTGTGGCATCGACTACTTTTTCCAGAGGAGTAATTGGTACCCACTCTGTGAAATCTGGTGTCGAAAGGAAATACCCCTGCCCACCGCGTTTCACCACCACTTCGGGCACGCCAGCTTGATGTGCTCGTTCAGCAATCAGCTCAGGCGTATCTTCACCAAATAGGGCCTGCTCATCATCAAAAGAAAGCAAAGCAATATCCACCGTGGAAAGAAACCGGGCCATGACTTCGCGCGCTTCCTCAACAGAAGACCAAAGTCGCTCACGATAGTTGCTATCAAAACAGATCATTGTTTGTTTTTTCTGGGCAAGTTGCAGTGCAGCAAAAAACTGCTGACGACTCTTCTCATCCAAAATGGCAATAGAAATTCCAGAAAAATACAAGTAATCGAACTCAGATAACCGTTTGAGCAAATCAGCACCTTGTTCACTCTTGAACATATCTCGTGCTGCAGATTCACTGCGATAATAATAAAACTCTCTCTCTCCACTGCCATCAGTTCGAATAAAATAAAGTCCTGGCATCCGCCCTTTTAGTCGACGGACAAAATCGGCGTGAATGCCTTCATTTTGCCAAGCCTGCAACATGGCTTTACTGTAAGGATCATCACCTACTGCTGAAATATAATCTACTGTGAGCGTTTCAGAACCACTGGAACGCGCACAATACACTGCCACATTGTAGGTATCACCCGCGTATCCTATACGGCAATGTTGCTCATCTTGATGAGACATCTCAATCAAACATTCGCCAATTGCAGCGAATCGTTTCGGATGCGACATTCATTCTCTCCCTTTATTTATCTGGCCATCATAGCGAATATTTGTGCTTACTGATATGATCTCGACAACCAGGAGGCCCCCATGATTACTCAAATTATCCTATCAATCACCATCCCAATTATTGCTATTCTGTTACTGGCATTTTTCTTGCGTGAAAACATTCAAAAACTGCTAAAAGATCAGCAAAAAGAACAACAAGAACAACGCACACGCTTTGATGAGCATCAAATAAAAAGTCTCAAGCTGATTCAGGACAGCCTACAACAAGCCCTATCAGATATTCAAAAACAAGTCGGAACCTCACTCACCCAACATGCCGATGAAATCGGCAAGCGAATGGAGAAGCTCACCAAAGAAACACAAGATAGACTCAAAGCCATCAGCAGTGAAGTCGATAAGCGCCTTTCCGCAGGTTTTGAAAAAACAACGGCTACGTTCACTGATGTGGTCAAGCGCTTAACGGTTATCGATCAAGCCCAAAAGAAAATTACCGAATTATCCAGTAGCGTAATGAACTTGCAAGACGTCCTCAACGATAAACGTTCGCGTGGTGCTTTTGGCGAAGTACAACTCAGCGGACTCATTCACAACACCATCCCTGAATCGCATTTTTCTATGCAACATACCCTATCGAATGGAAAACGCGCTGACTGTTTATTGTTTCTACCAGAACCGACAGGCAATATTGCGATCGATGCTAAATTCCCCCTAGAAACTTATCGTCAACTCACTAAATCATCACTCTCTGAAATAGAACGACGCCCGCTTGAACAACAATTTAGAACGGACATCAAAAAACATATTCAAGACATTGCAGAAAAATACATTATCCCAGGTGAAACCTCAGATGGTGCTGTTATGTTTATTCCCGCAGAATCTATTTTTGCTGAGATTCATGCGAATTATCCAGAACTTGTTGACACGGCACTACGCTCACGCGTATGGCTGGTATCACCAACAACCATGATGGCAATCTTAACGACAGCGCGTGCTGTTCTGAAGGATGAAGCCACACGTAAACAAGTCCATATCATTCAAGAACACTTGGTCGCACTCAACAAAGACTTCGATCGTTTCCAAAAACGCATGGATAATTTGGCTAGACATATCGATCAAGCTCATCAGGATGTCGAACAAGTCCATAAATCTTCACAAAAAATTAGCTCACGCTTCCAGAAAATTGAAAAGGTAGAGCTGGGGGATGAATCAGCTATTGCAATTTTAGAATCGTCTGATAAATGAAAAACCCCGGGGCAAACCACGGGAAATAAGGCACTCAACTAACAGCTGCGCACCTATTTTCTTTTTGCTGAACATGTATGGACACCTTCTTTAGATCACTCAGTTCGAATAAGGTAGATATTCAGGCTTCCAAAATAGTGCATCAATTTTATCTTTTAAATTCAAAAAATTATCAACACCAGCAACATCTTCACTCCTGGCTTGCTCAGCAACTGCCAAGGCAATTTTTTTGCTAACCTCACGAACCACATCAAAGTCTGGCAACACAGGCGCATGAGGGTCTTTTAAGGCTGGCGAAGATTCACTGAGTGTACGTGCAGCAGCTTCGATCATTTTATCCGTCACACGTGTTGCTTTTACGGCAATCACACCCAAACCTAATCCAGGAAAAACAAAGGCATTATTACATTGAGAAATTCGCAAATGTTTTCCTTTGTACTTTACTGGATCATATGGACTTCCTGTTGCAATAATCGCCCTACCTTTTGACCAAGCTACAATATCTTTGGGATCTGCTTCAGCTTTTGAAGTTGGATTTGAGAGTGGAAAAATAACCGGACGAGTGACATGTTTAGACATCGCTTTCACAATATTTTTGTTGAAAGCACCATGTACCGTTGAACAGCCAATTAATATGGTAGGACGAAGATTATTAATAACTTCTAACAAACTAATTTCAGATCGGTTTTTAACAGACCATTTTGCAATTTGTTCTTTACTTTTTTGATATGGTTGCTGAAATGATAAAACAGAATCAAGTTCACTCATGATCAAACCAGGACGATCAATAAGCCATATTCGATCCTGCGCTTCTTTTTCTGAAATTCCATCTTGCACCATCGCACGACAAATTTGATCAGCAATACCTACCCCAGCTGTTCCTGCTCCAAAAAATACAATTTGTTGCTGCGAAAGTTTTTCGCGTTTTGCAGCTACTGCCGACATAACACAAGCAAGTGCGGTTGCACCGGTACCTTGCATATCATCATTGAAAGTACACATTTCGTCACGGTAACGGTTTAGATTTTTGCGTGCATTGTCGCGACCAAAATCTTCCCAATGCAAAAAGACATTAGGAAATTCTTGACGAATATGCTCTACAACCAAACCAATAAAATCATCATAGTCTGTTTCATCTATGCGTTTATGACGCCATCCTAAATACAAGGGATCGTTTAATAAAGTCTCGTTATTAGTACCAACATCCAATTGTATCGGTAAAACACGTCTTGGGTTTACGCCACCACATAAGGTATAAACCATCAATTTACCAATACAAATGTCCATACTTCCGACACCCCAATCTCCTATGCCTAGCACACCCTCACCATCAGTCAATAAAATTAAATCAATATCTTCAATAAGGCGGTTTTTTAAGATTTCGGCGATTTTATTGCGATTTGGATATGATAAATAAAGTCCCTGCGGCTGGTTAAATTGATAACTGAACTCTTTTACAGCGTCTCCAATCGTGGGTGTATAAATAATCGGAAGCATTTCTTCAAGATGCTCTGTCGCTAAACGATAAAACAAAGTTTCGTTTGTTTGTTTGAGATTATTCAAAAAAATATTTTTAGTAATAGGCGAGGACCTGTCTTCAAACTGTTTGTAAAAACGTTTTAACTGCTGATCAAATGTGATCACACTTTCTGGAAGCTTTCCTTCAAGCCCAAAATTCTCTCTTTCTTCTTTTGAAAAACAAGAACCTTTATTGAGTTCACGCGACATCAGTAAATCCTTACCTCTAAGAGATGTTTTTATCTCTATCACCTTACCCATTTCATTTCTTATTTCTTCAAAAGTTTTCATTTTCTTCCCTTTATAGTTGAAAATATGCCTTCATTAATCCAAGTTTGTAATGTTCCAGCGACCCACTCTACTGCTTTTTCTTCGTCAAAATAAGTCAACATTACCTCACAAAGGTCTGAAAATATTTCACCATTAGCAATAGCATTGAACATCGCCTCCTGCTCAACAGTTAACATACGGAAATAGGCTTCATTATTGTATCGCCATATAACTGTGGACATGGAATCTTCTAGCAAGCTTAAAGAAACAGAATCCTCGTTCGCATAAGCCAGCCAACAATCAACAACATTGTATTGAGATCGCAAGACTTGCAAAGACGGATGTAAAGTAAACTGTAAATCGCACCATTCCTCTGGTGAAATTTTTTCGAGCATTTTCAGGTCCAAAACAGGGGCATCTTTGGAAAACAAACAAAGTAGCATTTTCAATTCAAATTCTGCCAATGCTATCCAAGCGGAATCAACTTTCTTCTCGTCTAAAAATTGTGGAAATGCGAAACCAACTTCTCGTATGCTATAACTCGTAGATGGATAAGCATTTAAATAATCACTAACAAGCGCATCAAAACTATCATCCCCAATATAATGACATAAACACTCATAATCGCCTTTTAATGACTCTAATAATCTAAGGTAATAATCATTATGATAAACCTGAAGTCGATCTTCAGCTGTCATTTTTTTTGGAGCAACTACGATATCTACTATTCCTTGATCTTTTCCAGTCAGAGAATCTTGGAGGCCTTTTTGTATCTCTTTGAGTGTTTTCATACGTCATTCTTTTCTGTAGCACGATATATTTCTTTTGCCTGATTTAATTCTAATAACAACCCCTCAATCGGCGGCACATTATCATCCCGTTCAATCAAAGTTGAAACGGAACCAAAACGTTTCAGCGAAGCAGCATACAACTTCCAAACATCATCAACAATAGCGTTATCGTGCGTATCAATAATATGTGTATCACAATGATCATGTCCTGCCATATGGAATTGTTGAACACGCTCCACAGGAAGACCATTGACAAAATCAAGCGCGGAAAAGCCATGATTAAAAGCATTAACGTATGCATTATTCACGTCGAATAACAGCAGGCAATCTGCTTTTTCAGCAACAGCAGTGATATATTCCCATTCCGTCATTTCTGAAACGGTATATTCAATATAGCTGGATACATTTTCTAAAAGAATTTGCCGGCCTAAAAAATCTTGCACTTGTCGCACGCGACCAACAACATAATCAACGGCTTCCTCGGTAAAGGGCATCGGCAACAAACCATGTAAATTAATACCATCAACACCCGTCCAGCAAAGATGATCGGATACCCATCGTGGCTCTGCACGGTCAACCAATTTTTTTAACTGATGCAGGTAATCCCAGTCCAATGGATCGCTACTACCAATAGATAAAGAAACACCATGCATCACAAGTGGGTAATTTTCACGAATTTTATCTAGGAAATATAATGGTCGACCGCCGTCAACCATAAAGTCTTCAGAAACAATTTCAAACCAATCAATGGCGGGTTGCGTATCAACTATGGTTTGATAATGCGAAGGTCTTAGACCAACACCAAAACCAAGATACGATAAATCTTGTGCCATCTCTATTCACTTTTTCCACTACAACCATTCACAGAATTACAAGTTTGGCCATTTTTGCCTCTACATTGATTGGCTCTACAATTGTGCGCCTTACAATGACTTCTAACTCTTGTGCTCTTGCAGTGATGATGCCCAACAGTTGCGGTAGACATCGTTGCACTACCAGCCGTCGGTATTTTTTGACTACATGCAGTAACGACTAGTGTCGTCGCTACTGCAGTAGCAATGAGGATACCCTTTGATTTACTCATATACTCTATCCCTAACTATACCCATCTCTCGCCGGGTGAGCCTCACGATCCGTATCAGAATTCATTTCATGACCAACAGGATACCCACTCTTCATAGCACCACCATGTTTAGAAACAGGCTCATTCGAACTACATCCATAGAGCAAGAAAACAGAAAACACAGCTGCGAGTAGTAGAAAAAATCCTTTTTTCATTTCAAATCCCTCTTATAGTAGTTATACAGAACAGAGTACTAATGTTATGGGCAACATAAGAATAGGTCAACTAGATTTCAGCTCTAAACTCTTATACCACTCACATAATTTCTGACTAAATAAGTCAGGAACAGATTCCTGAGCAAAGTGAAGCACGTCATCTAAACCAACGAGTTCTATATTTTCCATATGATCTCTAGCCCATTGCACTGTAGCCACGGTGGTGATAAAGCCTGGAATCGCATACATCATCAATTTCGGTATGGGCGTCTTCTCAAGCCAATGGGAATACTGACTAATAAGCTCGACAACTTCATCTGAGCCTTTACCAATCGGTAATTCTTGAACGTACTGCCATAGCGGTTTGCGAGATTCAGAAGACACAAAAGGTTTCTGATACACCGCCAAATCTTCTGCTGAGAGAGGCGAAATGACACCTCGCGGCAATAGTTTCTTTACAAGATAATTTTGTTCTACCACAGCACGATAGGCCGCACCAGGACGCGCTAGTAAAGAAGCAAACTGCTGCACAGGGAGGGATAACATATTCCAATCGGTCGTAGGACGAACATGCGATTCGAAAAAAGCCAAAGCTTTGATATTATTTTCGTGTCGTCTGGCATAATCAAAACCAATCACAGATCCCCAGCCATGCATAACAAGCGTAATATTCTTCAATCCTAAAGCCTCAATAAAACCATCAATATATCTAATGTGATCGAAAACCGTATAATCTAAATCAGGCTTATCAGAAGCACCCATCCCTATTAAATCAGGCGCAATACAACGCGCTTGCTTGGATACAGTAGGAATGATATTTCGCCACAGATAAGAAGAAGTTGGCATCCCATGCAAAAAGAGAATTATGTCTCCCTCTCCTTGCTCGAGATAATGCATCTTCGAACCATTCACTTCAACCATCTTTGACTCTATATTTCCCAAACGATTTTGAACTGCTTGAGTCTTCACTTAATTATCCCTCCGGTGGTTTTTATGTTTCATATCCATATTTTCTTTTGCTAAATCCGACAACTCTCTGATCGCAACTGAAAATATTTCAAAGTCCTTTACTTGTGTACTTCGTATATCTACTAAAATGGATTCCCATCGTTTAATAAATGGTTCATACCTGTTAAACCAAGCATTGATGCGAGATGTAATACTTTTCGATGTTACATCTAAATGTAAAACACCGAGAGTTAATTCGCGCTGAATTAAATCTAAATCTCCCTTGTAACCTGCTTTTGCTAAAATCGTCCAGCGACTATCGACTGCAAAATTATTAATTTGATCTCGGAACCAAAGCAAGTCTAGACGATCCACCAAAATAAAATAGACTTTAGCAACATGATAAACATCCGCTTTCTCAATACTCGCGGCTTCAACGATATTGAGTGCATGATACATAGCCGCAGTACTTGCCACTTTCAAAGCAATATCGGGGTCAACATTTGCGGCAATTAAAGCATCGCGATGCGCTTCTAGCCTTACCTTATCATTTCCTAAAATCAATTTGGGCAAGCGTCTAAAAAGCCCCAAAATATGATCACAAAAATGATTAATCGTTTTTTCGATATCCATGTGTTCATGTTGATTACGTAGGAACCAGCGCGTGGCTCTTCGAACAAGACGAATAACTTGATCCGTCATCTGATGTTGAATAGTCGGATCTACCTTATAATCAAGGGATTCAATATCAGCAAACAAATCTTCCATATGAAAAATTTTATGCGCTACAGTGTATGCACGAGCTATTAAAGTCGTAGAAGCACCCGTTTCATCCTGCAATTGATAATTAAAAGTTGGGCCCATGCTCGAAACAATGCGATTACTCAACTGAGTTGAAATAATTTCTCGTGATAGGCGATGCTTACACAATTCTTCAGAATAACGTTTCCGCAAAGGTGTGGGGAAAGCATTTTTAACAT